>Ga0209593_10000351_pt1 | contig 23221 bp, 33 predicted proteins | sample PPLLaktember2015_3_FD_187260 | JGI IMG/M metagenome (GOLD analysis project Ga0209593, IMG submission 187260) | Freshwater sediment microbial communities from Prairie Pothole Lake near Jamestown, North Dakota, USA - PPLs Lake P7 Core (6) Depth... | ecosystem: Environmental > Aquatic > Freshwater...
GTTCCAGAGACGTCAGTTACAGCAACCTCGACCACCCCCCCCTGCCCGATCATCGGCCGGATTTGTCAGGGCTCGACGCGCGCTCAATCGAATATCAGACCCCTTTGTGTTGGTCGTTTCTTCAAACGTTTGGACCGCTCAAATGCGGCACAGATGGCAGCCCAGACCGGCGGCGGCGTCCGTTGTTTTTTCCGATTGCATCCGACACAGACCCATCGGGTATTGGTCATGTAGTACGGGCTCGCCGAGCCGTCGACGATATCGAGCGAGACGTCGGTCCAGTCCTTGTACGGCTCGAAACAATACGGACAGTCGGTTAGCAGCGCGTGCTTTGCGTCCCGTACCATACGCTCGAGCCGCCAGCCGTACGCGTCCTCGAGCTCCTGTACCGCCTTGCGTAATTTATCGGCGTGCCGTCGCATGACGCCGCCGATTTTATGGCGCCATTGCCGTTCAGAGATTTGGCCGGCCGTCGCCGCTTTCTTTTGCTCGCGCGCGGCACTGACGCACGCCATACAGATATGGCGGCGCCCTCCGTTCCGATACGTCAGGTCAAAGAACACGAGCGGATGATCGTACCCGCACGACGTACAACGTCGGTCCGGCATTTATCCCTTCATGACGTTACAGCGCGTGCAGAGCGTTTGATGGTTGCCAGGGTCGAAGATCGAGCCGCCGGCGCGTATCGGGCGGATATGGTCGACGCAATCGCCCAGGACCTTTCGGCCGGCGCGCCAGCATTGCGAATGCTCGCTCGAGAACGTGCCGCCGTCGCGTTGCCCGCAGAACGGATACCGAGCCCGGAAGTCGCGCGCATACCGTACCCACGCGTTGCTATAGCCTCGAGCGGTCCGCGTGCCGCGGCGCGTCTCGCGTGCGCGCGCACACGCGCACGGCGGCACGTGACCACACGTCGCACACGCACGCGGGGGAGCGGTCGGCATTCACTCCTCCCGCGTCCAGCCACAGACAGGACTATCGAAAAACCAGAGCGGCAAACGCCACGACTTGCCGGTTCGGTTGACCATTTTCAGTTCGACAACGTCAGGCATTACACGCTCGACGCGCGCGAGGTACTTCCCGTGCCCTTGATTGGAACGGAACAAGTCACCGACGACGATCGTTGGCGGTTTGCGCATGTCTGGTCACGCTCGGCGCGACGGCCGGCATTCCTCCGACTTAGGACGGCTGATTCCCTACTAGCGCGCGATCGTCAGCCATGAGAGCGAACGCGCACACGTCGCGCCGAATCCTATAAACCCACGAGCCGCGCCAGGACCCGCAAACAAAACGCACAGAGCGCCCGGAACATTGACCTCCCCTGTCACACGTCGGTGGTAGGCCGCGCGCCGGCCGCCGGCGGGTCGACGTCCGGCACAAACGCCAGCGCGACGGCGCCGCGCGGACTACTCGAGCGGTACAACCATCCGGACGCCAGGCGGAGCCGTTCGGTCAGTAGTTCGGGGTCCTCGCGTACGAGCTCCCAGGCCGGCCGCGGCTCGGTCATAGTGTGCCCACGAGCAGCGCGGCGCCGCGGACCGTGAGCGGATAGGTTTCGCCCGGCGCGAGCTCGACGTACGCGACGCCGCCGCGCAAGTCGAACACGTGAAACGCCATCGCCGAGCACGCGACGAGCGGAACATCCTTTTCGACCTTCGAAAACCAGCACACAAACCGGCCATCCGTCGAGCGGTTCGCATACGTTTTCAAAAACCATTCGCTCGGGTCGAACGGTTGCAGCGGTCCGGTTGCGAACGGGTACTCCCCTTCATGCTTCGGGTCGGAATGGCTGATGCGCGACCATTGCGCGACGTCCCCCGGTAAGTAATCGCGCGCCGCGCACAACATCGCGAGCGTCGGCCCGAATGACGGTTGATCGTAGAAATTGGCATACCGGCCGCGCTCGACGTCGGCGGCGCCGCCGCCCCGAATGCCGGCCCCGCAATGGTAGACATAGAGCGGCGCCCTGCACAGCCACGCACAAACCGCGTGCGTGGTATTCCGTAAGGGGTCGTCGTCCTCGGCGACGGACGATTGCGGGCCGATGGGCTCCTCATCGGACGCGACGAGCTCGGTATTGCGTAAATCGTACGGTTGCTCGGTATGCTCCCAGACGCCGCCGTCGCCCTCGATCTTGCGTTCGGTCCGCGCGGCGTAGACCGTCGCCGGCGCGTCCTCGAGCCCGCACACAGACGAGACGAGAAACGGCGTCGTCGCGCGCACGCGCTCGGTATGGCGGAGAATTTCGGCGTACCCGTCGTCGGGAAACCCGATGCCCTCATTCGACACGCCGACATTGACGACGGCCGCCGGATAGCGGTTCAGGACGGTACAGACCCGGTCAACGTGCGCCGCGCGCGACGCCTCGTCGGGTACCGCGCTTGTTGCGTCGCCGAAGATGGTCACGAGCGCGCGCATTCCGCGCGCCTGTAAGAGCTCGAGCGCGTGCTCGAGCACGTCCGAAAAATCGGACCAGTTCGGGTCAATGATGCGGTCCGACCAGGAGTCGTCCGGTTGCCCGACACAACACAGCATGCGGACGACGTCGGCGCCGACGCACGCGTCGAGATTTTTGATTGTCCGGTCGTAGTCGTATTTCAGCCCCCATAAGAGCCAGAAAAACGAGACGCCGAGCAGATTGACGGGCCCGCGGTCGTCGCACAGCGCCTTGTGGTACGCGTAGACGACGCCGCGCGTATCGGGCGCCGTCGCCGGCCCGCCGGGCGCCGCCGCTTTGGCGCCGCGCGCAATGAGCCGTATCGGGTCGCGAAGTGTCGGCGTCACGGTATGAGCTCCACCGGCGGCCGGGTAACGCCCTCTTTGGCTTTCTCGACGAGGACGCCGTCGTCCTGTAGCGTAAACAGTTCCCATTCGCCCGGCTCGCCGGCGGCGTCGCGTTCCTCGAGTGAGCCGTCGAGCTGTACCGAGAGCCAGGAGCGGCCATTCGGCGAGCGGACCGCGACATAGTCGCCGCACGGCACGAGCTCGGCCCATTCGTCGACGCCGGCCGTCGGGCGCCCGTATTCGAAGGGCTCGCGGTTCGGGTCGTCCGGATTCGTCGGCGGCTCGAGCGATTGCCCGCCGGACCATCGCCAATTTATGTAACTCGGCTGACTGAGCGCGACGCGCATGGGCTTTACCTCGGGTATGACGGGCGGATTAACGGGCGGCTCGACGGGCTCGACGGGCGGCTCGATCGGCGGCTCGGGCGGCTCGATCGGCGGCTCGGGCGGCTCGATCGGCGGCTCGGGCGGCTCGATCGGCGGCTCGGGCGGCTCGATCGGCGGCGCCGGCGTCAGGTCGACGCGCGGCTCGAGCGCGACGTTAACGTCGCGCCAGCGAATATCGCCGGCGCCCTCCCCCTCCGTCCTCGACCACACGACGCGCGCCAGGGACGGCGGCAGGAGCGTTATCGCATCGTGCCACGCGTTCTCCCCGAGCGGCACGATTACGTACCCGTCGAACGCATTGAACGGATGCAGCACGACGCCAGCCGAGCCCGAGTAGTAACAGAGCCACCAGACGCCGTCGAGCACGACGGCCCGCGGCGCCCAGACGCCGCCAGGGAGCACGAGCGGCGCCGGCAGATTGCGTGTGCGGACGACGTCGGCGCCCTCCGTCCACAGCGCCCGACCGCCGCCGAGTAATTGCAGGTCATAGACGACGCCGTCGCTTAACAGCCATTCGGAACCGTCACGCTCGCGGACCATCGCCGGCCCGTTTGATTGATGGTCCGGCTTATACGCGAGCTCGCCGTCGGGCCCGACACCCAGGAGCCCGGCGGCCGGCAAGTGGAGCCCGTACGACGTAAAGAGCCCGACGCCGGCGAGCCACCCGGCCCAGACGCCGCCGTCGGCATAGAGCGCATTGCAGCCCCACCCGTAAAACGGCGCCGCCGGATCGGCGACGGCGCGCCGCATCGCGAGCGCGGCGACGTCAAACAGCGCGACGTACCAGCCGTCGGCGCCGCCATGTTGATAGGCGATCGTTTTTCCCGTCCACTCATCGAGCCAGGAGACGCCGCCGCCGGTGTCAAATTGCACGTTATCGAGAAACGCGCCCATTCCGCCCTTACCATGTGCGACCCGGCCGGCCGCATTGACTACAGGCATACGGTTTACCTCGAGCTCACGAGCACCGACTCGAGCACCGACGCCGCGAGCGTCGAGTCGTACGCGAGCCGGCGCCGCGCGCACAGCGTTTTAAATTCTTCGGTGACGTCGACAATCGAGCCGCCGGCGCCGACAGCCGCGAGCGCCTCATGCGCGATCTTCCGGTAGAGCGCATCCGTCGCGACGTCGGGCGCCCGGTCTTTGCCGTTTTGGTTTTCCACAGGATCGCGCGGCTTCGCGCGATTGCTTTTTACTGTTCTCTGTACCGCTCTTGCTTTTCTGTACTTCTGTACTTCTGTACCTGTACCTGACTTGGTAGGGGCTCCCAAGGGGCTCCCAAGGGGCTCCGAGACAATCCGCGGATTTAGGTGCAAAACCGCATGGTAGCGATCAAAAAACGGGACCAGAAACGGGTTATCGTCGAGCGCGGCGTACAACTTTTGCACGTGCTCGACGCGCTTGTCGGTTTTCAACAGGGCGGCCGTTGTTTTCGGGTGGGCCCCCAACCCGAGCCGAAAACGCGCCATTTCGCGCACCCACACGTACTCCGAGTCGGCGTCGTACTCCGCAAATTGCAGGTCCTCGAGGACGGCGAACGCGTCGACCAAATCGGCCAGGGAGAGCGGCGTATCGGTCATGACGTCGGCGAGCGGCAGGCGGTAGAGCCCCAACATTGTCGCGCGTCGGTTGCTCGTCAGATAGGCGCCCAGGAGCGTCGCGTTTTTCCCGCCGGCCGTCTGTATCCGGCGCCCCGTCGGACCGTCCCAGTACTCCGGATACAGCAAACCATATCGACTCATTAGGTTAACTATGCTCCTAGTTAACTAGCCCGCTAGTTAACCTGTTAGAAGGGCTCGTCCGGGTCGCGCGGCGGCGTTTCTTCGAAGGACGCGCAGACGTCGTCATACTGGCCGCGCGTAATCGCTTCCGTCGAGTCGAGATTAAATTTCGCTTTCAGCGCGTCCTTGATCAGCGGATGGGTCCAGCCTTTGGCGCCCGCCAGGGCAAAGAGCCGTTTCCGTTGCGGCGCCGTTATCGGCCGGTCCGCGGTCGACGGCCGCGGCGCCGGCGGCTCGGCGCCCGGCTCGAGCATTTCGCCCGTTGCCCGATCGACGCCGGCGCCGCCGTTATCCGCTTGTGCGAGCTCGGACGCCTCATACAGCCCGGCGAGCTCTTGCGGGAACGCTTTACGGAGCGCGAGCGCCTCCGCACACTTGCCGAGCATGACGTGAGGCATGCGGCGCCAGATAAAATCTTGGTCCGGTTTGTACTCGGACCAGCGCGCCGTGGCGGTGAACGGACAGCGTTGACCCTGTACGAGCCGGTAAACCGTCACACTCGAGAAAAACCCAGGATGCGCCGGCCCGAGCGCGATAAATCCCGAGCTCGAGGCCGTCGGCGTATTGCCGAACACGGCGTCATCTTGGCCGGCGTACTCCCCCGTCGCCGCGGCGCGCGAGCGCATGAGATCAATGGACGTTACCGGCGTGTACTTGCCGCCCCGTTTCGTAAAGTGTAGGAGCCGATCGAGCGGATGGAGCCCCCGCCGCGCGTTGTCGTACAAAAAAAGCTCGAGCTCGGTATCGGTCGCGTCCTTCGCAATGGTCCGGCGAATCAGCGCGAGATGGTCAGCCGTGACGGCCGGCGCCGGCGGTACGGTCGCAAGCGCGCTCATCGGTTGACCCAGGGGCGCCATTCGTCGCGCGTGCGCGCCGCGAGCTCGGCGTATCGGTCCCAGATATCAGGAAACGCCGCCCGGAGCCGCGCGCGGTTGTCGGCGTCGGCGTGAAACCAAGCATCGGCAAGCGCTTTCACAAACGCGCCGCCGTGGTACTGCATCGCGGTGAGCACGTGAAACTCCCCTATCGGTATGGCCGGCGTCGGCGTCACGGTTCGGCGCCCTCGCCGGCGCGCCATTCCTCGAGGACGGCCAATTGATTGATCCAGACGCCGTCCGGACGTTGGACGGGCCGATACGTGACGTCAAAGCGTCGCGCCTCGAGCCCCTCCGCGGCCATGCAGCGCTGATAGAGATAGGCGTTTTCCGTCACGACAAAGAACGGCCGGCCGTCGAGCGGTTGAAACGTCAGCGAGTAGTGCGAGATATCCGCCCCAGGTTTGCCGCCGATCGCGAACGTATCCACGACGGCACAGTCGCGCGCCGTCCGGAGCTCGCGCGGCGGCTCGAGCATCGGCCGATTGAGCGCGCGCCGGGCGCCCGACATCCGCGCCGCGCGTGCGTGGACGATGCGCCGGCCCTTCATCGCGGCGCCGCCGGCGTCTCGAGCTCGGGCTCGACGGCCGGCGCCTCGGGCTCGGCCCATTCGGGCTCGGGCTCCCCCGCGGCAAAGAGCGGGAGCGCGCGCGTACGCACGCCGGCGCGTAACGCGTCGACGGCGTCCTCGCGCGTCGCGCGCCACTGTTTCAACTGGCGCGCGTAATAGGCGATTTGCTCGTCACAGTGTTGAATTTGCCGCTCGATCGTCCGCAAATCATCGAGCGTTACGTCGTCGGACGTATAGACCGTTTCGCGCATCATGCCGGCCCCCGCAGTACGGCGCGCAAGCGCTCGACGACGTCCGGCGCGCCCTCGAAATGTGGTCGATTTTGCGTTCGGAAATGCTGTATTCTGTCGGCGCCGCGCGAGCGGTCCCGCCGAAAGCGCCCTCCGCAAATTATGTTAAGTATGCAAATTGCGAAGTTTACAGAACACTCATTATCAGACCCACCAATGAAAACGCGTTTTTCCATTACAATTCCGTAGCTTCTAGCAAAGTTCTACAGGATTCCCGTACTTCCGCGGCCATTCATGCAGGGTCGAAATGGGGACGTTCGTGACCGCCGACAGCTTGACCGCCAGGTAATACGAGCATCGCCGCGACTTGCTGAGGATGTTTGACATATGCGGCTCGGAGACCCCAACAATCCGCGCCAATTGCCGCTGATTCGTCCCCGTCGCCGCCATCCAGTCCTGCACACTCGCATACGCCTGCCGGACCTTTTGGGGTTTCGCCCGTTGTTGTTTCGCCACGTCGTTTAGCCCTTCCCGCGATGGTACGGTCGCGAACAATCGCGCCCCCCATTCTCCACAAAACTTTTCGGATGGCAACCCATAATCGCCCGATTGTCCGGAAAAAATGTTATGTGTTTGATTTTGCGTGACTTGCTGTGCTATTAGTTTGCTGCGTGCAAACCGCGACGATTGCCCCGCACCACTACATATGCCGTCCCAACTAACCGCCGCCGAGCGCGTGCGCGCGAAACTCAATCTGTGGGCCAATGCCCAGGGCCACGGCGCCCGCCGGACGTTGGCCGCGGCCGTCTCCGGCAAATACGGCGAGCCGATGTCGATTCAATGGGCGTCCGGCGTACTGAGCGGACACCAGGACTTGCGGCTCGACCAATTGGACGCCGTCGCCGCGTTGCTCAACGTCGCGCCCGGCGACCTCGTCGCGCGCGCCGGCGACCATTACCTCGAAGTACTCCCGAGCGAACGCAAATTCGTCGAGCATTTGCGGAGTATGCCCGATATCATCCGGCGCCATTTGCTCGCGACTTGGGATTATTTCCTCGAGGCCCACGTCGAATTGTTGACCGTCCGGAAAGACCAAGTGGACGGCCGGACCAAACTCGCCAAACGTCTCCGCGCCGCGGAACTATCGAAACGGCGCGCCTAAGCCGAAAGGTAGCGCATGCCACGACGACACATCCCCACGGCACTGGACCCGCGCGCGTTTACAAACATCGTCGGGAGCACATTCGCCAATGCGGACCATCGGCCGCTGATCCGGCTCGGCTCGCGCGCGTGGAATAAATGGGACCTCGGGCGGCTCGGCTGCCCTCATCCCGTCGCCGCCGTCAAAGTCGCGCGCGTGCTCCACACGCTCGGGATTACGACGCCGGCCGCCTTTCTCGCCGCGGCGCCGACGTTCGGCGCGTTTCGGGATATCGGCGTCACGTCGTATTGGGTCGTCCTCGCCCTCGTCCACGATCTCGGCGCCGATCCCGCCCAGGTCCACGGCGCCGAGCGCCCGTCCTTTCATGCCATCCACCGTCACGCGTTGAAACAGGAGCAGACCGCCGCCCATGACCAAAGACGAACTACGCGCGCTCGCCGCGCTCGGCGTTAGAGAAAAAATCGCCACGATCGAGCGCGAGCTCGAGCGCCTGTTCGCCGAGTTTCCGGACGTCTTCGCCGGCGACGCGGTCCCGATCCTGTTGCGCGCCGAAATGCGCGCCAAAGGGAACGGATGGAAACCCGAGCACGTCGCGACCGTGAGCGAGGCCGTCGCCCGCGGCCATAAGCGCGCGTGGACGCCCGAGCGGCGCGCGAAGTATTCGCGCACGATGAAAGCGCGCATTAAAAAGAGCGGCCATCCCCGATGGAAAGGCGCGAAGGAAAAACGCGCGCCAGGGAAACGCGCGAAGGGCGGCGCCGGGGCAAATTGGAAAGCTAAGTGGTACGACCGTCTCGAGGCCCACGGTCCGGAAACCGTCGGCGCGAGCGCCGCCGCGCTCGGCACGTCGAGCGCTAGTCTTCTCACGAGCTCGCGCGAATGGGTGAAGGCCGGCGCGATCGTCAAACAGGGGAAACCAGGGACCCGCGGCGCCTATGCCGTCGGCGGCCCGCGGCCCGAGTGACTTACCGCCGCGGCCGGCGCGCAAACCAGAGCTCGAGCCCGAGCCATGCCGGCAGGAGCACGCCGAGCGCGCATACGAGCTCGAAGGGCATCTTACGCCCGCCGGTATATCATTGAAAAATTAATCTGCCCATTGGCGGGGAAATTGGCATTATTCATGAGCACTCGCCCGCTCGCTGCCGCCGGCGGTTGCATAACCAGATAGATGATACCGCCCGCGTAGACGCCCAGCGTCGCGCCCGTCAGCGCGGCCAAGCCGCTCGCCGGATCAATCGTGGCGAGCGGACTCGTCTCCGTCGCCGCGGGGTACGGTAATCCCACAATGGTCGCAATGCCGGCGGCACTTCCGACCGTCCCGATCGTTAATTGCGCCTCAACGAGTATTAGCGAATCAGCCCGCGCGTACCGCGCGCCCGCGACGTTGATAACCCAGCCCGTCGACGCGCCGCCAAATTGCAAGACTGGGGTCCATGGTTTATTCATTTCGAAGATGCCGTCTATGGCATCGAGTAGACCGGCGATCGCGGCTTTATCCCAGACGGTCCCCGTCGTCCCGGTCCCGGTGTCGTCGACGAGCGCGTTAAACCATGAGCGATTGATCGGCATACGCCGCCCTTCTTAATTGATGCGCCCGAGTAATTTGATTTGCTGGACTAAGTCTTCGAACGTATAGCGGCGCGAGCTCGCTTCGACGACGCGCCGCGGCGGCGTGCCGGCGCGCGAGCCACGCGCGGGAAATTCCGAGAGTTGGACGCGTTGTACCAGAAACGTCCCGGTAATCGGCGGCGCCGTCGTCGCAAAGGTAATCGTTTTCCCGACGGCGACGGCCGGGTCGCGCGTTTCAAACGTCACGGTCACGAGCGGCGCTTTTCGCATCGCGAGCAGTGCCTCGGCGCGCGCCGAGAGCTCGACGAGCGCGAGCCGGCCGTCGGTCAGAAACTCGAGCCGGAGCCCGTCGCCGCCCGTCGCCGCCGCGAGCGCGGCGATTGCGGCGGCGTCCTCCCGTACGACAAAAATCAGGACCTCGTCGCCGGCTTTGATCGGATAGACGATCGCGCCGGCGCCGCTCGCCGGAATGCCGATCAAATGCGGGACCGATCGAATTGTCCCCGAGCGGAGCGCGGCGGTAATCGCGCCGATGCCGGCCGCCGGAATGCCGGTTAAGGTGCCGGCGCCGCTCGTCGCGGATTTGCCGGTATAGCGCAGCAATTGCCCGCCGGGCGCCTCCGCCCATCCCGACGCCGGAAATGGCCCGACGTCCTCGACCGAGACGGTACTCGAGCCGGCCGGCGTCGTGAGCGACGTCTCGCCCGCCGTGCTCACCGTCGACGGCGGCCCGCCGTAGCGCGGATCATTCGCAATCATGACCAAATCAAACCCGCTATACGCGAATCCGTTTTGCGGCGTGTCGGTCAGACTCTTGAGATTGGCGAACACGTCGCCCGGCGTCACGGTCGTATAGACCTTGAACCGGGTCACGCCCGGATCGAGCGGCGCCGTGCGCCGGTAGAGTTGGAATGCGTTATGACCCGCCAGTACCGTCGCGGTAAACACGAGCGGCGCCGACTCCCCTCTCGAGGTGAGATTCGTAATCGCCAGGAGATAGGTTCCGGGCGCCAAATCCGTTGAGCCGCCGGGCTGTACTTGGTTCTGGACTGAGAAAACTTCAAAGGTGCCCCAGGTGCCGCCCGGCGTCATTGACGGCCCCGACACGAGCCCCATTGTCGAACCTGTCTCGCTGATGCCGGCGACGCCGGCATACGAGAGCCGTTGTGGCCCGCATTCGACGAGCCCGCCCGTCGCGCTATACCAGGCGCCGTCGACGACGGGTAAAGTCGTCTGGCCGGGCGCCGCATCCGACGCCGCCGCGGCGCCGCCCCCGCGCGCATGTACGCGCGTCACGACCGACGCGCCGTCGGCGTGACTGGCGAGCTTGGCGGCCGTCTGACAGGCCGTTTGGTCAATGGTGCCGGCCGATGGGACAGCGCCACTCTGAAAAACCCGAATTACTTTATTGACGTCGGCGTACCAATAGGCGCCGCCGCGCTCACACGTCCGCGAGAACGCTTGCGGCAAATCCTCATTCGTAAACGTGATTTCATCGAGGACGGGATTGGCCGCCAGGCCGCTCACGTCGAGCGTAAAACCGGCCGGCGCGAAATTGGTAATCAGCAAAAAGAAAATATCGCCGACGGTCCACCCGGTATACCGCGCAGTGACTTTGCGCGCCGATAGGAACCAGGTCCAGTCGACGGCGTCGACGTCATACGCGACATTGGCGGCCCGTCCTTCGTACACGGTTCGCACGGCGGTTATCGGGCCGGCAAATTCCCAGACGCCATCGGCATTCGCAATCACGAGCGGCGCGCCCTGTAACGGGTACGGAATGCTCCCGTCAAAGCGAAGCGACGCCGTATCGAGGACCTCGTTCAGCGCTTGCGTCACGGTCGCGCCGGCGACGCGCGCGTATGCCGAGACGTTTTGCCAGGTGCCGCCGATCAATAGATAGACTTGCGTGAGCGGCGGCCGGTCCGCGGTCGTCGCCGTCGCGATCGCCGAGAACGGTCCGAGATTACTAACCGCGTCATACGCGCGGACCTGATACCGATGCGTGGAGCTCGGCGGCAGGCCGGTATGGCGGTACTCGAGCGCGTTGACCGACGCCAGGTGCGTGAAGGTCGTACAGCCGGCGCCCGCACAATGCCAGACCTGATAGCCCACGACGCCGTAAAAATCCGTCGCGGCGCCCCAGGTGAGGACGATATCGCGCGCCGTCGGCGTCGCGGTCAGCCCCGACGGCGCCGTCGGCGCCAGCGTATCGGCGCCGATCCAGTGCAAGCGCTCGGCATTGACCCGGCCGATTTTGAGCCGGGCGGAGAGTAACGCCATTACAGCCCGCCCGGACTGATCCCGCGGCGCCGCATGCTCGACACGAGCTCGGACGCGATTTGCTCGCCGTTAATCCCTTGTTGCGCGTTTACGTTGATGGTCCAGCCGCCGCCGCCGCCCCATTTTGCGCCGATGCCGGCGACGCGCGCGTCGAGCTCGGATTGTCGCGACGCACTGTCGAGCGCACGCGCGGCGCCGGTTCGCAGGTTCTCGATGTACTGCCCCTGCCACATCGTCGTACTGAGGCCGCCGCCGCTCTTTTCCATCCGCTCGGCGTCGGCGCGCAAACTCTCAGCGTAGGCGCGCCACGTCGCCGCGCTTTGCTGTACCACGGCAATTTGTTGCCGAATTACCTCCGTCTGTCTCGATATCGTCGCGGTTGTCCCCTCGAGCTCGGGGTTAACTTTGTCCCATTCGAGCATCGCCTTATTGACCGAGAGCGCGTATTTATCCCATCCCTCGGTCGCGTCCTGAATCGGCGGAATAATGGACTCGGTCGCAGCGTTGATATCCGTCGCCGTCCCCATCCAATTTATTGACGCCTCGACGCCGGCGACCTCGAGCGCGACAAACGAACTGTCGACGGCCGCGGTCGCGTCGGCGAGCTCGCGCATGCGCCGCGCCGTTTCCCCGCTCCCTTTGCCGAGCCGCTCGAGTTGGTCCGCAGCGCCGGCGAACGTCGTGTGCATCGTCGCCATTTGTTCGGGCAATAGGCGCGATACCTGCGACGCGTCGCCCAGAGCGGTCGCAAATTCTTGCGCCCGGCCTATGAGCTCGCGCCCGAAAATTTGGTCCTGTAACGCCAGCGCCTTATTCACCGACTCGGTATGCGCGTCTTGCGCGCGGCGCGTGTGCTCGAGCCGCTCGCTAAGGATTTTCAGCGCCTCGGCGGAGACGTGATATTGGTCGATGATGCGTTGTTGCGGGATGATGCCGCCCTCGAGCGCCGCCGTCACGGCCCCCAGGACGCCGGCGCGCTCGAGCGCGACGAGCTCGGCGCGATAGCCCGCGAGCTCTTTCGCGAGAATGGCCGGCCCTTGCGCGCGCATTGACGCCGCCTGTAATTTGTCGATCTCGGCGCGAATGATGCGCGTTGCCTCGGCGAAGTCGGTAATCTCGCGTTTGGCAATTTCGGACGCGCGGCGAAGTGTATCCGTCGCCGAGCCGGCGCCGCCGGCCGCGGTCGTCCAGCCGAGCGCCGCGGCCGTCGCGTCGCCGATCGCTTTACTCAGGCCGGTCCATTCGTCGATTTTTTTCCCGATTTCCCATCCGACCATCGCGGCGCCGGCGACGAGCCCGGCTTTTGCGAACAGCGACAGCCCGGCGCCCCCCTTCCCCGCCGCGGCGCCCAGGTCCTCGATCGCTTTGACTTGCCGGCCCAGATTGATCCCGGCCGCCGAGAGCACGCCGTCGAATTGTTGATATTGCTGCGTGAGCGAATCGGTTTTGATTTCGACGGCGGCCGTCTCGTCGCCGACGTCGCGTACCGCATGCGCGAGCTTTTCAATCTCGGGCGGTACTTCTTTGCCGAGCGCCCGGAGTTTTTCGGCCGCCTCCGCCGCTTGCGCCGCGGCGCCGGCGAGCTCGCGCTCGGTCAGCTTGGACGCGCCGCCGAGCCGCTCGATCGCTTGCGCCGCATAGGTCGCGTCTTGTATCAGCTTGCGCCCGGAGAAACTGTCAACCATCCGGTTAAGCGAGGACTCGACTTTGCCGGCGCCGGTTTCGAAGTCGCGCAGATGCGTTTCGGCTTTGGTGACAGCCGAATAGAAGTCGGAAAAATCCGCCTGTAGGACGCCGGTGAGCTCAGCCACGCGTGGACGTTTCCCTGATTAATTCTTCGCAAAGGACGTCGTATTCGTCGGGCTCGAGCGCTCGGACGTCCGCAAGGGTCCATCCGCAGCGTCGGGCGATAACGAAGTCGGCGACGAGGCCGGTTCGCCAGTTGGGGTTTTTTTTTCCGCCGCGCGGCGCGCCTCCGTCGCGTGTTCGTGCGCCAGGACGGCGCGCTTGCATTCGTGGAACGTCTCGAGCTCGAGCGCCTCGACCGCCGCCAGGACGTCAGCGCGCGACGCCTGCCGGATGGCGACGGGAAACGACCAGTCGACCAGATAGGCGGCGACGTCAATGGTGCCGGTGTGGCGCGGGTCCAAAATCCAGCGCTCGAGCCGGTCGTCGTATTGGAGCCCGAGCGCCTGTGCCTCGCGGATTTCGCCGATCGAGAGCCGGCATTTGACGACGAGCCAGTCGCCGTCGCCGAGCTCGAGTCGGACCGTATCGGGTCGGACGAACGGATCGCGCATAGCGTCTCCCCTGTCTAATGTTCCGGCGGCCCGACACGAGCCGTCACAGTCCCGCCGGCGACGCGCGGCGCCTCGAGCAGCGGAAACACAAAAAATCCGCCCTCCCGCGGCGCCGAGAACATCAGCCCGCTTTGCCGGAGCTCGAAGGGCGAGACGCGCTCGACCGTCGCCGTCAGCGTCCAGACGGGCCCGCCGGCGGCGCGCGCGCGCACAACCGCCCAGGAGCGCACGACGGCCGCCGTGCGATAGCCCCAGAGGATCGCGCCCGCCGGCCCGCGGACTGTGAGCGACCGAAACATCCCGGCCGCCCTTACGGGGTTCCCGTCGGCAGCGTCCACGCGCCGGCGCCGGCAAAGGTGCCGCTAATCGTCGGCGCGCCGGCGACAGGGACCTCGAGCTCGGCGGAGACGTACGCGGGCCCGCTGAAGGTAAACAGCGGCTCGTTGATGTTCGGCACAAGCTCGAGGTAGAGCGGGACGTCGTCGTCGGACGCCTCGATAATCGCGAGCTCCTCGCTATTCCAAAATCCGCCGATCGTCCCGGCGATATCGCGGAGCCCAGGAACGTAGACCTTGTTGGTATCAAGGAAACACGTGACCTCGATCATGTCCGTCGCGAGTGACAGCGTCCAATTGTTGAGCGACGCCACGACGGCAGACGTCGCTTCATCGACGCCCATTTTGACCTGCCCGTACCGGCCCGATTTGATCGCCATAACGAAAACCCCTTCCGGCGCGTTCAGGCGCCCGCTATTGAGAATTGCACGCGGTAATGGCCGCCGCAATGATGCCAGCGCACATTGGGCTCGACGTCGGCCGGTTCGTGGTACCGGATCGGTTGTTCCCGATAGATCGCCATACAGACGGCGCCGGCGACCTCGAGCTCGGCATGCTCGAGGACGGCGTCGATTCGCGCCGCCGCGGCGAGCACCGTCTCGGGGCTTGTATTGAGCCCGATCGCTTGCACGACGTAGAGCGCATCATCGAGCGCGCGCCCGCCAAACGTCGCGACGTCCTCGCCGTCAAAGAGCGCGATCGTCACAAACTGGCGCGCGTTCGGCGGCGCCTGATCGAACCAGACGCCGTCCGGCATGAGCCCGGCGAGCGCGGCGTCGCCGGCGAGCGCCGCGACGAGCGCGTCGTCGATCGCGGCGCGATCAAGCGGCACGTTTCGCCGCCAATCCATTCCGCACGAGGACCCATTCGAGCTCGGCGTACAGCCGCCGGCGCGCCTCGATCATCCGCGGAATAAAGGCGCGGCCCGCCGGCGCCGCCGGCATGATGCCGGTTGCGTGCTTGGCGCCCTTTGGCGTGAAGTAGTGCCGCGCTTGCGTGCCGTATTCGTAGATGTAGGCATGCGGCGCCCGGCTTCGCACAATCCACCGCGCGCCGAATTTGGTCCCGACCCCCAGGTCGGTCGCGTAGACGCCGGCCTGTAGATTCCCCGTCCGGCGCGCATAGCCGGCGCGAATGGCGCCGGCGGCGTTGAGCGCGTGCGAGCGCACGAGGCCGGCGGCGTCGTCGGCGAGCTCGGCCGGCAATGCGCGCAGCGCTTTTTTTAGGTCGTCGAGCCCGGCGATTTCAAACTTAAACGGCATGATCTACGGCCGCCCGTCGCGCGCCGACGGCGGCGCCGGCGTTGGGGTTAACAGTTCAGACGCAAGCGCGATCGTTTCCCGGTCGCGCTCGTCGGGGTTGCTGACGTGGACGACGAGCAGCACGCGCGCCGGCGTCTCGTCGAGCCGGATACGGGCGGCCGTCGTGACGCCCGGATGAAACCGGCCGCGGATGATATGCGACGCCGTCGCCAGCGACGTCCCGGCCGTCAGCCGCTCGAGCGCGCGCACCGTCGCCGGCGCGATCGCGCAGTCCCAGAGCGGCGGATCGGCCGGCGCCCAGGACTCGGTATACCCGCCATGCCCGTCCGGCGTCGGCGCGTGGGGCGTCTCGACGGTGACGCGATGCCGATAGGCGCCGATACCCATATCCCCTCTTTACGCGAGCGCCGGGTCGCGAAACCGTACGAGCTTCCGCTCGAGCGCGGCCCAGAGCGCGGCGTCGTAATCATCCGGCGCGTAATCGTCGCCCCTATGCTCATAGAGCGCCGCCAGGAGCTCGAGCGTCGCCGCCTGTACCGGGAGCGGCGTTGTCGCCTCGGTCCACGTCGGGTCCGCACGGTCTTTCAGATAATCGCGAATGATCGCCGACGCCGCATCGAGCTTGCGTTGTATCTCGACGTCGTGTGCGGTATCGGTCACGCGTAAATGGTCCTTCGCCTCAGTAAACAACACGAGCGGCGCCAGTACGGGACTCATGGCACGATCCAGCCGAGCGTTAGGAGCGCGAGCCCGAGCGGCTGCAAGCCAATCCGGCTCGAGACGCCGGCCGCCGCCGCGGCAAAGCACACGAGCGCCAGGACCAGGCAGATAAACCGGAACGTCAGCATCAGGCGCCCCCGTCGCGCGGCGTCCGCGCGTCCTTCCCCCGTTTGACCATCAGCGACCAGCCCGGCGCCGAGCCGCCCGGCGTCGCGGTCGTCGCCGTATGGCAGTACCAGACCGAGCCGCTATGCGTCACGAGCTCGCCCGGCGTATAGCCGCGGCCGGCAACGTGGACGCCCTCATACCGTAGGCCGGGCTCCCCAGGCGGCCCAGGCGGCCCAGGCGGGCCCGCCGGACCCGGCGCCGGGCTTTGCCCCTCGAGCGCCTCGAGACGCGCCAGGAGCGGCGCGACGGCCCCTTGAATGGCATGCTCGACGAGCTCGACGAGCCGCTCGGGCTTAGCCATGGACGACCGCCCCCCAATCCTTGCGGCGAAACGCCGCCTCGAGCGCGTCGTCGTCGTCGTCGTCGCCGGGCTCGAGCGCCGGCCGCGGCGGCGTCGCCGGCGCCGGTTTACTGAAGGGCTTATCGGCGTCGCGCGTCGCGAGCGCCTCGAGCGAATAGTACTGTTGCTGCATGTAGGGCGAGCCGCCGCCGGCGACGGGCCCGAGCCCGTAATACTTGCGGCGCGCCTCATTCGGCGAGACGGCGCCCGAGCCGATCGCCCCTTCCGCCGCTTTGGTTTTCGTTTCGTGATCGAGCCAAATTAGGTCGTCGATATCAAACTCGGTCCCGTACGCGTTCCCGTAATCCTTCCCGAGCCCGAGCCCCTCGTCGAGCGACGATTCGAACGCCGTCATCAGCGATTGGAGGCACTGCGAGTAGTACTGTTGGAACATCGGCGCCGGGTTGCCATAGGGCGGCGCGCCCCCGACATAGATCATGAACGGCGGCACGTGATAGCACGCGCACACGGTTTCGGCCGTCCATTTCAACTGTTCAATGAGTTGGGATTCCTCCGCCGTCAACGTCATCGCTTCATACTTGAGCCCATCGCCCAGGACGGCGACGCGCCCGGCGTGGACGCCGGTAAAATTCGCTTCCCAGTACTCTTTTAAGCGAAGCGCGGTCTCGTCGCCGATCGCGCCGGGCGCCGTCAGCACGCCGCCCGGATGGCTGCCGTTACTGAAAAACCGCGCGGAGTTGGATTGGATCGCGAGCCCCTGCGCCGCCGCCAGCCCGCACGCAAAAATGGGCGAGACGCCGACCAGTGGATGGTAGAGCGCGACCATTAAATCATGGATGATTTCCGACGCCGGCACGACGACGCCGTCGCGCCCCTCGAGCGCCGACAGCCCGAGCCCGGCCAAATCGTCGCGGCGTAGTTCGTAATAGACGGCGCCGTCCGGCGTCACGAGCGGCACGACGCGCGCCGGATCGAGCACGTAGAGCGCGACGACGACGCCGCGCGCGTCGCGTTGTTTTAAAACGTACGTGTTCCCGGTAATCAGCTTCGAGACGATCCATTGCTCGCAAAACTTTTGAATCGTCTGATACCGATTCGGTTTTCTGAGAACGGGCGAAAACGCCGCGCTTTCTGCCTCGGACCAAATCCCGTCCTCGTCGCGCGCCACGAGCCGTAATCGGACCTTGCCGATATCCGCCGCAATGAGCGTCGTACACGCAAAGACAGCAAAATTCGCGAGCGCCGTCTCGGTCGATAGTTCGGCGTTTTGCTGCCACGCGCCGGTAAAGGGCTCGCGCACGACGGCGCGCCAGCCGCCGGTATTGCGCGCCGCCGGCGCCAGGGGCGCCGCCGCGCGCGCGCGCGTAATCTCGAGGCCGAATAGGCGCACAGCGTTTACCGCCGCGCGTCGCGGGTTCGCAGGTCCTCGAGCTCGTCGAGCGTCGGCGGCTCGGGCGGCGGCGTCCAGCCGTCAATGGTCACAAACCCGATCGCATAGAGCGTCTCCGCCATGATGCGATTGGTTACGGCGTACGTCGTCCCCTCCGGGTACGGCGCGCCGAATACGGTATGCCAAATTCGCGAGGTGACGTCGACCGATTCGCCGGACTTCGGCTCGGCCGCGCGGCCGTATTTAGCGCGCTCGCGTTCCATGGGGCTCCCCCTTTACAGGCCGGCGGCGCGCCGGCTCGGGCTCGAGGACGCGCTCGGCGAATAGCGCTTGCTCGAGCGTCGCGACGTATTCCTCGTCGACCTCGATCAGATCGCCGACGGCCGGGTACTGGCCGTCCCAGTACCCAGCGCGTAAGACTCGCATCGCGACGCGCATTGGTTAGGCCGCGGCGTACGTCGCGACGGTGTACTGGACGGCGCCGGCGCGCGCCTTTTTCCAATTGATAAACCGTTCGGCGCGCAGTCCGACCAGGTTGTTTTGGAAAAAGGACGTCATCACGACGGTTGCATCGGCCGGGTTCATCGGCGCCGAATCCATCTGTACCGACGCCTCGGTCGATACGTCGATGGTCACGCCGCCGTCATCGGCATAGAGCACTTCGCGCGGCTGCACGAGCGCCACGGTCGTCCCCGCAATCTGCGACGGGATCGCGGTATAGCCCATGATCGTCCCGCCGTCCGGGCCCATCGTCGCAAAGAGCGGCTGCCCGAGCGGATTGAGCGCGCCGGCGAGCGCGCGCGCGTTCGACTCCGACAGGATCAACACGGCGCCGCTCGTCGAGATGCCGGCCGCCGCCATCGCATTCCCGAGCGCCAGGATATCGGCGCGCGCATTGGCCGGCGACGTCCCCGCGGTCGTGATCGGCGTGACGCCATTGGTAATCGAGCCCGGCGAGACGCCCGCGACAGGCGCTTTGGCCGGGTCGATAAACTCGGCGTCGAGAAACGCCGCGATCCCCTCGACCATATCGCGCCGAATGACGTCCTCGGCGTCGGGGCTCGACGAACGCGCGAGCTCTTGGGTTATCACGATGATTCCCGCGCATTTCGTAATCCCGAGCGTAATGGACACAAACGCGAGCTTGCCGACGGGCTTTGGCGCCCCCTGCCCCACCCATTGATACGTGCCGCCCCCCGTCTGTGCCGCGACCGACACGTTAAACGGGACCTTGAAAAATCCCGGCACTTTCCCCAGGATGGTCGCCGGTCGCAGGAGCCCGAGAAACTCATTCGCGAGCGGCGTGAGCGGCGCGAGCGGGCCCGCCCAGGTCGCATCGGTCGTGGTGCCGGCGGCGACGGCCGCTTTGAGTACGAGCTCGACCTCGGGCGTTGAATCGTGCCAGCGTCGCGCGTACTCGAGCGCTTGCATCGGCTGCCCTTTGGCGACTAACAGCGCTTGGCAGTAGCGCGTAAACGCCGTCGCCGGCGGCACGTTCGCCTTGACCGAAATGACGCCGCCGCGCAGATTGGCCGCGGCGAGCGGCGACGGCGTCGCGCCGACAATCGGCGTCGCCGACGCGATCTGCAATTTCTCGATTTCGCGCGCGCGCGTGAGATGGTCGTCGAGCGCTTTGACCTCGAGCTTGAGCCCGTCGTACTCGGTCGCAGCGGCGTCGTCGAGCGTCTCGTTTTTCGCGCTCGCCTCGTCCATGAGCGCGACCATCCGCGCGGCTTTGGCGGCTCGCGAGTTTTCGTACGCTTTGACCTGTTCGGCAGCGGTTTGCATCGGTCGTACCTTGGGCGAGCCCGCGACGCCGGGCGGATGGTTGCCAAGCGCGGCAAATTGTTTGACGGAGAGAATGGACGCCGAGATATTCGCCGGCACCGTCACGAGCGAGAGCTCGACGACTTCGCATTTACTAATCTCGACGGTCCCGTTTTTCGCGAGCTTCAGGCCGTCGTCGAGCACGCGAAACCCGATGGAAACGCCCCGCATCAGGCCCGCCTTGACGGACTGCCACGCCTCGTCAATGCGCGCGCGCAAGGGTCCCGGCTCGGCGACTTCGGCGAGCGTCGCCTCGAAGGTAATCCCCGCGGCCGTCGCCGGCGACAATACGACCGTGCCAATGGGCTGGCGTTGGTCGTGGAACATCAGGAGCGGTAAGGGATTGCGAAACGTGACGCCGGCGGGGTTGACCGTATGGCCTTGACGATCGAGCTCGGGCGTCGTGGCGAGCCCGGCAAACGTCCGGCGTACGCTATCGAAACTCTTTACGTGTAAGAGCCCGTACGCGCGCTCGGGTACCTCGACCGCCGGGAGCATGGCGCGCACTATGCCAGCCGCCGGCGGCCGTGTCTATTTGTGTCGCCGCTTATTACTTCGGGCGGGCGGGCGGCGTCGGTTCGGCCGGCAAGTGGTCCGGCCGCGGCGGCGCGCCAGGGCGGCCGGGCTCCGCCGGCAAGTGGTCCGGCGTCTCGCGTCGCGGCGTACGGTCCGGCGGCTCGGGTCGCGCGTCGGGTCGATTCGGGTCAGCCATTGGATTTACTCCCCTGTCGCGCCGGGACGTTTCTCGAGCGCATGCCGGAGCGCGCGCCGTATCCATTCGGCCCGCGAGACGCGCTCGAGCGCCGCGCGGCGCGCCGCGGCGTCGTATTGTTTGGATGGCAGCCGTACATGGACCTGCGACGACGGGTCGTCGCGATCGAGCGGCGGCCGGCCCCGTTTCATCGGCCAAACACTAGCATTTGGTATGCCGGCGCCGCCGGGCGCGCAATGCGGCGCGCGTTCGCCATCACGAGCGCCGCCGGCCCGTCGATTTTGTCCTTCGCCGCATCCTTGTCGAGCCGCACGGCGCCGTCGCGCCCGTTGCGCAGCACGGCGTTGTCCATCATCCACGACAGGACCAGATTGTCGCCGTGCGCGATCGCGCCGTCGGCGACGAGCTTGGCGAGATTCTTAATGGCTTCATTGAGCGCGAACCCTTGCGGCGTATCCACGACCGTGAGCCCGGCGCCCTGGAGATGCAGCGCCAATTGATTGGCAAAGCGCTTATCGTAGGCGAGCTCGCGCACGCCGGCGCCGCGGCAGTCCTCGAGCACGGCCGTCTCGATTACGTCAACGTCGGTCGTATCGCCCTCGGTGAGCTCGAGACGGCCGGCGCGTATCCACTCCGCATACGGCCGGCGCGGATATTTGACGAGCGTCGCGCGTGGAATCCAAAAACGGAGCCGCGCGGCGACGGCGCCGTCGGCGAGCTCCCACAGCAGCGCGAACGCCGCGAAGTCGTCATTTTGTCCCAGGTCCAGCCCGCCATAGCACGGCCGCCCCACGAGCGCGGCGTCGCCCGGCCATGGCCGCGCGCCGTCGCGCCAGCGCCCCATATCCCACGCCGGCGAGCGCGCATGCGTCCACACGCAGAAATTCAGACGGAGGACGGTATTCGTCTCCGCCGGAATGTTATGCGCCGCGGCGACTTGGTCCGACAGGTAGGACGTGTGAATGGAGACGCCGAGATTGGGATTCGCTTTGATATGACAGCCCGGGTCGGTTAACGGGTCGTCGCCCTCGTCGAGCGCGGCGACGTACGCAAACCAGCGCTCGTCGGCGACGAGCCCCTCGAGTATCCGTATCGAGTGCTCATGGTGCTGCCAGCAAATCGACGTGCGATCGAATCCCGAATTGGTAATTTCCGGAAAAAGCGCGTCGCGGTTGCCCTTGGCGCCGGCGCGAATCTTCGTACACGCCTCCGCCGTCGGATGTTCGTGTACTTCGTCGATCAATCCCATATGCGGCCGGGTCCCGCTCTTACTCCCCTGCTCCCTCGAGAACGGCCGGAAAAACCCGAGCCCGTACGTCATGTTGTAGACGTGCTCGAGCCCGCTTTTCTGTATCCGCTTATCGAGCTCGGGTGACGCCTCGACCATCCGGACCGCGTCGCGGTAGAGGATCATCGCTTGCGCGCGATCGGCCGCGGCGGCGTAAATCTCGGGCGCCGTCTGTCCGTCCATCAGGAGCCCGTAGAGGCCGATCGCGGCGAGCATCGGCGTCTTACCGTTGCCCTTCCCGACCTCGATAAACGCGTTCCGGTACCGCCGATGCCCGGCGCCCTCGCCGCGCGTCCACTGCCAGCCGAATAGCGAGCCGATGATAAACGCTTGCCAGGGCTCGAGCGTAAACGGCCGCGGGCGATCGGTCCGCGGGTCGCGCGTATCCGGCAGACAGACCCAACGTTCAATAAACCCGAGTACATGATCGGCCGCGGCCGGATCAAAACGGAATCCCCTGGCGCGCGCGTCGCGTCGGTCGCGCTCATGGCGCGCACACGCGAGCCGGACGTAGGGGCCCGCGGTAATGGTCCCGAGCCGCACGGCGCGCGCGTACGCGTCTACGCGATGCGGCGCCGGCATTTACGCGCCGCCGGCGCGCTTGCGCTGATAGGCCGAAAATTCATCGGCCGCCGGCGTCTCGATCGGCCGCGCGACCACTCGCGTGCGCGCCGTCGGCGACAATCCGAGCTCGCTTGCCGTTTTCATCATCAGCGCATACGTTTTCTGCGCCAGGGTAAACGCCGGATTGACCATCCGGACCTTGGCGCGCGTCGCCGTCAAAATCGGCGTCTCGTCGGCGAGCGTCGCCTCGAGCCGTTGCCACTGTGCATATTGCGTGCAGTAGCCGATTAAGAGCGCGCGGTCCATCGTCGTGCAATGGCCGGCGCCGAGCCCCTCGACAATCCGCGTCCATTCCGCCCGCGCGAGCGCGTCGCGGAGCTCGAGCGGTACCGCCGGGTCAATTGTCGGATGCGTCGGCGCGCGGAGATTTAACGGCCGCCGGCCCGGATTGTTTCTTCGTAGTGCGACCTCGAGCGGTTGTGGTTTTCTTCCGCGCATGATCCCTCCGCATTAAGCGTCCAACGTCGACCGTACCCAGGATGTACCCGCAGCGGATGCCGAGCTCGAATACCGGATCGTCCTCCATGGCGTCGGCGATTACCTGGAGCATTTCGTTTTGCGGTCGTCGTGCCATGTTTGCCCTTTCCCGTCACAAAACCGACGCCGGCCGGCCCAAACGCGCCGATTTGATACCGCGATCTCGCGCAAATGAC
>Ga0209593_10000352_pt1 | contig 23091 bp, 33 predicted proteins | sample PPLLaktember2015_3_FD_187260 | JGI IMG/M metagenome (GOLD analysis project Ga0209593, IMG submission 187260) | Freshwater sediment microbial communities from Prairie Pothole Lake near Jamestown, North Dakota, USA - PPLs Lake P7 Core (6) Depth... | ecosystem: Environmental > Aquatic > Freshwater...
TCAAACTAATAGGAAACTTCTCCCCCAAAAGCCAATTCCCAAACATGCAATCTGATATCGTTGAGGCACTATATAAAGCCTCCGGTCATGAGCTAACACGGGAGAAGTTGATTTTGAGGTTCTACGGGCGTCAAGACGTATCAACCCATGAGCTAGATCGTGCAATTAACAAGCTGGTCCATCACAACCGTGTGATACAATGGACGGGACAAGGTTATAGATTGAGTGACAAGTATATGGATAGCGAAGCATACAAAGTGAGAGTCAATGAAGATCATTCCCGGTGAATACGATATTGTCTCACGCCAGACACTAAACCTCAATCGATTACGTGCGGCCCATAGAACGTCGTGTGACGCATCGATGGCATACCTTCTGGTCGCTGTAATGCATGAGCATGCATTCCCTAACAGTTCAATTCAGCTACCTCGCGTAAGATTGCGTAAGCCTAGAATCGGATTGCAATCAGCTCGAGGTTGGGGCGGTGTCAAAAAAGGTAGAGGCTATATGAGTCTCCCTGAAACACCGATGTCAGATCCCAATAAGCCATACGGCAGATTGCGGGCCGGTCTGGTAATTCACGAATACGCGCACGTCGTAGAATTCCTGAAGTATGGTAGGTCAGATCACGGTGCGCGTTTCACGATGATCCTTGACGAGCTATTGTTCCACACAGAAAAGTTCTGGTCAGTTCAGTCCAGTAAAGCAGCGGAGGCAAAGTGAGTGACGAATTAAACGAGGAATCAACTGTTCACCCGATGAACACCGTAGAAGCAAGCGATAGCCCAATTCAGGAACGTCTGAAAAAGGCATATATAGACAAATACAATTCGCTCAAGGTCAGTGATATGACGCCTGAACAGGTGAAATTTCATATTGCAGATCTTGAAGATGCAATCAAGGTTCTACAAACTCAGGTTCAAGCGACGTTAGACGTATCTGACGAATGGGCTGAGACTGCTACTGCTGAACAGCGCGAAGCTCTGAGAATTGCTGATAAGAAGTATAGGGCCAAAGCGCGGCCCGCGATGAACAGTGACGGAACGATCAAGACAGCTCACGCTCGCGTAGCGAAGCCCGTAGTCGTAGGTGACGCTGGTTCTCAAGCATTCGAGAACCTAGTGAACAAACTGGTCGCGGCAGGTCAGACAAGAGAACAGGCTATAAAGCTCATTCAAGGTATGAAAGGTAAGTAAGATGGAAGTTACAATCGAAGCATACGCAAACTCCTATACAGTGAAAGTCAATGGTAGAGTAGTCGGGTTCTGGACATATCTAGAAGGTGCTATTGAGGGAGCGCGCCTTGAGATCCTGGCTCGATACCCTGAGGACAAGCCGGTATGACTCAAGATGAATTCATGGTCGTATGGACGGCAGGAGTCATGATTACATGGCTTCTGTTCGTTCTACATATGTCAGTAGAGAATCAGAGAAAGCGTAACAGAAAATAGGGCACTTGCCAGAACCTAGAGAGTGTGGTATAATAGAATTATGAAAAGAGAATTCAAGAGAACGTGTCAAGAGTGCGGCTTTAAGCTGATATCAGCGACAGGCCCACTTCCGGGTGACAAGGTCACAAACGCCTACATTTTCAAAAAATGTCCGAAATGCAAGTCAGAGGGATTTGATTACGGGAGTTATCAGATGATCGCTGAGACTCCCGAGGAACAGAAGGAACTGGACGAGGATTTCTAATCATGCAAAGATGGTATAAGCAGGTTCAGCCTGCACGACGGCTCAAGTTCGCGCTCAAGGTCACGCTTATTCAGCTTCTCATCGTCTCGGCTTCATACCTCGCAGGTTCATTTGAGGAGATTCGCACCGATGGCTCAGGCGATTGGTGCGCGCATTTCAACACTTTCATGGTCTGCAATTCGCCTGGTGGCACGGATTACGTCCTTGGCGAATAAGCGAGGTAGACCGATTCACCCTGATGCACCGAACCGTGGTGCAAAGACGATCTATGTCAAGGACTGGTCCCGTTGGGATCAGTTCATTGACCTCGCTAATAAGCGTGGTCAGTCTGTCAGTGAGCTTCTCAGTGAGGCTGTAGATCGTATGCTCGCTGGAGAGAATGCAGCTGAGTATAAGATTACACAAATTCGTCGTATTCTGGATGGTGATCAATGAGCGCGTTTGAGTATAGTGTGGATTGCAGCGTGCATGACAATCTGGGTCATTTACATCTTTTCTCGTAAGGTCAAGAAATGAAAACCGCATATCAAGTGTTCCTCTGTATCGCATATGAGCCAGATCAAGTATTTGGCACATTCGCGACAGAGGAAGAGGCTAATAAGTATTGCGACGAACTGAAGAACGAGCGCAATATGTCACACTATGCAGATATCGAGGTCGGCACGATGCGCGTGTGGGATTCTGTCGATGAAATGAAGGAGCAGAACGCGCGTGACATCGCAGAATGGGAAAGATTGAATTCAAATGACAGAATATGACAAGCTCTTGAGAACGATCGAAAAGACACGTTCTGGATCGAATGACGATAACGTGCGCGCCTGCATGGAGATCCTCAGCAAACTCATGAGAGGAGAAGATGTATATTCTAAAGTGCGAGGCATTCAACGACGAGCCAACGACAAGGTTCAGTAACAAATGCTGTTCAGGTGATTGTCACAGTAAGCAATTATTTATTAACGTGACACCCTATGCAGATGATGCTACATTGGAGAACAGACGAATTGATTGGAGTCTCGGAATCCAAGGTTATGTATGTTGTGGTAGATATGAGTTTGTAAGGTCTTTATCTCGCGAATGGTGGATCAGACGGCTAGCAATCATAGATAACTGGTCTGAGTCTAAAGTGAGTGAGTTTCTCACACAAGGCTCATGGCACAAAACATTCGACGAGCCGAAGACGAAGTCAAGTTCAGCGAACCGAAGTAAAGTTCAGATAAAGAAAACAATTAATAGTTGCCCACAATGTGGGTCTAGATGGAATGAGGTAGCTTGTGACGAATGCGGCTATTCGTAATGCGAGGATTCAAGCAGCATTGTCTGATTTTCATGTGATGAATACAGATCGGCAATGGGCGCGCGTTGTAGTAAATGGACAAAACATAATGCTACAGTATGGTGCGATTCATTCCAATGGGATGGAAGAGATTCCTATCGGTGAGCGTTATTATACCTGGATTGGTGAGCGTGGTGTCGTGACGACACAACGACACATCTGTGGTTAGGTGTTCACGCGGTGAACAGCAACTCAGTGTAATTTTTACACTATCGAGTGTAATTATTACATATTGACATTCTAGCTGATCCATGCTATAATTTGCACTTCAGATCGAGGTAGGTTCACTAATGACGAAAAAGAATGTGACAGTAAGCTTCGGAGGTAAGCAAGTAATAAAGCAAATCAACGAGATTGATACTCTCGACGAAGCGAAGCGCGAGTTTAGTCCCAATGAGCTATTAGCACTTATCAATTATGCATACAGACTCAAACAGCTTCGAAACATTCGCAAGGATCTAGAGAGGCATCCAAGAAATGAACAGAGATAGAGACTCACAATACAAAATTCTGACCGATAACGAATATCGGATCGACACACGAGGAACACGATTTATTCTGATCAAGGGTGTTTCGGGTCAGAGTTTTGATACATTCGATGAGGCGCTCAACGCTGCTCTCGTCGAAATCGATCCAAAGTTAGTTCGTTACATCACAGGAGCCTAGACTGTGCAGTAGGCCATCGCAAGCGATGGTCTTCTAGACAGCCTGAGACTTGGCCTGCTGATCACAGGCAAAGGGGAACTGGATAAGGGATCGAGCTAAGTCGCTATGACGTCTCTTGTTACGGTTGGTTACAAATCCCCATGACTGACAATGCCTTTACAGTCACTATTCTACATGGTGCGCGCGTCGCACCTTAAAGATGACGCGGAGAGGACAATTCAAGAGTATGAGTACAGGTATCGCGGTCCATAAGGGCCAATCACAGTTGAGATACAAGTGTATCCATTGTGGCAAGGCTGTGTCGGAAGTTAAGAGAAATCGGCTCGGCAAGTATTGGTCGCTGACGTTGGATTGTGGTCACAACCAAATGGTTGAGGCGCTATCCGAGACCAAGGTCGAGGCTATCGTCAAGAAGTGGGAAGAATTCCAGTCAGTTGACGGTCGCAAGCTATATGAGTTTCAGAAGTCGGGCGCGTCTTTCGCTATTGAGTCGAACGGTCGATGTCTCATAGCTGATGAGATGGGCCTGGGTAAGACAGTTCAAGCACTTGCATTCCTTTGGTATATGGGCCTTAAGGCTCTACCTGCTCTGGTCGTTACTAAGAGCACGCTCAAGTATCAGTGGTCTCACGAATCATATAGATTTCTTGGTGAGGGTGTTCTCAATCAGATCATCGAGAACAAGAATCAGAAGCCTCTGACTGAACATGGCTTCAAGATCGTCATTATCTCATTCGATATGCTCAGACGTTGTGCATGGGCTGATGATGAAGAGTTCATGAAGGATCGTTTCAAAACGGTCATCATCGACGAAACTCAGAACATTAAGAATCCCTCCGCGACGCGCACCGCAATGGTTCGCAAACTGGCGCGCTTCTCGCCATATGTTATTGGACTGAGCGGCACGCCAATCAAGAACAATGCTCTAGAATATTTCACGATTCTAAACATTCTCAAACCTGAGAGATTTCCAAGCTTGCGAGGATTCGAGTCCAATTATATCAACACCTATTCAAATGGTGGATATAAGAAGTCAGGTGGTCTGCAAGACCCCGAATACTTCGCTGAGAAGACGAACGATTTCATCATCCGTAGAACGCAGGACGAAGTTATGCCAGATCTACCGAAGCTCAATCGAACATACAGATATGCAGAGCTTGGCCCTGACGTCGAAGAGCGTTATGCAAAGCTGATGGAGAAATTTGAACAGGCATATAATGCTGAAGCCGGAATGAAGATGTTCGGGACGGGTGGTATTCTCGAATACATGACCCACATGAAGCACCTGACAGGCTTAGCTAAGGTCGAACCTGTTGTAGACTTTGTGACTGACTTCCTTACTGATACGGATCGAAAGATCACGATCTTTGTTCATCACAAGGATGTTCATGGCAAGATTGAGGCATTGCTTTGCACACTTTGTCAGGCACTCAATCTCGATATGCCAATTAGCCTATCTTCAGATCTGACTCCTGAACAGCGCCATGAGGTTGTGACACAATTCAAAGACAACCCTAAAGCTAGGGTCATGATAGCCTCGACGCTCGCAAGTGGTGAGGGATTGAACCTTCAGTTCTGTTCAGATTGTATCATGGCAGAGCAGCAGTGGAATCCTGCTAACGAAGAGCAGGCTGAGGCTAGATTCAAGCGTATAGGTAGTGAAGCTTCAATCATCAACGCTACTTATCAGATTGCACTTGGAACTATTGACGAATTCCTTGCAGACCTGAAGGCCAGCAAGCGTCACATCATTGAGGAAGCTCTGACAGGGGTCAAGAATACTGCTCCCTATGTTGAACAGGAAATGATGAAAGAGCTTGCTGATATTATCATGATGAGGGGATTGAAAAGGTGGAAGCTATGAGACCACTAGGCTTATTGATGGTATGGCATATCGACAAAGATACTGAAAGCTATACCATCAGAAAGACAGGACTGTTCGGGTATTACCAGAATGGTGTTGACTATCTCAATGAATATGTTCGGATTAATGGTTGGCAGTGGGCCGAGTCTGCATCCTCACAGGTTATAGCCTATGAGAAGGGTGAGTATCGTATCGAGTTATCCCTAGTCGAAGCGACTGGGGTAGATCTTTCTAAAGAGTTATATCTGGAGAATCTTAATGTCGAAGAAACAAAAACCTAGAAGTATATTGTTGCCAAGATCAGTGCGGCGCCTGTTTCCTAACGTCAAGTTTGCTGTTGATGCAGATTCAGCAATCGAAGTCTCCGTCAGTGCAAGGGATTGTAAGGATGCAGAGAAAATGAATCCCTCAGAATGTGCTCTGGCGCGCGCGGCTAAAAGGGAACTGAAAGCAGATGGAGTTATCATTGGTCTTGGTGCATCCTATGTGATTAGGGGTGATGTAGCAACTCGATATCATACACCGGAGTCAGTTCAGCGAGAGATCATATCCTTCGATAGAAGTCATGACTTCGCTCCGGGAGATTATCATCTTCCACCTAAGTCTCCGGCAGTGCGCTTCGGTATGGATAAGAGGAACAGAGCTTCAACTAAATCCAAAAAGGGTGATCCTAAGACAGCAAAGAGAAAGATTCACCACTCGGCGCGTGTGAGGACACTCCCTACCGGGGCTGGAGAATGAAATGAAAGACCATGAACTACCGCCGAGTCAATGTCCTCGTTGCTTCGCCCATCTTGACAGGGCAGGTGAGATAGACGATAAGGCTAAACGTCCTGGTCCAGATGACCTCACAATCTGTTTACATTGTGGCGGTATCCTCATGTTCGACGCTGATATGAAATTGATCTTCGCACCAGATGAGAAGATAACACTAGAGGCATATGCACTCTCACTTCTCTACTACAAACCTATCATTCGCGTCTGGGTTAATGAAGATGGAAAGATACATTAATGGGTAGAAAAGTAATAGCGGCAGATAGTCAAATACTCAATACAGTAATGGCATGTGGAAGAAAGACTAACTTAGAGTTTAAGCTCAATCTCCGACCTCATGTAAAGGCTGAAGCGTTAGAGAAGGGTGATTTGATGCATCGTATGCTTCATCCTTATTACTACGGTCGTATCAAGCAGCCTAAAGAACATCATTTGACAGTTAAGGATGATGTTGGCAACTCAGTCGCACATCCGTATGCTCAATTCATAGGGATGGACCATAAAGAGTTGGTCGATACTTGCACTGAGATCGGGCGCGTCGCGTCCTTCGACATGGACCTTGAGCCGGAGTACAGAAATGAATGCCTCAAGCAATTCAGAGAGTATGCCTTCCACTTCGCAGGAGATGGATGGTTTGCTTTGGAGGTTGAGCAGAGTTTTACGCGCACCCTCTATGAAGATGACGACCTCCGCATTGACTATGAAGGGATCGTGGACTTGGTGGCCGATGGTCCGATGGGTGTCATCGCAGTTGACCATAAGACAGCCTCACGACGCGAAGTACCATCTGACCTTTCTAATCAATTCATGGGTTATTGCTGGGCATTGGACATTCCTCGTCTCATTATCAATCGTATCGGATTTCAAAAGACCCTCGCTCCGAACGAAAGATTTCAACGAATAGTTCTCTCATATCCCCAAGGACGCATCGATGAGTGGCAATATTGGGCTACCTATTGGCTCAAGGTCTACGCATTCTATCTTGAGAATGATGTATGGCCTCCTAACTTCACGTCGTGTGATAAATACTCAGGTTGCATCTTTCAGCGTATCTGCACTCGTGTTCCTGAAGCAAGAGAATTTGAGATGCAGACAAAGTATAGAGTGGTTGAGCCTTGGTCACCTCACACACGTGACACCTCTAAGCTGTTAGGTTAATCATGCCAAGTATTAAACACATTCACAAATACTTCCGTCGAAAGATGGGAAAAGGATATATCGTCTACGCCTGTGCGCTTCCTGACTGCACACATTATATCCGTGAGGATATGGTTGTAGGCAAAAAGACTGTGTGCTGGGTGTGCGGCAAATATACAATCGTGTATCGAGATTCAAATGGTATTCTCGCTCGGCCGCACTGTAAGACCTGCACAAAGAAAAAGAAAGAAGATAAAGAGTCAAGCATCTTCGATCTTCCACCACTTGACATTCCTAACATTTTACCAGGATAGATCATGACTGACCAAGAGATCATTGAGTCGATGCTAACATACGGTGGGAGTTTTGTCAGAGCACTTGCCGAGTGTTGGCGTAAAGCTGACAGCAACAATCAGAAAAGGCTGAAGAAAACTTTTGCAGACGTGTGGCAGAATTACGAGGACCTGGCGCGCGTAAGAGATGGGATAGGACCTAATGCCTCAAGATCTCGATAGCATAACGATGGGTGATAAGCTCACATGTCTGTTCAAGGGTGATCCAGGAACAGGCAAGACGATTGCGGCTGCGAGCTTCTCAGGAGGTGAAGATGACATATACATCTTTGACCTAGACCAGAGGATGCGCCCCCTGTTGTTGCACTACGGACATCCGGAACTGAAGAAATACAAAGATCACATCAAGTTCGACACCTACTCTGGAGCGACAGCGTGGGCGGATCTCTGCACAAAGCTGGACAGTCTTATCTCTTACAATCCCTACGCAGCATTGTGTATGGATTCACTTACAGCCTTGTCGCGTATGCTCATCTCGTTGATGCTTACCGCAAGAGGAGAAGCAGGGAAGCAAAAGCTCAAGAAAGGCGGCGTCGCGCTGACGCAAATCGAAGATTACTCAGGCGAAGCAAACGGCATCAATCAAATCATCGACGCCCTCCGAGTTATTAGTGACAATGGTAAGAAGTGTCACTACATTATGACGGCACACGTTATTCAAACCTCCGAGAAAACTCGTGAAGGTAAAGTTTCGCTATCGCGATTCTTAGTCAACAGTGGTGCAAAGAAAACTGTCGCAGAACTGCCTGCATACTTCGATGAGGCTTGGCACTTCGATGTCGGCCTAGGCCAGACAGGTAAAGCTCAGTACAGAGTGCTAACGCATAACATCGGAACAGACTGGGCGAAGACTGCTCTACCACTCCCTGATGAAATTGACTTTACTGCCTACCCTAAGGATGAGGACTTCAATAAGAAGCATGGGTTGTTGTATCCCATGATCCAGCAACATGTCAAGTCTCATACCGAGGGCGACTCATGGGCGTAAGAGTTCTACCTAACGATAAAGATAGCTTGGCCGCGCTCTACTGTAGCACTACTGAGATAGCGTTCGGTCCTATCTTTCACGACAGCGAGCATTACAGTGCAGAGATGCGCGCCGAGAGTTTTCTTAGATATCTCGGAACTCAAGATGCTCGAAAGTTTTCTGAAGCTGCTCTACTCGATAGACATCGTAACTGGTTGGCGCAAGAGAAAGAGCAGTGGAAGAAAGAAGAGGAGGAAGATCCTGATATGGCCTAGCATTAACCATCGTCCTGACCTGACTACCTGACAACCTGACCTGAAAGAGAGACAACAAATGAAGATGCGCTTTACTGCCGAAGATCTGAGCCGTGGTACCATCGCTGACCCCAACTGGTATCCAGCAGTCGTCAAGTCGCTGGAGATCAAGCCCTCCAAAGGAGATCAGTCCACCAACTGGAATTACAAGTTGGAGATCCTTGCTGGCAAGAACAAGGATGGGAAAGATCTCGCGGGCACAAAGGTGTTCCGTCTGTTCAACGAGAAGGCGATGGGCTTCGCAATCCCCTTCTTCACGGCCATCGGCATCAACATCCAGGACGGCACCGAGGTCGATCCGAACGTCGCGATCGGCAAGAAGCTGCTGATCTACATCAAGAACCGCGAGTACGAGGGCAAGCTTCAGAACGAGGTCGCTGACTTTCGCCCCATCGGATAGCTTCGATCCGCTACGCAGGACATATAAGACCGCCTGCGTAGCGGAATTCATTCTCTTTTTACGACGGGAGTTCAACATGACAGATGAGAAGAAATCGACAGACGAAGAACTGAAAGAGATCGAGAAGGTCGTCGAAGAGGAAGAAGCTCTCGAAGACGACGAGCAAGACGAGGACGACGACTTCGATGCTGACGACGATGACGAAGAAGAAGATGAGTCTGATGAAGAATCAGACGTCGTAGAGTAGTTTATGGGGGGCTTCGGCCCCCTATATTTTGGAGGTTGGATGAAACTAGCTATAGATAGTATCATCGTTAAAGAAGGACCTGTTAATGAGGAAGAGGTTCAGAATCTTGCTGAGTCTTTTAAGGAACAAGGTCAATTACACCCACTAGCTGTCCATAGCGTAGCAGGCAGTTACGTCCTTATAACAGGACGCAAGCGTCTATCAGCCGCATTGATCTGTGGTTGGAAAGAAGTTGAGTGTGCTGTCCATGAAGGACTAAGTGATCAACAGATCGAGGAGATTGCGCTCCACGAGAATTTGAAACGATACAACTTGCCTTGGTATGAGCAGGTGACGATGGTCGAGAGACTTCACCTTCTCAAACAACAGATTCATGGCAAGCCCCCTGAGCAGGGCGGAGGACATGACAAGGTAGGTTGGTCAGTCAGAGATACGGCAGCCGCGTTGAGCCAGGCTCTGGGTAAGACCTCTCAAGACCTGCAACTCGCGCGCCACGTAAGGCTCGACCCATCCTTGTCTAAGGTCAAGGACAAGCGCACCGCACTTCGTCTAGTTCGTATTGCTGTAAAGCGAATAGATGATGAAGAGCAAGCTGGTGCGGCTGATTATGGCATAAAGATGAACCAGCTTTTTTGCGGCGACTCTGCCGTCGTATTAAAGCACATCCCAGATAATACCTTCCATGCCTGTATCACAGATCCACCTTGGCTCAGATTCTTTGATTCAACTCTGCGACTCGACGAAAGGACATTGCCCGTTTTTCGGGAGTTGTATCGGGTCATGCGTTACGATAGCTTCATCTACATATTCGCCGGATTTGACGACTATCATTACTACTCTGGGAGGACAGAGCCAGATAGTATATTGCCGTCAGAAACCAAACGAATTCCTGGAGAACTTGAAAAAATCGGGTTCCGTGTGGCCAAGACTCCTCTCTTTTGGAGAAAGCTCAAATCTTTGTCCCGTCGGGGCGTTACTGCGTGGGAGCACGGACGTGATTTCGAGATCATTGTTTTGGCTGTTAAGGGCAATCCAGTCCTAGCAGGTGGAACTCAGGATACCTCTTTCTTTGACTTCGACGCCGTCCCGCCAGTCAAGCTCATCCATGCTAACGAGAAACCTATCGACCTAATGAAGAAGCTGCTCGAAGAATGCACTCATGAGGGTAATGCAGTCATCGACCCATTCGCAGGTTCATTCGTTGTGCCTGATGCTTGCAAGCAGATGAAGAGGTATTGGATTGGTATAGATAGGGATCAGGAGTCATATTCTAGAGGATGTAAGAGACTAGGAATTGAGGAACAGTAGTGTGGTGGTTAGCAGATGGTAGGATCTGGAGAAGATTCATGAGTGAGCCTGATGTAAATTGGTATGTAGATCGCATAAAGGTAATGCTTGGTGAAATTGACAAGCTAGTCTTTGAATCCAGCGCAACCAACTCAATAAAGGAAATCATTTCTAGTAACACTGACGAAATCGAAATCACCCTCTATAAAATCATTCGGAAACTTGGAGGAGCACCACTGAAATGAGACTCTTAAGTGACAGAATACAAGAGTTCATTGATTGGTTAGAGGAGATGACAGATTTTGGTGAGTGGGATGCTAATATCAAGACCGAAGTTCACAAAAAACTAATCACATTCATGATCAGTGATGAGGTCAAACCAAAACAGCACGAGTGGGAGTTTTACGCAAACGGATCATTCTGTAAACGCTGTGGCGCATCGATTGGAAGTGGAGTAAAGTGTCGATGAGAGCTGACGTATTTGTTTATATCTCTGGTCCCATCACTGCAAAGCATGGGTATCTAGTCGAGGAGAATGTCGCAGTAGGACTGAAGATGTTTCTTGATTTGACTGCACTCGGAATACCTGCTTATTGTCCTCAGATGATAGCAGGTTTTCCTTCTGCATTCAATATAGCTTGGGAACAATGGATGGACTTGGATTATATTATGATTTCTAAATCCACACACGTGCTCATGTTGCCTAGATGGAGAGATAGTAGGGGTGCAATGGAGGAGAGAATTTTTGCCGACACTCAGAACATCCGCGTATGCGAGTCTCTCCCAGAGTTATTGGATGCAATCAATGAGGCATAGAACAATGTATGGATCGAAGACCTTCTATGATCTTCTCAAAGAAGCCGGACAACTGCACTCTTTGAAGTCACATGACTATGCGTCTGACAAAGATCCTTATGCAAACTATAAGTTTGCTGGTCAGATGTCCAAGTTGTTCGATGATCCTGATGATTCTGGTTTTGTTGGTCGTATTGCAGAGAAGCTGTACAGGCTGGCCAATCTAGAGAACAACAGGAAAGAACCAAAGAACGAAAGTGTTGAGGATACTGAGCGCGACCTCTGTGTGCTCATGATCCTCTGGATGAGCATGAGGAAAGACAGAAGGAAAACTGAAGTAGCTGAGCAGGGAATTAACGAGAATGTCCCAATCTCCTAGATACGTTCCAGGTATAGGCCCATTCGGAGCTAAGCTAGCTATCGTTGGTGAAGCTCCAGGTGCGGCCGAAGATATATCAGGACGTCCCTTCGAAGGACCTGCTGGAGATCTTCTCAATGCTTTTCTACGTGAGGCAGGGATCAATAGAGCAGATTGCTACATCACCAATGTCGTGAAGTTCAGGCCACCTGAGAACGACATGAAGCGTCTGAATGAGATTGGTGTATCATTAGCTCAGTCTACACAAGAACTATTTGATGAGCTTCATGCACTAAATCCCAACTGCGTCCTTGCCCTCGGTAATACAGCACTCCAGGCACTAACCAACAAGACAGGTATCAAGGTATATCGAGGCTCGGTATTAAGAAGCAGTGACTTCAATCTCAAGGTAGTCTCGACCTATCACCCTGCACACTTGCTGAGGCAAGCAGGTGGTGAGGTTGCAGACTATGCAGCACGAGCCTATGTAAGTCTAGACTTTGCTAAGGCTGCTCGCGAAGCTCTGACACCTGAGTATCATGTTCCTGATAGGTTGCTCACGGTGTGCCGCAACAGTCTCGATCTGTTTAGGTTCAAGCGTCAGTACTCAGGGAAGCAGAAGGTTGCGGTAGACATCGAATCATACAAGTGCATTCCAGTCTGTGTCTCGTTTGCTTTCAGTCGCTATCATGCTATCAGTGTACCTCTAGTCAACATGACTGGCTCGCAAAGCGAGACATGGATTCCTTATCATGAACTTGTTCAGATGTGGAAATTCGTATCAGATATTCTTGATGACCCGCGCTACGAGCTTATCGGACAGAACTTTAAGTTCGACGATGCGAAGCTACGTTCGCCATGTAGTTTTAGACCAGCGAACTTGTATGCTGATACAATGCTCATGGCGCATACCCTTTACCCGGAGTTTCCTCTGGGTCTTGCTTTTCTGGCTAGCATTTGGACGGATGAACCCTACTACAAAACAGAAGGGAAAGAATTCAACCCAAAGAGGGATACTTATGATAGGCTCTACCTCTATAACGCTAAGGATGCGGCGATTACTTTTGAGGTATTCGAAGAGCAAGACAAAGAGCTAGCTGAGATGGGTCTTTCTGATTTCTACTACAACTATGTCAACAGATTGCACAATGCATATCGTGACATGGAACAGGTAGGATTGCTACTTGATGTTAATCGAAACAAAGAACTGAAAAAGAAATATAGAGCAGAGTTAGCTGAGGGTCAGGCAAGGCTCAATGAGTCAGTTGGGAGGCCAATTAATGTCGCATCGCCTAAGCAAGTTAACGAATTACTATATCGTGACATGGGTTTACCCCTCCGCAAGGATACCTCGGAGGATACTCTCGTTGCACTCCAGAATAACGTCTGCAAAGTCGAGAGTGATAAAGCAATCCTCGCTGACATCCTGCTCATACGTCGTATCAGAAAGACGCTTGGAACATATCTTGAAGCAAGAGCTGACTACGACGGACGAATGCGGACTAGTTATAGAATTGTTGGGACAGAGACGGGCCGCACCTCGACTACCCTCCTCAAAGCACCTGTAAGGCCGCACAAGATTGGCTTGGCATTTCAAACAATGACCAAGCATGGTGAAACTGGATCAGATTTGCGTAGTCAATTCGTTGCAGACGATGGCTACGTGTTTGTAGAGATTGACTCGTCTCAAGCTGAGGCTAGAGTCGTAGCTCTACTTGCTAACGATTTAGAATTGCTGTCGCTCTTTGATACTACTGATGTTCACAAGCTAACTAGTAGTTGGATATTCAACTGCGCTCCGGAGAAGGTTACGTATGAGCTTAGATTCGTTGGGAAGACAACGAGGCACGCAGGAAACTACGGCATGGGAAAAGCAAGGCTCATGCAAATCATTAATACTGATGCAAAGAAATTCCGCATCAACATCCAGGTCAGTGAGTGGAAAGCTGGACAGATTCTGGACGCATTCCATAACTTTTCGCCAAAGATACGTCAAGTTTTCCACACTGAAGTTGTACAAGCCTTACGCGACAATGATAGGATTCTCATTAACCCTTTCGGCAGACGTAGGCAATTCTTCGGTCGCTTCGATCACGAGTTGGAGAAAGAGTCATTTGCTCAAATTCCTCAGTCGACAATTACTGATAACACGAAGCGCGCGCTCCTCGATATCAGGGACAGAACTGCTGATGACGTTCGAATCTGGGGGTCGTTTGCTAGCACTACAGGAATATGTGTTGAGGCACACGATGCGCTTGTCGCACTAGTTCGTGAGACAGAGATAGATCAATACTTGAGCTACGCTGTTCCAGCATTCGAGTTACCTATAGATTTCTCGCAATGCACCTTGCCTCGTGGTACAATCAGTATTCCGTGTGAGGTAAAAGTTGGAAAGAATTACAAAGATTTAAAGGACTACGTTCATACCTCACACCAGAGTCTTTGACCTTGGGGACGGTATGGGAAGGGGTAAAGGTGAGTTGGCTCGACGATATAATGCAAACCTCAGCAGAGGTCGAGAGCCCTAAGCAATGGATTTGGTGGTCAGCGATAAGTGCTATTGCAGCAGTGAGTGGTAGTAATGTCTTTCTAGACAAACACTATTACAAGCTATCACCCAATCTATTTGTCATGCTTCTCGGTAAGAGTGGTCTAGGTAAAGGATGGCCCATATGGTTAGCTAAAGAACTCGTGACTGTAGTAGATACTACCCGAGTTATCTCAGGTCGTAACTCCATACAGGCTGTAGTGAAAGAGCTAGGGACAATCACAACACGTAACGGCAAGCCAGCAATACCTGACTCAAGAGGCTTTCTAGTTTCAGGTGAGTTTGTCAACTTCGTGATTCAAGACCCGCACTCGTTGAGTATCCTTACTGAGCTATACGACACCCATTACAGTAAGGAATGGAAGAACACTCTGAAAGGTGCGGGCGTTGATACACTGAAGAATGTGTGTCTGACCATGTTGGGTGCATCCTCTCCGCCTCACTTCCGGGAGGTTGTACATTCCAAGGATATCGAGGGGGGTTTCCTTGGTAGAACTCTGATGGTGTATGAAGAAACTAGGGGTCATATCAATCCCCTAATAGACAAGCCTAAGACTCTATTCGATCCTTTACGTACTGCTGAGTACTTGGTAGAGGTATCGAAGATTCAAGGAGAGTTTAAGTATTCGGAGGGTGCGAAGAAAGTATACTCCGATTGGTATTTCGATCTCAGAGCTAGAGACACTCAGGACAAAACCGGTACAGTGCAGAGAGTCCATAACCATGTAGAGAAGACTGCAATGTGTTTAGCTCTAGCTCGTGACTTGACCTTAGAGATTCAACCTCAAGATATTGATAAGGCGATCGAAGTCTGTACAACTCTTTTGACGCATGTAGACAAAGTCATGCAGGGATCAGGCGGGAAGAGCGAGATTGCTCAAGAGCAGGCGATGGTTCTCAACGTCTTGATCAAAGCCCCTGAGAATGAGCTGACCAGACAGAAAGTTCTTCAAAAGCTTTTCGGGGATGTCGACAGCTTTGTTCTAAACAGAGTTGTTGAGACCCTAATCGAGGCCAAAGCAGTTACATCAAATACTCGCGGAGGTCACATCTACTACAAGCTGACCCCAGGATATCTCAAACAGCTAGATGAGTGGAAGAAAATTAAGGAGAAAAGACAATGAGTGAGGAGTTGAGATTGACTATGGACAAGGCAGAACCGAGTGAGGCTGACAAGGCTCTTGATAAACTGGAGGTAGCTGTTCATCTGCTGAACAGCATCAGGCAGAATCAGAGCGTTGTAGATGGCAGGGGGATTAGCATAGCCATCACGCATATCGAGACAGCTATGCTTTGGATCAAAGACGCAGTATTGGAAGATGGAGTTTAAGCGACCAGTAGAAGAAATGGGCTGTCCTGAGTGTAATAGCGCAGCCTATTACCAAGGTACTCAGGACAGCCATTACATCTATGTTTGTCAGAATCTACATCTAACTAGAGTACGAATTCCTAGGGTCGAGGAACCTTCGGAAGACTAGAACTTGCTCGCGGAGGACGGGGGAGGCCAGAAGTAGCAGAGCCTCCTCCGACTTGTGCTGCTATACCTGAACCTACAAATGGTATAGCCTGAGCACCTTGCTTCAACAGAGGATCGAACCTATCAGTACCACCTGGCTTGTCTGTAGCAGCTTTATAAGCTCCGTAAGATAGCTTACCAGCATCAGACAAAACAGGCCCACCTAAGAACTCAGCAAACCCTGTAGTTTTAGTCCCCGCGCTTGCGAGGTCAGCCAAGATACCAAGTGCCCAAGCTTGACCGAGATTAGAGAATATACGATCAAGCCCATCTCCTCTATCTGCTATAGCCTGACCTGCCCCAACACCAGAAACAGTTCCCTTTATTCCTGCCTTGATATCTCCAATACCCTCACCCATTGTGGTATATAGGGCAATAGCTAGTGGAATGTTTCGAGCAGGATTCTCCATGACTGCATCCTTGATGATGCGCGTCTGGGTGAAAGCATACTTCTTGAAGATAAGAGGTATCTCTGCAATAGGATGACCTGACCATAACCTCGGTAGGTCAATACCCTGCGCGCGCCCCTGAGTGATCTCCGACATTCTACCACCTGCGATACCTTGCTGCTCAGGAGTTAGTTCACCCTGTTTCAGCACTTTATCGATAGGTTCTAGAACTAGATTCTGCAAACGCGCTCTTGCTCTTTTGTTTGTCGGATCTTTCTTTAGCTGTGCGAATAGCTGATTAGCTGTAGTCTTACCTGCTACAGCTGAGACAGTTCTGTTCAAGGTCTCTGACTTCTTCATCAGAAACAGCTTCGATAGCGCACCTTCTCCACCTACTTCCCTGAGCAGGTCTTGATTGATCGTCTGGAGCGCGCCTGTTGCTTCAGCCTCACCTACAGCGCCTTTATAATCTGTAATGACTTTCTTCAATGCACCAGCATATGCTCCGAGATTAGCACGTAGTGGAGTAGTCGCCATCTGAGAGAAGTTCGATATAGCATAATGAGATAGGTGTGCGGCACTCACTACCTTCCTCAAACCCCGATTGACAGCAGTCCAGGATGGATTACCTGTGCTTGCTACATCGCGACCTAGATGAGCACTAATGATCTCTCTAATTCTCTTTGGATCATCAGTCCCTTTAATCAGTTTCTCAATAGCACTATTAGGATCTGCAATGTCACGCGCTCCAAACTCGCGCGCCTCTGCGATCCTTTTACCCATATCATTTAGATGCATCAGGTCTACGTCAAGATCCATTCTATATCCTGGCGCATTACCCTGACGTTCATGTGTAGCAGATATAAGGCGCTCACCATGCTGAGCTGCATTCTCTACAGCCCTTGCTGCGTCATCAACAGTCCAGCCTTCCTTCTCTAGGTCGGCAATGAACTTGTCCTTGTTCTTAACAAGGTTCTTCCTGTCATATATGTGAGGCCAATGATTGGCTCTCTCACGAAATGGAATGATCTTTCCCTCAGCAGTCCTCAGGCCCGCACCTGATTCCTTAGCTGCCTTGACAACCTCAGCATCTATTACTGCTCGCTTTTCTAGCGCAGCCTGGACAGCAGGATCGTTAGGAACGATGCCTTTATCTCTTGATTCGACGTAGACCTTTACCTGCCCTGGCGTTAATCCAGCAGTTGCTTCCTTAGCTCGCTTGCCCCACTCACCACCTAGATAATCACCAGCCAATCTGGTTCTAGAGATAAGCTCTGCAAGTGCAGGACCAGTCTTACCTGAGTCCCGGATGACTGAGATATCACCCTTACCTACCTCAGCAGCAGCCTGAGCACCCTTTACACCTTGCACTTTTCGTCTTTGACGCTCAAAGAATCCAACCTTCTGTGCTGCGTCCTGTAATTCTGGAATACCTGACGCTGCTGCTTTACCGACAGGACCTGTATCAGGCGCTTCGCCCATTACCTTATCTGCAACAGGTCGGGCTTTGCCTCTATCGAAGGTTCCAACAGGAGGTCCCATCTTTGGTCTAGGGTCTGACACGAACTCGTTACCAGGGATAACACTATCATCCGGACCAATCCTTCCAGAGACCCTAGGCTTGCCCTCTGGAAAGAATCCAGCCTCAGGTCCGATATCCCAAGGCATTGTAGGTTGCGCGTCAAATCCTAGCTTCTGCCTACCAATGACAGGCTGTAGTATAGGTTGAGTAGCAGGGTCATGCACTCCGTACGGACCAACTTCAGGTCCATACAACTCCGTTGGTGGCGGAGGAGATTCTCTGAATGGTAGACCCTGCTGCTCAAACCCATACTCAAGAGGCATCTGTCGAGGTGCAGGTTTAGCTACAGGTGGTGGAATGTCTGGCAATGCTTCTCGGACTGGTAGGGTTTTCTTTCCACCCTTGCTACCTGCAAGAGCGAGCGCGCCAGCGAACAGACCTGACCCAGCAGCATGACCGTAACGACCTTCACCTACGTCACGAGCCATCTGTGTAACAGGTACACCTAGTCCTGCCTCTGGCAAGGTAGCTAGACTTCTCCCTAGCGCCTTTCCATATTCACCCTTCTGTTCATACCCATAAGCCTCCCTACCACCTTGCATGAAAGGCTCAGTGACACCACCGATAAGCTCCTTCGCAGCACGCGCGCGATCCTCTATACCTGCCTGTGAGAAATCGAGATTGCCTGGTGTTAGCTTACCAACATTACTGACGAAGTGTCCAACTCCCTTAGCACCTTCCTTTATAGCTCCTAAGAATCCTGTATCTGGAGCTTTAGGAGCTTGAGCTGTCGGAAGCTGCATAGATCTATATTCTTCTGGCAGCTCTTCAAGATCAGTGTCAGGATAATTTGGATCAGGTTTTGGTCCAGTCGGGACGTTAGGCGTTATGCTTCGACGCCTTTGCATCCAATCCTTGACATCAGACTGAGTTGGAGGTGTAGGCTTATCCCAGTCCATGTCCAGGATCTCACCATCATAGTCTATCTGAATTCTTCTACCTGGCATGACTCACCTCAGAACTTCAGACCACCACCGGGAGGGAGATCACCAAACTTGATAGGTCTTTGCGTAGGTGTTGTCGGATTGTTTCTCGGCGCGGCACCTACAGGACGACGCGTTCGGAGAATCTCTTGCTTTCTTGCTTCGATTGCAGCTAGGTATTCTCTGGCTGTATCATCTGGTGCATTAGTTCCAAACCAATCACTTGAATGTCGTGGCTGACCTTGTTCATCCAGTGACCAACCTGCAAACTTTGGATTCGTTCTAGCTACCTCTTGAGCAGCCATCGCATTAGCAGTAAAGTTCTCACCAGCGTTGACGAATCCAGCAGAACCTGCATTCATACCAGACTGGTCAGCATTCTGTTGTGAGATATTGAGTTGTCTATCACGAGCTGCATTAGCGATCTCGTCCTGTGCTTGACGCTGACCAAACTCCAGGCCGCGCTGATTCAGATTGCCTTGTGCTACGCCAAGCTGGCCTCGACTAGTCTCTGCACCAAATGCCTGGATGTTTGTGCCACGTTCTCTGTCAGCTTGTGTACGACCTGCAAGAGATGGCCCAAGGCCAATACGGTCAACCGTGCCGTCCTCCATGACCTTAACCATTTCCTCATTGCCATCCGCACCAACTCGATGGGTATAACCCTTAGTTGCCATGTCTCTGATCTGAGCTTCTCGATAAGCTCTAGTTGTGTTAGCCCCGAACTCGTCGATGTCAACCTTACGCCTGTTGAGCGCTTGGTTCTCTGCATCGACTTGTTGTTGCCTGACAGCCTTGACGTAATTGAGCTGGCTTGTAGCGTCGTCCTTCTCGATATCAGCTTGCTCCTTCAGGCCCGCGCCTTTCATCTGCCAGCCCTCTAGAGCATTTCGATACGGGGCATTTGTTACCTTCTCACCTAGAGCCATACCCGACTTTAGGTCATTGAATGAGGCAGCACCCGCAATGAGCGCGCCAGCTAACCGACGTCCCCTGGAGGGAGCATATTGTTCCTGTGTCGGTAGCTTACCAATGTGCTCTCGATATGCAGCAGAGGCTTGACCTCCCTGCATACGTTTGAGTGCCAGTGAGATAGGATCGTTGTCAGCCTCTTCAGATGTAGGTCCGCTGATAGGATTGGGTGCTGTCTGCCCTCGATTGAAATCGATTTTCCGATAAGCGCCCATCAAAGGATCTTCCTGCTGAGGACTGAAGATATTGGCGAACCGACGCATGTTGAAGGCGTTATCTTCTCTGGGCATTAGCCTACTCCATATCCTCTCTTATCCATCCCAGCGCCGCCACCCATGCCGCTGATACCACCACCAATCACATTGGTGAGGCCACCACTAAAGTAGGTGCCTGCCATCCCTGCCGCAGCATTTAGGGCATCACGACCCCAACCCTGATCTCTAGGTAAAGCACCTTGACTTTCGTTCCAGACTCCTCTAGATTTCAATCTGTTTTCGTCGTAAAGTGCAACCTCACCTGGAGTATCGCTTCTCAGACCACGCAAACCACCTGCGCCAGCTAATGCATTATCAGCTAGGAATGATGCTCTCCATCTAGAGTCAGCAGCCGCGTTAGCAGCAGACATAACTCCCCTGTTAGCCGCACCTTCAGCGAGGTCTGCAAGTCCTCTAGTTCCAGCAAGCTCATTACCTGTCTTGAGTCCTTGCCAGCTAGTCTCATTTCCAGCAGCCGCACCTGCTGCATTAGTCTTATTGCCTGCAATGGAGTTTGCCATGCCCGTAGTGGCATCTACGACTCCACCCATACCTGATAACTTGTTTCGAGAGAGAAGTTCTTGAAGACCCTGCTCCGCACTCGACAGACCTGAAGTTCCCCACTGTCGACCTTTATTGACAGCGTCCTTAATTCCTAGTTCAGTGTCTCTCGATGCTTCCGCAACTCCTCGCGATTCATCTCTCGCAAGGCGTGACATGAGAGCGGCTTGACCTGGACCACCACCCCCTTGTACCCTGCCGAGACGATTGCCTTCTTCCCTGACCCTGTCGTAGAATGCGGGTATTCCTGATGTGCCGCGCGACCTGGCGTTGGCGATGTCTTGATCGTTGTAGCCTCCAGTGCGCGAAAATTCGTCAAAGACCCCCATTCCACGGATGCGGTTTCGTCCTTCCTCATCGACGCCGCCACCTTCAGCAAAGTTTTTATACTGACCAATCGAACGATTGACATCAGCAATTTGCTCAGGTGACCAACCACCATTGTCAGCAATACCCCCAAGGATACCCTGGTATTTGTTGAAGTTTGTTGGATCAAGTCCACCACCATTCATGAATTTTTGATAGGAAGCTGTATAATCTCCTGCTGCATCTGGAGTAGGACCTGCTCCACCTCCTCCACCTCCTCCTGGCTGACCAGCAGTAGGATTGAAAGCATAGGCTTGGTCTAAATAACCCTGACCTCCAGTAGCAGCAAAGTCCTGATAAAGTTTGTTAGCTCCAGCATAGGCTTCATTGCTACGATTATAAGCCTCACCAGATCGTTGCTTCTGCTCAGTCTCGAATTGTGATTGATAGTTCTGACTCTGCTGTAGTTGCTTATCGACGTCTTTTTTGTTGCCACCCATTACAGCTCCTTGACCAAAAGTTCCCCTGGTCTGTCTGCCTTGAAGAAACGGAAGTGCTTTTGCATTATAAGTGCGAAGTCTGGATCAGCACAAAAAGCATATAGCTCTTGAATCCCTGCCTGCTCTGTACCTCTAAAGCCCTCAAGTATCAACATCCTAAATGCGTTGACACGAGAACGAAGCGGAGCAGACTTATCGAGAAAGAGCATAGCTTCCGCAAAAAGCTTGACTTGGCCATAACCGATAATCTTTCCCTGGTCCTCGACCACAGCATCTATGATCGACGACCTTCTATTCGGTAGGCCGTAATAGTCTGAGTGATGGTCTTCCCAAATCTTACTGATAGCTGGGACATCGTCCCAAGTAAAGCATCTTAATTTCATATAAAGATGGGGGGTCGAAACCCCCCGTCCCCTTACGCACGATTGAAACGCTTACGAGCCTTACCAGCCAAAGCGAACAGTCCCGTACCAAGAAGCAACATCGAACCAGGCTCAGGAACAGCCGCAAGCTGATCCTTGATAAGAGTCTGTCCTCGGCTAGTCAATTGCCCACCAGCAGTCAGTGACAGATCAAATGACAGCGTCATTCCGAACAACGCCGGATCGAGCACAGCGATGTTATTCACCGTATGTGAGAATGCATCAGTATCTGGTCCTGCCACATCTGCAAAGCTAGACAACAGAATACCGGGTGTATCAGTAGGTGTCTCTGCACCCTGCTGATTGGCAGGATCATTGTGCCATCGCAATGCAATGGTTGATCCTTCAGCGTCTGTCCAAGTTCCACTGCCGCTCAATGAAGCCTCAGCAATAGGTCCAAGGAAGTTGATACTACCAACTGCCACCGTGCCATTTACCGTCGCACCAGTGTTGTTGGTGATCTGCAACGATGAGCTATTTAGCACGTTATGCGTGCCAATAGTCTCGGTATGCAGAGAACCCTGAACATTCAATCCACCAATGGTAGCTGGCGCAAGTGACAGACTTCCAAGAGTGGGATCAATATCCAGAAGTGTCGCACCAAAGGTACAACCGATGTTGTTGTCGGATGCACAGAAATCCGTGCCTCCGATTGTCCCAGCCAACAACAGCGGACCTGCTGATGCGCGAGCTGCGACCAACAAAACGAAAACAAATACTACACAAAGTCTCTTCATCTTGGTTTCCCCCGTCTGTCATTCACCCTTTTCGATGGTAAGAGATTCCCAGGAGTGCGCGTCTCCCTCTTTACCAATCCAGTTGATAGGCGCATCTGCCTTAGTTGGTCCGCCACCCTGAATACCAGCGAGCAGACCTGAGTTGGTGCGGAGCGCAATCTTGTCTCCCAGCTTGACAGCAGCGCAGGCTG
>Ga0209593_10000353_pt1 | contig 23050 bp, 18 predicted proteins | sample PPLLaktember2015_3_FD_187260 | JGI IMG/M metagenome (GOLD analysis project Ga0209593, IMG submission 187260) | Freshwater sediment microbial communities from Prairie Pothole Lake near Jamestown, North Dakota, USA - PPLs Lake P7 Core (6) Depth... | ecosystem: Environmental > Aquatic > Freshwater...
GGCCTTGAGATCGGTGACGTGCCTGTGCTTGTCCGTCACCACCACATCAACCAGGACCGAGTAGTTGTCGACCCGCAAGGTCGGTCGTTCCTTTTCCGGAGAAGAGAGCAGGACAGCCATAAGCAGGCCGCAAGCGGACAACACCAGACCGGACATGAGCACCTCCCCAGCGCCTCGGCGGGCGTGTAGTATAATCCAGGAAACGATATCCGGGTAGTGGCAACCGAATCGTGACCGATGTTTCCGGACCGGCGGCGGTTGAGTGGCGCGTTTTCAGCGCTGTATCGAAACCCCGCCGGTATCTAGAACTCCGAGGTCGATAATGAAAATCGCGGCGATTGCGACGTTGGCTTACGGTTTCCTGGTGCTCGCGGGGGGAATCTTCGGTTATGTCCAGGCCAAGAGTCTTCCTTCCCTCATTATGGGCGGACTTTGCGGTGTGATTCTCCTGGCAGCGGGCGGCTATATCTGGCAGGGGAATATGCCTGCCGCATATGTCGCGGGTGCAATGGCCCTTTTACTGTCTCTGTTTTTTGCCTACCGATTCAGCACAACCGGCAAATTCATGCCCGGCGGAATGATGCTGGCCGTGAGTTTCGTTGCGGTCGTGGTTCTTGTCTACGGGGTATTTGCGAGCTTGCGGGACCACCCGTAGTGACCCTGGGAGCGCAGGCGTCTCGCCTGCACTGGGGCCGCAGGCGTCCCGCCTGCTCGTGCACCTGGCAACATCGATTGTGCCCGCGAGCACGAGCAGGCGGGACGCCTGCGGCCCCAGTGCAGGCGAGACGCCTGCGCTCCCAGCTTCACGACTCCGTCGGATAGACGACTACCCGCCGATAGGGCGGCCTGCCTTTGCTTTCGGACACAAGGCCGTGACTGTAGACCAGCTCGTGCTGCAGCCGCCGCACGTAGGCGTTCTGGGGCGCCAACTCCACCGGGGCCACATTGCGCATGACCCGGACGATGGCGTCCTCCGCCTCGTGAAGCGCATCCTCCGCTGATGTGATTCGGCGTTCCTCGCCGCCGTCGGATGGAGCGCCGAAGTAATCGCTCAGGAAGCTTCTGATTTGGCTCGACGTGTTGCTTTTTATGGTCCTGAAATCGACCCCATCGTCGAGCGCTTCCCGAAGCTTCTTGGGTTCCCTTTTCCGTTGCGCCTTGAGACTGAGGATGACGTCGGCGTGAATAGGCTGATCAGCCAGCCGGGCAGGCACTCTGAGCTCACGAATCGACTTCTCCAACCTGATCCGACTTACTCCGATCGGGTAGATCCGGGTGACGCCTGAATGACGCCGGCCTTCGCGCCCTGTCTTCTCTCTCGTCGAAGGCTCTTGACCATCAACCGACCGTTCAGCGGCAGGCGGCTCTGCTGCTGGTTGGCCCGGACCGGGGCGCTCGAAAACCTCACCCCTTCGCCCGACTCGTTCCGCTGGAGGCTCAACCTGATAACTGCCGTCGGCGCCGCGGAGCCGGTTCTCCGGCCGCAACGGTGAGCCCGAAAGGAAGCGATCGACGACGCGCGAAATGTCGTGGTAGATCGCCAGTTGGTTACGATCATGAATCTCGACGAGGATGTCGAAAGTCGGCGGGGCTTTCCGTTCCAGGACACTCTTACGCGTGCCTCTCCGCCGCGCCTCCTCGTCAGACAACGTCACGACCTGAACGCCGCCAACCAAGTCCGACAGGGTGGGATTGGAAAGCAGGTTGTCCAGATTGATACCGTGGGCGGTAGCAACAAGCTGAACGCCACGTTCGGCAATGGTACGGGCAGCAAGCGCCTCCGCCAGCGTTCCGATCTCGTCGATGACGATCACCTCAGGCATGTGGTTTTCGACCGCTTCGATCATCACCTGATGTTGGAGCTCGGGCGCCGGCACCTGCATACGGCGGGCGCTTCCGATCCCGGGATGCGGAACATCCCCGTCGCCCGCAATTTCGTTCGAAGTATCGACCACGATGACCCGCTTGTTGAAGTCGTCGGCCAGGACTCGCGCGGCCTCCCTGAGCAAGGTCGTTTTTCCGACGCCCGGGGGGCCGAGTAGCAGGATGCTCTTGCCGGTCTCAATCACGTCGCGGATGATATCGACCGTCCCGGTGACTGCGCGGCCGACCCGGCAGGTCAGCCCGATCACCTGCTGGCGACGATTTCGCAACGCGCTGATCCGGTGTAGAGTCCGCTCGATACCGGCGCGGTTGTCGCCCGTGAACGATCCCACGCGCTTGACCACGTACTCGAGATCTTCTGGGGTCACCTCGATGTCGTTCAGCCGAATGTCCTTTCCGAAGAACCTCGCATCCGCCATCCGGCCCAGATCCATAACGACTTCAACCAGGTTCTCGATTTCCGGCTCCTTTCGCAGCGCCTCCCGAACTCGGGGAGGCAGCACCTCCAGAAGCAGCGAAAGGTCATCGACCACTTGCTTTCCTGACCGTGGCTTGCGCCGGCGGCCAGGCTTTTTCGGCTGAGTCTGCTCCTGTGCCTCCGTGTTTAGTTCCTTGATTTCTTGCATCGTTGATTAGAGGATGGGTTGATCCCTAAAACTAGGATGCTCTTCCGGACTGATAGTATCAATAGGGCTAGATTCCCCGTAGTTGGTCTTCGTCCATGCCGAAGTGATGGCCGATCTCGTGAAGAACGGTGTCCCGGATCTGCGCTCGGATCTCCTCTTCGTTTGTGCAAACGGCCTCAATATTGCGTTTGTAGAGGTAAATGATATCGGGCATGTGCATGGAGAGGACGGAACGGTCGGTCAGGGGCACGCCATGGTAGAGACCAAGCAGCAAACGGCGCGGCGAACGCTGGAACTGGCGCTGGATCTCCGCTGTGGGCAGGTCCTCGACGACGATTTCGACATTGTCGAGGTATTGCGCGAATTCGGCGGGAAACCGGTCAAGTGCTTCGGCCACCAGTTCGCGGAAACGCTCCATGGTCATTGTCATGCGCGATACAGCACCACAAGCCAACGGATAACACGGATCAGGACGGCAGCCGCGGTTCGTCCGTGGTTATCCGTGTTATCCGTTGGCGCAGTCACCTCACCAGCGGCAGGACGACGGCACGTACCGACTCTTCGCTGAAGTCCAGCTCTACGTTGTCATAGAGGTCCCACCGCTCTTCATGGACCAGCTCGCTTCCCGGCGTGACGACCTGCAGAGGGCTCAACGTCTCCAGCTCCAGCATGTCCGTGTTCGTAAACGCCTCAACCGAACTGCCAAAATCGGGGTAGCGGCCTCCGGGAACAAACGAAAAACGTTTGACGAGCAGGTAAGGCTTCAAGTAGTAAGCCGCCCATTCTTCGTCACACAGGACACCGATCTTGCACGGATCACGTCCTTCCAACTGTCGCATGAGTACGAAGTCTTTCCCGAGCAGCAGGCGATCGTCTCGCAGGTCGGTGTACGGCCACAGCGTCAAGCTGCGATTCGGAAGTAGGTAGTCCGGGTGAAACCGCATCGGCAAAGGCAAGATGGCAAAGCCGCCCTGCTCCATGACGCTAAGCGCCCAGGCAGCCATCTCGACCGGCCACACTCCCTGGTTCTTCAGGCGGTGAACGACGTGGACCTGGGCCCGGGATGGTTGCATGCTGATTTCCATCATTTTTCGGACGCGCGAAAGCGGCTCGACCGGCTGACCCAGAAACAAGCCGTTAGTGATCTCCTCCACCTCGATCGGGCAGTTGTCCATCTCGTAGGTTCGAACCTTCTCCTCAGGCGAGTGCCAAAGGCGGTGGCCGCCAAAGATATTCCAAATCTCACCGCTAACCTGGCCGGCCGTGTCCGGATAAACATGGAAAAGGTTCCTGCCGCCCTGAATCGACATGTGCACGATCCTTGGCCCCACCTGAGAGGTCGCAATGAACTCAATCAGGCCGTTCGAAACACGGTAGCAATCCTGCCAACCCTGGTACGTGATTTTCTCAATCGTGGTCTGGATCATGACTTTTGCCTAACATGCTATCAGTCTGGCTCAATTTCTGGATTTCCTCAGCCATGCCTTTGAACGAGAGCCAGGCGTTCGCCTGGGCGGCTTGCCCATCGGTGTTGCCTCTGTAGTCCCGTTCGAGGAACCTTCCGGCGTCCGACCAGACCGTCTGGACCATGCCCTGGAATCGTTCTTTCATCGCAGGCGTCGAGTTCTTCCGGAACTTCGCCATGTCCTGTACCTGCGCGACGGTCACCGCCGGGTTCCTCCACGGACAGGTCACCACGTTGAATCCCTTCATTGCGAAATAGACCGCCGTCTGATCCGCCCGCTCGTAATGCCAATCGCAGATCATTACATCCTTCGGGATCATGTCCACGGCCCGGTGGGTGTTGTTAAAGCTCGCCTCCCATATCCCCAGCCCGGTCGTCTTGCCGTCCAGGAGGCGGTCTCCCCAGATCCAAAGCCCGCGCCCTTTCTGGGCAAGATGATCGCGCAGCGTGCGGACCTCCCCTGCGAATAGCTCGGCTTTATCCCGGCCGGAACACCTTGGACACTTGTCGTCACCGATGTAGAACACCTCGTCCATGCCTGCGTGAAAGGCATCCGCCTCAAACACGTCGCAGATCTCGTCCATGAGGGCAAAGACAACGTCATGAACTTTAGGATGCAACGGACAATAGCTCTTGCAGTAAAGTCCGTCGGGATTTGGCCACTCGTATTTGGCCGGCATTTGGACGTGCGGCGTTTCATCAAAATCGGGGTAAACCTTGAGCAAATTACCTAAGGTCGAGGCCCATGACTGATGTCCGAGCAGATTGATTTGGGGAATGACTCTCATCCCCTTTAAGCGGCAGACAGCGACCAGCTTTTTCACCTGCTCCTTGGAGAGTGCGTCCGGGGCCCGAAGCTCCGGATGGCTCTCGAATTGAAAGTTGTAGTCGACACGCAGGATGAGCGTGTTGACGTGCCGTGGCGCCAGCTCGTTGTTGATGAATTCGATGAAGGCGTCCACGTCGTTCGATTTGGGGGCCCCTATACAGAAGCCACGCACGGGCATGAGTTCGTCCAGGTTGTCCGCCGCAAGCGACGATCCGAAGACCAGCAGAGCAAAGGCAACCAAGCGGGCATCCAGGAATAGCGTTTTGATCATAGGCTCCAGCGGATAGTAACAGCGGTGCAAACCAGGGGCAAGTGCCGAGAAACATCCGCCGCTTCCTACAGCGGCCAGAGCCGCGGGACGAGCAGGAGCAGCACGACAACCGCGAGGGCAGTCAGAGGCAACCCGACGAGCACAAAGTGCCGGAAGCGGTACTTGCCCGGTCCATACACGATGAGGCAGGAAGGCTCCAAAGGAGTGATAAACGAGAGTGAAGCGGCCAAGGTCACCAGGACCGCGAAGCTACGCGGTTCGACGTGCAGCTGAGTGGCGGTGTTGACGGCTACCGGCAGTACCACCAGCGCCGCGGAGGCGTTCGACATCGGTTGCGTCAATGCAATGGTCAGGACGGCAAAACCCAACATGATGGGGTAGAGGCCCAACGGGGCCAGCCACCCGACGATGGCCGAGGCGGCATAATCAGCGGCGCCCGTCTTGTCCATGGCATATCCAAAAGAAGTCATACCACCGATCAAAATCAGCAGGCGCCAATCGATAAAATTGTACGCTTCCTCGGTGGTGATGCACTTGGTTAAGAGAACCACCAAGGCGGCGCCCAGGAAAGAGATCGAAAGGGGCAGAATCGCCAATCCGCCCAGCACGACCGCGAAGGCGAGTGCCAGGATGGCAAACACGCCTTTCCGCCTTCGGAATGGGACATGGTGCATCTCTTCGAGAGGCCAGAGATCCGGGTTCCCCGCCAACGCATCGAATTGCTCGACCCGGCCCTGCAGGAGCAGCACATCGCCGACGCGCAGCGGTATCGTGGCCAGCTTTTCAGCCACCCCGTGGCCTCTTCTGTAGACGGCCATGGCAGTGACGCCGAAACGATGACGGAAGTCGAGTTCTTTAATCGTGCGGCCAATCAAGGCGGACTGAGGCATCACGATCGCTTCCACAATCTTGAGAGTTGTCGTGATGAGATCTTTGTCACCCAGCTTAACGTCAGCCTTGATCTCGAGTCCCGGGATATCCTTGACCCAAAGGAGGCTTTGACGGGGCGCGTTCACGATGAGCACATCACCTTCCGCGAGGAGCGTATTTGATTCCGCGTACATCTTCTGCTTGCGCCTGACGACTTCCAGGACTGTTATGTCCTTCTCCGCCAAACCTGACTCTCGCAAGGGTTGGCCGGCAAGCGGCGAATCGCGGGTAAGAACGATCTCCGAGAGGTATTTGCGGATCTCGTACTCGTCGGTCAGACTCGCCTCCTTGATGTCCGGCAAAATCCTCTGACCGATCAGCACCATGTAAGCCATGCCGGCGAGGCAGACGGTCAGACCGACCGGCAGGAATTCAAACAGTGAAAAACCGGGCAGGTTTGACCGAACCAGAAAACCGCTGGCCGCCACGTTAGTTGAGGTGCCGATCAGCGTGCAGGTGCCACCCAGAATTGAGGCAAAAGCGAGGGGGATCAGCACCTTGCTCGGGTTTATGCGACTCTTGCGGCAAACCGCCAGGACCGCCGGCAGAAAAACCGCGGTCGTCGTCGTGTTATTCATGAAGCCGGAAGTAGCGCAGGTCAGCAGCATCACGATTAACAAAACCCGGTTGCGGTTACTGCCTGAAGTGCGCCAAATCAGGTCGCCGAGGCCATCCATGACCCCTGTTTGAAGAAACGCACCGGAGAGAACGAACACCGAGGCCAGAATGATGATGATCTCGCTGGAAAAGCCGGCAAAGGCATCCGCAGGGGACAGGATTCCCGCCAGTACTAGCGCAAACAGCAGGAGCAGGGTGATGACATCCACCGAGAGCCACTCAAAAATGAAGAGTACGACAACCGCGACCAGGAGGCCGAAAATGAGGACGATTTCCCACGGCATTGCTTCCAAGGTAAAGAAAATAAGGCAAATCAACAAGGGCGAAGAAGGGGCAGAGGGGGGCCAACGGATAACACGGATCGGAACGGCCGCAGCGAAAGCAATTCAGTGAACCGCTGCGGCCGTTCCGATCCGTGTTATCCGTGTTATCCGTTGGCCCCCCTTTCCCCTTTGAACCGCTTTGCTGCTTGGCCCGTCCGCGCCTTTTCTCTACAATATCGCGCTATGGCAAGAACGATTGGCATTCTTACAGGTGGCGGAGATGTTCCTGGCCTGAACCCGTGCATTAAAGCCGTGGCATCAAGAGCGATCGAACACGGCGACCGGGTCATCGGGATACGAAGAGGATGGGGCGGATTGCTGCAGTACAATCCGGATGATCCGGAATCTGCAAGCAGCTGCGTGCTTCCCCTCAATCTTGAAGTCGTGCGCACCATCGACCGAAGTGGCGGAACGTTTCTGCACAGCTCGCGCACCAATCCGGCTCAACTCCCGATTTCGGACGTGCCGCTTTTCCTTAAAGCCACGTGCCAGGAAGCGGGCCCCTTCGTCGACTTGACGCCTCACATCCTGAAGGTCTTGGGCCATCTCAAGATCGACGTCCTGATCCCGATCGGAGGGGATGAGACGCTGGACTACAGCCTCCGGATGCACCGGGAAGGAGTTCCGGTTATCGCCATCCCCCAGACGATGGATAACGACGTTTTCGGCACCGACTACTGCATCGGCTATTCGACCGCCGTCAGCCGCAGCGTCGAGTTCATTACGCAACTACGCAGCGCGATCGGGTCTCACGAGCGCATCGGCATTGTGGAACTGTTCGGGAGGAACTCGGGCGAAACCTGCCTGATCTCGGCCTACTTGTCGGGCGTGGACCGGGCGGTGATCACCGAAGTCCCGTTTGATCCCGACCGGCTGGCCCGCCTGCTGGCCGATGATCGGAAGAAGAGTCCCAGCCAGTACGCAATCATGACGATCTCGGAGGGCGCCCAGATGGTTGACGGGGCGCTGAGCGGGCCGGAAGGCGATCCCTACGCCGGCAGGAGATCGGGGGGAATCGGCGCGATGACTGCGGAGGAGATCAAGAGACGGACCGGCGTCGGCGTTATCTATCAACAACTCGCGTACATGATGCGCAGCGGTCCGCCGGACTCGCTCGATCGGATGGTCGCCATCAATTTCGGGACTCTTGCCGTAGATCTCGCCCAGCAAGGTCAGGCAGGCCGCCTCGTCGTGCTTAAGGAAGGTCGATACGGGCACGAGAACGTTTGCGTTATTTCTCAGGGGATCAAACGAGTCGACATTGAGACCCTCTACGACTGCACCAACTACCGTCCGAAGGTGGGCAACGTCCTCGGGAAGCCCATGTTTTTGTATTAGACCCCTGGGAGCGCAGGCGTCTCGCCTGCGCTCCCAGGCCCCCCCGCTGTCAGCTGAACCGGTTCACGGCATCGATGAGCTGACGCAGGCGCGAGTACTGGCGCTGATCAAAAGCCAGGGCCAGACGCGACAGTTTCAGGAGCTTGGGCTCGTCTCTTTCCTCGGGGAACGGCTCGGTCAACTCGATCTTCCCCTCCACAATGATGTCTTGGAACTTCTCATTCAGCACTTCCAGCAGCCGGGGATCCGGAGGTTGCTTCAAACGAAGAACCAGTCTTCGACGGTGATCGACAAACCGGGCCGAATGGTATACGCGGTAGAAGGTTTGAATCTCTGAGACTGCCGTATCGACATTGTCAGTGATGCAGAACAGCGCTCGATCTTCGGGGGAGATGAAGCCTCTCCCCAACAATTGTTTTTCGATGAACGCGAACCAATCCTTCCAGTAAGTGCCGCCTGGGACATCGAGCATGACGATCGGCTTGATTTCGCTCTTGCCTGTCTGCACGAGCGTCAGTACCTCAAATCCTTCGTCCAGAGTGCCGAATCCGCCGGGCATGAGGACGATCGCTTCCGATTCTTTGACAAAGAACAGTTTCCGAGTGAAAAAGTATCGGAAATTGATCAGCTTACGGTCACCGTTGATAGTCGGGTTCGGCAACTGCTCAAACGGAAGCCGGATGTTTAGCCCGAAGCTCTTTGCCTGTCCCGCCCCCAGATGCCCGGCGGCCATGATCCCGGGACCGGCGCCGGTGATTACAAGGTAACCGGCCTCGGCCATTTTGGCGCCCAACTGGCGGGTCGCTTCAAATTCAGGCTGCCCGTCGACAACTCGCGCCGATCCGAAAATACTGACTTTCGGATGGTCGCGGTAAGCGGAGAACACCCGGAAGGCATATCGCAACTCCTTCATTGCTGTCCGGGTGATCTTCGCATCGCCCCGGTCGGCCCCGTCCTGGGCCATCTTTACAGCGGTCACAAAGACGTCGCGAAGGATATCGGCATTGGAGTAAGGCTGAAGCTCCCGCAGCAGTTCCTCGATCAAACCGGCAACCTTCTCGTCGTTTACCGCGTAAGCGCGCCTGGACCGCTCGCGTTGAAGGTTCTCCTGTTCGCGCATCGAATACTCCTGTCTGTCCTATAATGAGGGCGTGCCAGCCAATCTCACTCCACAGTACCTTGACGCTGAAGAGAAGTTCAAAAGCGCTCTCACAACAGCGGACAAGATCCAGGCGCTCGAAGAAATGATGAGAACGATCCCCAAGCACAAGGGGACCGAGAAGATGCAGGCAGACCTGAAGCGTCGTATGTCGGAATTGAAGAAGGAGGCGCAGAAGAAAAAGTCAGCGCCTTCCCAGCGGCCTTCGTGGTACGTCGAGCGAGAAGGAGCGGGCCAGGTTATCGTATGCGGTCCCCCCAACGCCGGCAAGTCGCAGCTCGTCGTGACTCTCACTGATGTACCGGCACTCGTCGCTGATTATCCCTTCACGACTCGGAGCCCTCAACCAGCAATGATGCGTTTCGAGGATGTTCAGATTCAGATCGTTGACACCCCGCCACTTGCGAGGGAAATCCTGGAGCCGTGGCAACTTGCGATGATCAAACAGGCGGATGTCGCGCTGCTCGTCTTCGATGTCAATGATCCGGAGTTGCTGGACCAGACCGAGTATGTGCTCGGGCTCTTCGCGGAAAGGCAGATTTCTCTCGACGCCGAATCAAAACCCAAAGTCCTCGTCCTCGGGAACAAATCCGACGCAGGTTCCGGGGCGGACAACTTTCAAGTCTGGGCGGAGCTTTTCCAAGGCCGCTTCCGGCCGATCCCGTTCTCCGCGTTGGACCAGGCCGATTCGGGCAAAATGAAGTCGGAGCTCTTTCGTCTCCTGGAGATAGTCCGGGTCTACACTAAGACTCCCGGCAAAAAAGCAGAAGACAACGCGACACCTTTTGTCCTGAGGAAGGGCGCCACCGTACTGGATGCCGCCCAGGCGGTACACAAGGACCTGGCTTCCAATCTGAAGTTCGCCCGATTGTGGCGCGAAGGGAGCTACGACGGCCTGATGGTCGAACGCACCCACGAGCTTCAGGATCGCGATCTCATCGAAATTCACACTTAAAACGCTGACGGCTGACAGCTGACAGCTGACAACCGGGCGCTCGGCCGTTTGTCAGTTTGTCAGCCGTCAGCCGTCAGCTGTCAGGCGCGCTTGTCAGCCCTCCCCTCTTCTGCAACAATGATTTGCGTCTACCAACGAAAGGAGTGTTCCCATGGCAAAGCGACCCTTGAATGTCGGACTGATTGGCGGAGGCGCCGGCGCCTTTATCGTCCATCCACACCAGAAGGCAATTCACTCCGACGCTACTCGCCGCGTCACCTGTGCGGCGCTGCATCCGGATCCGAAGGTAGCAATGCAGGAGGCCGAGAACTGGCCGTATGCGATCAAAGGCTACCGGAGCTACGACGAGCTGATTGAACAAGAAAGCAAGAAGCCGCTGGGCGAGAGGGTCGACTACGTCACCATCGTCACTCCCAATAACGTGCACTTCGATCCCGCCATGAAGTGCATCAAGGCAGGGATACCAGTTTTTTGCGAGAAACCCTTGACAGTCACCCTGGAAGAGGCTGATAAGCTAGTCGCGGCGGTCAAGGAGAAGAAAATCCCGTTTGGTGTCTCACATACCTACCTCGGACATTGGACCACTCGTTTCTGCCGCCACGTTGTTCGCAGCGGCTTGATCGGCCAGATTCGATTTGTCGACGCATACTACCTTCAGGGATGGCTTGCCGAGCGAGCCGAGGACAAGGGCTCGATTCAAGCTGAATGGCGGGTCGACCCGAAGCGCGCGGGCGCCAGCAACTGCGGTGGAGACATAGGCACCCATGCCCTGATGCAGCTGCGCTACATCACCGGGCTGGAGGTCAAACAGCTGAGCGGCCACGTCGAGACGTTTGTTACCGGACGCCGCCTCGACGACGGCTTTATTGTCTACATGAAGTTGGACAACGGAGCCCACGGTACCGTCAGGGCCCTGCAGATCGCGATCGGTCACAAAAACGATCTGGGAATCGAGGTCTACGGATCAAAGGGCACCCTCGTGTGGAAGCAGGAGGATCCGGAAAAAGTCGTCATCCACCTGCTGGGCCAGCCGGATCGCATTTATTGGCGCAATGACGTACGCCCGCACGATGGTTTCCTCGGCGACATTCCGGAATGGTTGATGAAGGAACCGACTATCCCGAGCGGGCATCCGGAGGGCTTCCACGATGCCTTCGCCCGATTGCACCGGTGTTTTGAAGAGGACGTCAGAGCGTATCAGGAAGGCAAGCCGCTCCCGAATGCGGACGGATCCAAGTATGCGACGGTCGAGGATGGCCGTACCGGCATCGCTTTCGTAGCCGCCGCCGTCGAGAGCGCCCACAACGGCAACTCCTGGGTGCCAATGAAGTGAAGCAGCTGACAGCTGACGGCTGACGGCTGACAGGTGACGGCTGACGGCACAAATCTTCCCGCTTTTGCTTTTGCACGCCGGAGGCGTCGAAGGGAAGTAGCCGGGGGTCGAGCCGTTTTTCAGGCGACACCCCCGGTTCGCGTTTAGAGCAAGGACGCACCCCGGAGCGGTGCGAGGAAAAGGTCGGCTCTCAGTTGTCAGCTGTCAGTTGTCAGCTGTCAGCCGTCAGCGATTGACTCTTCCCCCCCGTGCCCCTATCGTGTTTCTATGTACCCTCTTATCGCCGCCGTCCTGGCGGCTACCTTGCCGGCGCTCTATTTCGAGTGGTTTTACGGACAGCATCTGGAACCCGTGACCACGGCTGTGGTATTCGGAGTGGGTATCCTCGCCGCCGCCTTCATCCTATCCTGGGCAGCTGAAGTCGCTCAGATGGATGTTTCGCGCGGACTGGCCCTCGCCGTCCTGGCTTTGATCGCAGTGCTTCCCGAATACGCGGTTGACCTCTATTTCGCCTGGGAGGCCGCGCGCAATCCGGAATACATCCATTACGCAACCGCCAACATGACAGGCGCCAACCGTCTGCTGGTCGGCCTTGGCTGGCCTTTCATCATGCTGCTGTTCTATCTCAAGTTCAGGAAAAAGCAGCTGGATCTCGACCCTGCCGCGCGAGTCGAGATCTCCTACCTGACTATCGCAACCATCTACGCGCTCTTCATTCCGCTCAAGGGCACTCTCACACTTTGGGACTGCCTGATTCTCGTGGCGCTCTTCGGCGCATACGCCTGGAGAACCGCTTTCATGGAGGTGCATGAGCCGGAGCTGGTCGGCCCAGCAAGATTGGTCGGGGCGCTGAGCACCGGACCCAGAAGAATCGTCACCCTGCTGCTTTTCCTTTACGCCGGCCTCGTCATCTACTCGTCAGCCGAGCCGTTCGCCGAGGCCTTGGTCGAATCGGGAAAGGTCCTGGGGATCGATGAGTTCCTGCTGGTCCAATGGATCGCTCCGCTGGCTTCGGAAGCTCCCGAGTTCATCATTGCGGCCCTTTGGACTCTGCGCGGTGACGCAAAGCTGGCGCTCGGGGCTCTAATCTCCTCGAAGGTGAACCAATGGACGCTCCTGGTCGGGACTATCCCACTGGTCTACAGCATCAGTCTCGGCGCGATTGGAGAGGTTCCTCTCGACACCCGGCAGAATCATGAAGTCCTGCTGACCGCGGCTCAGTCTATTTTCGCCGTCGCCATGCTCGTGGATCTGCGTGTCCGGCTCTGGGAAATGGCAGTGCTTTTCGGCTTGTTTATCGTCCAGTTTGTGTACCCGAACATTCGGGTGGAGGTCTCGATCGCTTACCTGATCCTGGCGCTGGGTCTACTGGTGCCGCGCTGGCGAAACCTGGGTCGCCTGATGAAGGAGGGCCCGTTTCCAAGACGTGCTGCATAAGTGCACGGACCAACACGGACGAACACCGACTGGCACGGACGCCCCCTCCAGTCCGTGCCAGTCCGTGTTTGTCCGTGCTAGTCCGTGTTCGCGTCACGAGGCGGCCGCGTTACCCTTTAATCTTCGCAACCACCAATGTGGCATCATCGTACTGCGGTGCGCCGGCGCTGAAGGCATTTACATCACGCTCGATCAGCTCCAAAGCGCCTTGAGCATCGCACACCGCCGCTTCCGGGAATCGCGCCAGCAGCCGGTCATTGCCGTACATTTCATCGGCGACGTTCTGCGCCTCGACAATCCCGTCCGTGTACATGACAAGAAGGTCGCCCGGGTTAAGAATCCGCTTTGAGGAAGTGAACGCCAGGTTCGGTAGAACTCCAAGAACCGGGCCTCCTTCACTGAGCTCCTCCACCGCTCCCGTAGTCGGGCTGAAGATGAACGCCGGATTGTGCCCGGCGTTTGTGTAAGTAAGCTCGAGACTCTCGACGTCGAGAATGGCCCAGAAAAGGGTGACGAACTTACCTGTGGGCGTGTCACGCACTAACATCCGGTTCAAGGCCGCGGTGATCTCACTCATGGACGCCTGGCTGTCCAACTGAGTTCGTAACGCGCCTCTGACTGCCGCCATGATCATCGCTGCCGGAATGCCCTTGCCGGATACATCCGCAACAATTAACGAACAACGGCGTGAATCGATCGGTACGACGTCATAGTAATCGCCGCCCACCTGAGAAGCGGGCCAACTCTTCCCGGCCAGCGTCACTCGGTCATAGCACGGAATCTGTTTCGGCCAGAAACCCACCTGGATTTCACGAGCCAGCAGAAGCTGCTGCTCAAGTAATTCCTTCTCGAGCGAAGCCTGGTAAAGCTGGGACTTTTCAATCGCTATCGCAGCCTGGTCAGCGAAGGCGGAGAAGAGAGGGATGTCGTTCTCCTCGAACACTCCATCGTCCTTCCGATTGATCGCCTGCAGCACGCCGGTGACGTGTCCTTGCGAGTTCCGAAGCGGAACGCAAATCAGGTTCTTGGTCCGAAAGGAGCTTTTGGCCAGGTCGCCGAAGAAACGGGGGTCATTGCGGGCATCGTTCACCACCAGAGGCTCTCCCCTGCTTGCCACCCACCCGGCGAAACCTTTGCCCGGCGGTATACGCAGACCGGAGATCTCCGCACTGACCGGGCCGGTGGGCAACGTGATGATCAACTCCTGACTCTGGGGATCAAGCATCATGAGGGAGCTCGCTTCAGCGTCCATGATACTTTTGGCAGCGTCCATGATCGTGCCGAGCACCGACGCCAATTCAACCCTGGTGTTGATCCGTCTGACGGCATCAAGCAGCAACGAAATCCGGGATGGCAAGTTGGAGGCCACCTTTCACTCCTTCTGATTGGCGCTCTAAGATCGTATTCGGATCAGGGGCACGGCCGCTTCTTCCGAGTCCGGTTCGGCTTCATCCCCCTCGTACAAGACCTTTTCAAGAAACAGACCCGAGGCGGGCGCCGTCAGCTCGGCAGGGCGATTGGAGCGGAACTGCAGAAAGTGCCTTACCTCTTCAAGCGTGAGCTTTCGGCGTCCCACTTCCACCAGCACTCCGACCAGACGTCGTACCATTTTCCACAAAAAGTGGGAGCCCTGTATACGAATCAGGATGAGATCCCCGTTCTCCTCGATCGCGAGCCTCTCGATCAGTACACGAGTCGACTTTTCCTCGGGTTCATCTGCGGTGAACGACTTGAAATCCCGCATCCCGAGGAGTAGATCGGCCGTTTCCCGCATCTGGCTGAGGTCCAGCTCTTCGGGTATCCACCAGACGTAGTTCTTCCCGAACGCCGTGCGCCGGCGGGAGATCTGATAGAGGTAAACGCGGGCCAAGGCGTGATGGCGCGCGTGAAACCGGGCGGGAGCAACGTCCACCCGCAGGATATTGATGTCAGGCGGCAGCTCATCATTGAGCCGGCGTCGGACTTCTCGAGGCGACAGGCGGGTGTCGACGTCAAGATGCGCGACTTGAAGAAGCGCGTGAACGCCCGCGTCTGTTCGCCCCGCGCCTTGGAACTCGAGCTCTTTCCCCGCGAATATCGTCGTCAGGGCTTTAACTATCTCTCCCTGAACGGTGCGCGCGTTCCGCTGGATCTGCCACCCTCGATAACGTGTGCCCTGGTATTCCAGGAAGATCTTGAATCGTGGCATGAGCCGAACCCGAACTGACAGCTGACAGCTGACGGCTGACGGCTGACAAAGACCGGTTAAGTCCGGGCATTTTGTTTTTGTCAGCTGTCAGCCGTCAGTTGTCAGCTGTTGCCTTCTCCACCAGCCCCACCTCGAAAATCATCGCGCTCAGTTCACGTTTATCATCCGCCTCTTCAGGGCGGAAAGTCCGGTCGAAAGCCAGCTCGACCCGCACGAGACCCGGCCGTGGCAGTGCAGGCAACAAGTACTCGACTTCGAACTCCTCACGTTCCTTGCAGAAATGCTCCCCGATCGCGATACTCTTCTCTTCCGGGGTCAAGCAAGCGCGCACTTCCAACCGATTCTGCGGCAGCGGCGAGTAGCCCTTGACGTGAATGAACCGCCCCTTACCCCGATTCTCCAGATAACAGGAAGACTGCTGCCGCATCCATCGGAAGCCGGCGCCGTTGGTCTCGTGCCAGTACCAGCCCTCGCCGAGCTGATAGCCGTAGGCATCCCGCCGGAAGTCGATGACCGGTTGAAAGTCCGTAACGCGCGCTGACGGCTGGTTCTGTTCGTAAAACCAGTTCCGCCGGAGCTTTTTTCTCAAGAACTCCTTGGCGCTTTCTCTTGCCAGAATCCCCCAGAACTCGGCGTGCGGATACCAGCCGAGGCCGAGGTACGCAAAAACACCCGCCCAGGGAGCGTTCTTCAGAAACTCGAGACGGTCGAGACCGCAGGGAAGATCGTGCAGAAACGTGAGGCCGCTGTTCCTCAGGGTCCTCTTGAAAACCCGCGGCGTCAGGAGCTGGATTTCAGCAAAGGTGTTGTGCTCCTTTAGAAAACCCGGATTGCCCATTCGGATGTACCGGTCGGCAAGAAAACGGGGCAAATACTGCGGGAAGTACAACCGTGAATGGCCCTCGAACGGATACCACAGATTCGGAGTCGTCAGAAAGATCATGCCGAAAGGCCGGAGCACCCGCTTCAGCTCTTTCAGAAACTCGGTTTGCAGCGGTTCTCCTCCCTGAACATGCTCGATAACGTCAAAGGCGAAAATGTAGTCGAAACAGCCGTCCGCGAAAGGCAGCGCGACGCCGCTGCATTGCAGGTATTTTCGTCGGAGGGCAGAATCGGCAAACTTCAGGACATGCAAGTTGTAGTCGGCGCCAACGTACAGCCGGCACTTGTCGCCAATGATCGCTCCCAGCCCTCCCGTCCCGCACCCGATGTCGAGTACTTGTTTGTCTTCGAAGTCGATCAGGGATAAACGTTCAAAGGAGCGCAACAGGGCTTCGTTGCGTTCTTTGCTGTGCTGCCAGTAATCGACCCATCGGGTGATGGCCTCGCGATCTTCGGCCCCGAAGATCTCTCGGGCCTGATCATGAAGCGATTGCTTTTTGTTTGCCATGAGAGCTTGTCTGGAAGGCGCGTATCAGCTGCGGGCAGCAGCCACCGAAGAGTCGATCCAAGCTTCGAGCTGGCTTCGCGGCATCGCTCCGGCGATTTGATTGATCTGGTTGCCGCGGTCAAAAAGGATCAACGTAGGAATTGAAAAAATGCCGAACCGAGAGGCGAGCTCGGCGTTCTCATCCGTGTTCACCTTGACGATTTTCAGCGACCCACTTCTGCGGACCGCCAGGTCCTCGAGGATAGGGGCGACCGCGCGGCATGGACCGCACCACGGGGCCCAGAAATCCACCAGGACAGTACCCGGCCAATCCAGAACCTCCTTCTGGAATTCGGCCGCACCCACGGGAACAGGCTTGGAAGACGCGGTCAACGGTTTGCCGCATCGGCCGCAGACCGGCCGGGCCGTCAGCCGCCGCTCGTCAACCCGGTTCATCGCCCCACAAGCGGCGCACTTCAGCACTATCTTGTCGGTCATAATCGAGTCTCTGTGATGACTTTAGCACGAAAATCGGGGAAAAGGGGGCGGCGGGCTGATAGGCCAGCGGATAACACGGATCACACGGATCAGGACGGTGGCTGCGAACCAGAAAGTCGTGTCCACAGCAGCCACCGTCCTGATCAGTGTGATCCGTGTTATCCGTTGGCCTATCAGCCCGCTGGTAGATAATGATCTCACGATGAGAACCGGATTCGCCCACCTTCCGCTCCATGGGGGAAAAGCGCCTGCCTGGCTCTTTTCACGCATGGTCCGGCTGGCCCGCGAGATCACCTGCCACATTGTTGCGGAGTCTGGCGCCGGCGAGGTTCTCAACCGCCTCTCCGATCCGTTCTGGTTCCAGGCCTTCGGCTGCGTGCTCGGGTTTGACTGGCACTCCAGCGGCCTCACCACGACGACCTGCGGCGCGCTGAAAGAAGGCATCCGCGGGCTTGAAAAGGATCTCGGACTTTTCGCGGCGGGCGGGAAAGGTGGCGTCTCCCGGAAAACGCCCCAGGAGGTAACTCTGGCTTGCGAGCACCTCTCCCGAGACCCGCAGCCGCTCGTCTACGCCAGCAAGATGGCCGCCAAGGTGGACAGCGCCGCCGTTCAGGACGGCTACCAGCTTTATCACCATGCCTTCTTTTTCTCGAGCGACGGCCGTTGGTGCGTCGTCCAGCAGGGAATGTCCGACGAGACCCGCATGGCACGCCGCTACCATTGGCTTTCATCCGCGGTCTCGGACTTTGTCTGCGAACCCCATTCCGCAGTATGCTGCGACAACCGTTCGAGTGCGCTGAACCTCGTCGCACTTGAGGGTAACGACGTTCGAAAGGCATCGGCAGAGGTCGCGAGCCAGGCGCCGGACAAAACACTGGCCTTGGTTTCACGCCTCCCCAACCTGGTTCTTCCGCGGCGTCACGAAGTGTCCCCGGTCGACATCAACCCAGCCTATCTGAAGAAGATCCTCGTCCAAACGTATGAAGCGGCGCCCGCTGATTTTGAACGTCTTTTGGCAATGCCGGGAGTCGGGGCCAAGACGCTACGCGCGCTTGCACTTGTGTCGGAGTTGATTTACGGTGCCAAGCCCTCATTTCGCGACCCTGCCCGATTCTCTTTTGCGCACGGTGGAAAGGACGGGACCCCGTTTCCGGTTGACCGCCCCACGTACGAGAAGACTATTCAGGTCTTGCACGACGCGCTGAACCGTGCGCCTGTCGACCATTCGGAAAAGACCGCCGCTCTCAAAAGACTCGCACGGTTTGAAAACTGAAAGCCGATTACGAGCAGGAGCACGAGCACGCGCACGAGCACGAAAAGCAAAGGCCGTCGCTCGCGATTCCAGTCCTTCGCGCTCGTGTCTGGTGCTCGTGCTCGTAATCGGCTTTTTCCGAGAGAACGAACGGGCGCCAGACTTGCGCCTGTCGCGTCAACCGCGGCCGTCGGTGTACGATTACACCTATGCGACCGCGAACCTTCGTCTTTTTCCTGATCCTTCAGTCGGTCTCCCTGATCGCCCAGCCCGACGATCCGTTTAGATACAACAACCGGGGAGTCGCCTTCCTGGAGCAGTATGAATTCCGCCCGGCATCGGAGGAATTCCGGAAGGCCCTCGAGACTCGATCTAACTTCATCCCGGCCCGGGTGAACCTCGGAATCGCTTATTACTACCTGGCCGATTATCCCAAGGCGGCCGAACAGTTCAGGGAAGCTTTGAAACAGGATCCGAAGCAGCCTCACGCGCATTTCATGCTCGGGCTCATCGTCGGCAAGGAAAAGAATCGCGACGAGGCTTTTCAGCACTTCCGAGAGGTACTGGCCATCGATCCTGACGATCCGGCCACACACTACAACCTGGGTCTCCTCTCCGCGCGGAACCGCGAGTACGACGCGGCAATTGCCTCGTTCAAGAAAGTTCTCGAAGTGGAGCCGTACCACGTGTCGGCTCTGTACAACCTCGCCATGGCCCTGATGCGCTCCGGTAAGCAGGACGAAAGCCGGCAGGTGATGGCCCGATTCCAGCAGCTGAAATCGGGGGATCAGGCCGGCGGACCGATGGGCGCGATGGGAGTGCAGTACGCCGAAGAAGGCAAATATGCTCTGGGGATCGGGCAGTACGAGCCGCTGGCTGCCCAATCGGCACAACAGCTCTCCATACGGTTCGTCCAAGCCAACGCCGACGCCGGCGTTCGGTTCGTCCACGCCGGCCCCGGAAAGAACCCGATCGGCACCAGCTGGAAACGCGCCGATTACTCGCCTGAAGAGGCCCAGAAGACCGTTGTTCCAGGCTTCGGTTCCGGCAGCGCCTTTCTGGACTTCGACAAAGACGGAAAGATGGACCTGTTCGTCGTCAATGCCACCACTTCGCAGGGAACGGGGAACACGCTCTACCGTAACATCGCGAGCGGCAAATTTCAGGACGTGTCCGCCGCGTCGGGCCTCGGTTTGAAGCACCTGGGCATGGGCGCCGCCGTCGGAGATTTCAACAACGACACGTACCCCGACCTTTTTGTTACCGGCTACGGGGGTAATCACCTCTTCCGCAACGACAAAAACGGCCGATTTACGGACGTCACGCAGGAGGCCGGCATAACAAATTCGCCCACCCGCTGGAGCCTCAGCGCGGCCTTTTTCGATTTTGATCACGACGGCGATCTCGATATCTACGTCACCAATTTCGTCGACTTGACCGCCGTTCCCCAGAAAGAAACCTTCGTCTTTCCCGACGATTTCACGGGACAGGAAAACCAGCTGCTTCGCAATAACGGGAACGGCACCTTCGCCGACGTCGCCGCGCAGGCGCAAGTCACTGGGAGCAAGGCCAAGAGCACTTCCGTCATCTTCCTGGACTACAACAACAGCCGCGATATCGACATCCTGGTCATGAACCAGGGGGCGGCGCCGAATCTCTTCAGCAACAAGCGTGACGGCACGTTTGAGGATGTGAGCACGCAGGTCGGACTGACGGCTTCTAAGAGCGCCGGTGCCAGCTCGGCCGATGTGAACAAGGATAGCTATCAAGACCTTGTCCTGCCTGGCTTTGCCTTGCCGGTTCTTAAGAACAGCGTGGGAAGGAAATTCGTTGAACCGGAGCCGGGGACCGCGCCGCAGCCTGCTTTCGCCTGGTCCAGCACCGTTTTTGACTACGACAACGACGGCTGGCTGGATCTTCTGGTCCTCCAGGACAAGGCTCGTCTGTTGAAGAACCAGGGAGCGCGGGGATTCATCGATGTGTCGGACCAGTGCGGCCTGGCGGCGCTTCAGACGGGGTCCGGCCGCAGCGCGGCCATCGCGGATTACGATGGGGACGGCGATAACGATATCTTTGTGACGGTGAACGGTGGAAAGCCCCTGCTCCTCCGTAACGACGGGGCTAACCAGAACCGTTCGTTGCAGATCGATCTCGCCGGACTGCGCGACAACAAGGGCGGCTTGGGCGCAAAAGTGGAGATCCGCGCGGGCCAGGCCTGGCAGAAACTGGAGATCAACGGCAACGTGGGCTTCCTCTCGCAGAGCTCTCCAGAGCTCGTCTTCGGGATTGGCAAGAAGGAGTTGGCTGATTCGATTCGTATCCTCTGGCCCACAGGCGTGCTCCAGGCCGAGTTGGACAGGCAGGCGGGCCAACCGGTGAAAATCGAAGAGGTGGATCGCAAGGGAACATCCTGCCCGCTCCTGTACGCCTGGAATGGCCTTAAATACGACTTTGTAACCGATTTTCTCGGAGGCAGCGCCGTCGGCTACCTCGTCGCGCCCGGGACTTACGGTTCGACGGATGTCGACGAGTACATCAGGATCGCGGACGTCGCGCCCCAGCCGAAAGACGGCCGTTACTCCATCAAGATGAACAACCAGCTCGAAGAAGTGATGTTCATTGACCAGGTGAAGCTGCTGGCGGTCGATCACCCCGCCGATACCGCCGTCTACCCCGACGAGAAGCTGATGCCCGCACCGCCATACCCGGCGTTCAAAGTATTCCTGACGCAGAATTCGAAGCCGCCGGTAAAGGCCGTCGACGAGAGAGGCAAGGATGTCTTGCCAGCCCTGGTCAACGTTGATCGCAAATACCCGGATTCGTTCAAGCTCCTGCCTTTCAAAGGTTACGCGGAGCCTCATGAGCTGATCCTGGACCTTGGAGACATGAGCCAGGCCGAACGGGTGGTGCTGCTGCTTACCGCCTGGATCGACTATGCCGACTCATCATCTAATCTGGCTGCTTCTCAGGCCGGCGCCAAGCTCGTCCCTCCGTACCTGCAGGTTGTCGATCAACAGGGATGCTGGGTGACGGTGCTCAGCAACATGGGGTTCCCGGCGGGCTTACCGAAAACCATGACCGTTGATCTGAGCGGCAAGCTCCTGAACAAGCAAGATTCCCGCGTCAAGATCGTCACGTCCATGAGGATCTATTGGGACCAGATCCTGGTTGATACTTATTCCGGGCCGACGGCTCCCCGGGTGACGACGCTTGGAGCCGATCGGGCCGGGTTCGAGTTTTACGGATATCCCAGGGAAGTGAAACCCGACGGGAAGAATCCGCCTCAGTACGACTACCACGACCGGTCGACAACGTCGCCGTGGAAAAACCACATCGGACGGTACACTCGATACGGGGACGTGAGGCCTTTGCTCGAGGCCAAGGATGACATGTACGTCATCATGCGCCACGGGGACGAGATCACGGCGGAATTCGAGGCGGTTAAACTGCCCGAACTGCCCGAGGGCTGGACCCGAACTTTCCTGGTTTATGCCGCCGGATTTGGGAAGGACATGGACTTAAACTCGGCGAACGCGGATACGGTCGGGCCGCTGCCCTCGCACTCGGGCATGTACCCGACTGATTCCGACCACCAGAAGTACCAGAAGAAGTACAACACCCGCGAGGTCGGGGAGACGTTCAACTGGTAAAAACGTCGGAAAAAGCCGATTACGATTACGAGCACGAGCACGAAAAACAAGCGACTGTGATTTGTTGAATCCTGGTCGTCTGTCGGTTTTTCTTTTCGTGCTCGTGCTCGCGCTCGTGCTCGTAATCGGCTTTTTCCGGCTTTTCTCACCCTAGCGGCTATATGTCCCCACCAGCTGTGCCTCGGCCAGGATGTGCCCTTGGATCGCCTCTACGACCTGCCGCTTCGTCGCGCGTGCTGCGAGCCCGGTCGCGTGATCGAGTGCGTAAAGCTTGAAGAAGTATCGATGGGTGGGCCCGGGAGGCGGGCACGGCCCACCATACCCGACGCGTTTGAAATCGTTGATCCCCTGCCGGCCTCCGCCTTCCACATCCTCCTTGCCTGGAACAGCTTCGGTCAAATGCGTCACTCGGGCCGGCAAGTCATACACGACCCAGTGAACCCATGTTCCGCCTGGAGCGTCCGGATCGTCGGCAATCAAGGCGAGCGCCTTCGTGCCCTCCGGAACTTCACTCCAGATCAGCGGCACCGAGACATCCAGCCCCTCGCACGTGTACTTCTTGGGAATCCTCTCATTCGTCTCAAACGCTGAACTTTTTAGCTCGAATGCCATCTGTCACCTCCTCTCCTTCTTGACCGACAACACAATGGAAGCACCCGTAGCTCCGGACCTCTAACTGGCACGGACCACGATGGACGACATGGACTGCGTGGACCCAGTGGACAGGCAAGAGCCATGCCTGTCCACTGGGTCCACGCAGTCCATGTCGTCCATCGTGGTCCGTGCCAGTTAGAGGTCCGGAGCTACGGCGCGCCCCAGCGGCCCAACCGTTATGCTCCGCCTTACTTCCCCTTCCCTGGCGTCATTAGAAGCTCCACTTCCTTAACCCCCGCGGGAATGCTCAACTCCCTGTTTGGCAGGAGCT
>Ga0209593_10000354_pt1 | contig 23042 bp, 9 predicted proteins | sample PPLLaktember2015_3_FD_187260 | JGI IMG/M metagenome (GOLD analysis project Ga0209593, IMG submission 187260) | Freshwater sediment microbial communities from Prairie Pothole Lake near Jamestown, North Dakota, USA - PPLs Lake P7 Core (6) Depth... | ecosystem: Environmental > Aquatic > Freshwater...
GGACAGTCGAGAAACCCCACTACGTGGGGGGTTATTATGGCACGTTGTGCCATCCTGCGGCTTCCTTAATTGTCAGCCGCTGCGGGATAAAAAGGGGACAGTCGAGAAACCCCACTATGTGGGGGGTTATTATGGCACGTTGTGCCATCCTGCGGCTTCCTTAATTGTCAGCCGCTGCGGGATAAAAAGGGGACAGTCGAGAAACCCCATTACGTGGGGGGTTATTATGGCACGTTGTGCCATCCTGCGGCTTCCTTAATTGTCAGCCGCTGCGGGATAAAAAGGGGACAGTCGAGAAAAATCATTGTTGCAACGGCAAGATTGAGTAACTGTTCCCTCATCACATCCGATAGAAAAATTTTAGATTATCCTTATGTAGATACAATCAAATAGACCGGCCACAAGCAACCTATTCCCCCCCCCTTCTTTACACTACACGGGGAATTCTTAACAGGGAAGCGATCTTATCGTTCACATCCAGGTCCCCATCATAAAATATGGAAAGAAACGGGATTTTGAATTTCTCTTTGATTTCTAAAAAAAGCGAACTGGAAAGCGTGCCGGGCATACACCCGAAAGGCGCTGCATTAACCACCATCGACACCCCCTGCCGGGCAAAAAGAATCGCCCTTCCTACTGTAAGAATGGCTTCTCCTTCAAACTGCCGGGGCAAATATCCGGCCCCAACCTCGACGATCTCTTTGACCGTGGGTTCCCTGCGGTCATGCAAAACCGCTTTCGCGGCATTAAAATAACTGTGCTCGATCCCGAACAAATAATAATTTTTTAATATGGACTCGAAACGCTTTAGAAAACCAGCTCCCCGCTTTTTATCGATAAAACTATCGATATACGCGGTATATAGAAACCACTCATGGATGGGAGTTAACCACGCCTCGCCTCCATTACCCTCGATGATATCGATCAAACCGGCATTGGCAAAAGAATTACACCGGACATAAATCTCGCCCACGATCCCCACTAAAGGCTTTTTCTCCTGGGTGACCGGGATCGACGCGAAGCGCGACGCGATGGTTTTAACCAGGCGAACCGGGTTTTTTCTCATTTCCAACGCCCGCTCGATTTGTTTTATGCCTTCCTCGAAAACCTCGTCGCTGTCCCCGCCAGTCTTTTCATAGGGACGGATTTTACACCGCATTTTAAACACGAAATCCGAAGAGGTAACGGCATGCATCAACAAGCGGCGAAGATGTTCGGGTAAGCCCTGGTATGTATTCAAAGAAGTGGGAGAGAGAATATCGAGGTTGTGAAGTCCAAGACGGTGAAAGACCACGCGCTCCATTAAATTGTACTGGCCGAAACGGCACGGACCTTCGGTGGTGGGCATAAAGAGAATGTGCCGGCTCCCTGCCGGTTCTTTCTTTATATGCTGCAAGAAACTCCCCAAAGTCAACGTCATGGGTAAACACTCGCCCCCCCGCAAGTACTTCTTCCCTAAAGCCAACGCTTCGGGATTTTCGGTTTCTAAGTGGCGGCTGTTGTAACCAAACCCGCGAAAAGCCGCAGAAAACAACCGCGACGCAGAAAAATGCATCGCCGGGATCCAGATCGTACCGTTTAAACCCGGTTTCCTTTCACTCTTGTATATATCCGGCAGGGTTTTCTTCTCTTCAACATCCTTCTGCTTCAAATACCCTTCCGCTACATCCATATACGCTTCGACCCGCGTCATATACCCCCCATCCGAATCATGCTCATCCAATTCCAACACCAACATCGGTTTCCCCTTCAACTCCTCCTCCACAAAATTCAACAGGAAGCTATCGGGACCGCAATTAAAGTTAGAGAGATAAACCGGGAAAACAGTCCGGGTTTTTGCTGCCCAACGCGCAGCCGCAATAATTCTCTGGCCATACCGCCAGAATATATTATAATAATTGGACGCGGATAACCACGACGTGTCCAAATCCAACATATCGAGGGGAATCACATCGAACCCCATGGATGCGATTTTCTCCGGTATCCCCAGGTTCAAACCTTTATCATGAAGATTGTACGGCCTCCCCAGCAAAAGAAAAACAGGTCTATCCCGGTTGATTCCTTCGTGAAGAAACGATTCCACCGAAACCCGGGCCGAAGTTTCCACGTCTTTCCAGTAATCATAAGCCCGGGTAAAAGCGCCCACCGCTTCTCCCCGTTTAATATCCAACCGGTCCTTCAACGCATCGAATATCATTTTCCCCATTTCTTCCCGCTTCAACCTGAAATCCATCACGGGGGATAACAACTTTTCTGAAGCAATCCCGCTGCGTTCGAGGGTTGCTTTAAGCACCGACGGACTCCCCTGCACATAAGGACAAAAAAAACTGTGGGCGGTTTCCAATTCCTTCTCACCCGCAACCAGGTGCGGGAAAAAAACCATGGAGGTCGAAGACCCGGGATTTATACTCCCGGTTTTACTATTACTTATACGTTCCAGGGCTTTCACCATATGACCCAATGCTGCTTTAACAGGAAAACAAAAATCCCCGGAAGCCATTTTCGATGAATACTGTTTAACCTCCGCATCGGTAGAAGAAGAGGAGAGGGAAACACGGTATCCGAGCAAGTTAAAAAAACGATTCCACAGGGGCATGAACGTGTAATCGGTGAGGGTGTGCAGCAATGTGACTTCGCCCTTAACTTCTCCCACTATTTCATTATGAATACAAAGCCCTTTTTGTTTCAACCTGAAAAGTTGAAAACCCGGGATTTCGTTGCGAACCGGATGATCGGCATCGCGGCCGCATTGATACCCCCAGGAGAACGAGTGAATGGAGCCGGGACCGGTAGAAGAACCCGAAGAGCGCGAGACATGGTTGATCCTGCAAAAGTTATGACACAGCCCGCATGTTTCCGTTTGGGAAGCGACATGCAAGCCCAGGGAAGCCCTGCCCATGAAACGCGATTCGATTTTCTCCCAGGCGCTGCCCGCTTGTTTCATCATGCGGTCATGAGCCATCAACGCAGCCCCAATGGCACCCATCAGGTGACAGAACGGGGATACTACCACTTCCACACCCAGGAGGTTTTCCAGTGCCGCCACCAAACTTTTATTCCTCGCAGTGGCTCCCTGGAAATAAATTTTATGGGGATTAACCGGTCGATTGCCCACGACGCGTTGTAGGTAATTTTGAATGACCGAATAAAGAACGGAAGCCAACGCCTCCTCTTTGGAGAAACCTTCTTTGAGGAGCATCCTCAAATCTTGTTCCATAAACACCGTGCAACGGTCCGATGTGACAGGGGGAGCGATATCCTGGGTGATGCGGCCCACATCCTTGACATTGAAACCCAGTTTGCGGGCCTGCTCCTCCACGAAAGAACCGGTCCCCGCCGCACAAACGTAATTCATATTGGCGTCCGCAACGTAACCGTTTTGAAGGCGAATATATTTTGCATCCTGCCCGCCGATTTCAAAAATCGTTTCGACATCTTTAAAAAAGTGTAAAGTCCCCCTCGCGTGACTGGAGATTTCATTTACAATACAATCCGCGTCGAAAATCTTTCCCACCAGGTTTCGACCTGAACCCGTCGTACCGAAAGCCCGGACTAAAAACGGGCGAGAACCCATTATCTCATAGAGAGAGGAAAATATTTTTTTAGCCGAACCCACCGGGTCGCCCGCTGTCCTGCCGTAAATATCCAGTACCGGTTGTAAAGTTCCTGCGTCCAGTACAGCCAATTTCGTACTGGTGGAACCGATATCCATCCCCAACAATACGGTTTGAACCCGGTCGATATTTCCATGGAAACGGGTTTCATTTTGAAAGGAATCCACATGCGGGTCCGGCATCGACGGGTAATGACTTTTGACCAGGGAAAGCGGGGGCTGGCGTTTAAATGGTTTATGGGAATGAGAGTGGTTCAAGTTGAAGTGTTTAATGGAAATGCCTTCAATAAATGAAGCCCCTTCGGCGACAACCGCTTCGCTGTAAGCCGGGATAATCCATTGAACATTGGGAAAGAGGATACGGAACCACCGCATCACTTCGCGGTTGAGAGTCACACCCCCGCAGATCATGATTTTTCCTTTGATCTCTTCGCCGCGGAACAGGGTATTCACCGCAGAAATAACCAGGCTGCGGCACAAACCCGACCACAATTCGGTTTTTGTTCGGCCTTCTTGTTGATGGTGAACCAGGTCGCTTTTGGCAAAAACCGTGCACCGGCTGGCAACGAGGGGCGGGTTTTCGATGAAGGATTCCCCTTGCTCAGCCAGGTCTATATTGAGCCGCTCCGCTTGCTCTTCCAGGAAAAGGCCCGTGCCTGCCGCGCATAACGTATTTTTACCCATATCCACCACGCTGCCGTTTTCGATCGTATAGAGTGTCAACGAAGAAGCCCCGATGTCGATAATCTGCCCGTGACCCTTTTCAAAAGGATTTTTCACCCCCAGCATCTTCGAGATCGCCGCCGTTTCATCGATGTATGGCGCCTTTAACTGTTCTGCAATCTCTTTTCCCGCTTTCCCCGTGAAAATACAAAGGTCTTGTTTATTGAAACGGCCCATAAGTTCCAGGATATCTTGGGCGATCTTTCCTTTGTGTCGAAACCGGTAGACCGACGGTTCAGGTTTACCGTCGGTAGAAACCGCTGTGACGAAAGTGGTGCCGATATCTATGCCGTAAGAGGCGAGCGGGGCATTATATTCTTGTCTCATGGGTAGAAAGCCTTTTTTTTATTTTCACTGTTTTCCGTACCTTTTTGGTTTATTCAATATACGATTCATTAATTCATTTGTCAACCCCTACCTTTTTGAAAAAAGGTAGGACCAAAAACTTTTGTTAAATCCCCACGTAATAAGGCACCGTGCTGTCCATGTGCTCAGTGGTTAAAATATAAAATGAGCCAGGCGCACCTCTTTATCATAACTTCCTCTTTTCTTAACTTCCTTTAACTTCCTCTTTTCCTATTGACTTTAATAAATATTACCTTTAAAATGTCCTATGACTCAAAAAAAAGATTCCAATCATCAACCATTAATAACAGGGGAAAAAAACGATCCGGCATTGACCCCTTTATTCACCCCTATCAAACTCAAAAACCTGGTCATTAAAAACCGGGTCGTTATGCCCCCGGTGGTTTGCTTCGGCTGGCAAGAAGATAACGGTTTTGTGACGGAACGTCGAATTCGCCATTATGAAGCACGGGCAAAAGGCGGCACCGGTATGATTATAGTCGAAGCCACTTGCGTCAAAAAAGACGGACGCATCACCGACTCCCAATTAGGAATATGGTCGGATGACTTCATCGACGGACTCAGCCAAATCCCTAAAGCCTGCAAAAAACACGGCACTGCCGTTTTAATCCAATTACACCATTCCGGCCTCGCTGTTCCCGTGAACATTTCCCCCACCGCACCCGGACCCTCCGCAGTCCCAAACGATAACCGGACCCGTACCCTAACCCTCCCCGAAATACATGACATACAAGCGGCTTTTATTTCCGCAGCCCAAAGAGCTAAAACCGCGGGTTTCGATGGAATAGAACTGCACGGCGCCCACGGCTTTTTAATCAACCAATTCGCTGCCATCGCCTTCAATAAAAGAGAGGACGATTTCGGGGGAACTTTGGAAGGCCGCCTCAAATTCCCCGCCGACATCATCAAGGCAATTCGACAAAACCTGGGAAACGATTTCATCATCGGGTACCGCCTCGGTTCCAATTCCCCGACACTGGAAGACGGCATCGCCATCGCCAAATACCTGGAACTCTGCGGGATCGACTTACTTCATGCCTCCCACGGCGGCGGAACCGGTATAATCCCAACCATCCCGGCAAATTTCGACTACAATTGGATCGTTTACAGCGGGACCACCATTAAAAAACACGTCAAAATCCCGGTTATTGCCGTTAACGAGATTAAAACCCCTCAAAGAGCTTCATACCTGATCGAACATAACATGGCAGACTTTACAGCCATCGGCAAAGACCTGCTCACAGACCCGGAATGGGCACGAAAAGCCGCCAACAATGAAAAAATAAATTATTGCTTGCAATGTAAACCCAAATGCAAACGTTATGAAAACCCCGGTTTATGCCCGGTAAAATGATTTAATGCGAGGCCCCACATGTTTAAATTCAGACAAAAAAAATCACACACAGGAAACCTTTTTATTATCTTATTCTTATTTTTATTTTCCACTGTTTGCCTTTTAGGTGAAAAGGGGAACGAGACTTCAACCCAGGTAAAATTAAAGAAAGAAGCCCTTCTACACCTCGACCAAATGTCAGATACACTGAACCAAACAGCACGTCAAATCTGGGAGTATGCGGAAACCGCTTTGAAAGAGCACAAGTCCTCTCAATTACTGGCCGATTTTTTGAAAAGCCATGGTTTCACGGTCGAGCTTAATGCAGGGGGCATGTCCACCGCCTTTGTTGCGACCTATGGCCAGGGACATCCTATAATCGGTATCCTCGGCGAATACGACGCGCTCCCCGGTTTATCCCAGAAACCCGGTGTTTCCATCCAGGAACCTTTAATAGCAAATGCCCCAGGTCATGGGTGTGGACATAATCTCCTGGGTGTAGCCGGCGCAGGTGCTGCTGTTACTATTAAAAAAATCATGGAACTCCATCGATTGAAAGGTACGATAAAATTCTTCGGCTGCCCCGCGGAAGAGACCGTGGAAGGCAAAACCTACATGGCCAGGGATGGGGTTTTTAACGGTCTTGACATTTGCCTGGATTGGCATCCTTCCGATGAGAATGAAATCAGCCTCGACAGCAGCCAGGCGTTGAATAATTTTGAAGTGATTTTTAGGGGGAAAACAGCCCACGCCGCAGGCGACCCCTGGAACGGACGCAGCGCACTCGATGCCATAGAACTGATGAATCACGGTATTAATTGTTTACGCGAACACGTTCCCACCAGTGTAAGATTGCACTTTGTCATCCTGGAAGGCGGACGAGCGCCCAATGTGGTCCCCGATTATACGCGAGGCTGGTACTATGTCCGCGGTAAAGATCGAAGTGAAGTGGAAGACGTCTACGCCAGGGTACTTAAAATCGCCGAAGGCGCCTCATTAATGACGGAAACCACCCACGAAATCCACATTATAACAGGCGTGTATAACTATTTAAAAAATAAAACGCTGGCCTCCGTTCTCCATCGAAATTTTTTATCGGTTAAAGCCCCTTCATTCACTAAAGAGGAGCAAGAATTCGCACAGAAATTACAACGACAATGGGGAAAAAAAGAACGCGGCTTGTTTGCTGAAATCAAACCCTTTGTAGAACCCAAAGAATTGGTTTCCGGGGGCTCGACGGACGTAGCGGATGTCAGTTGGCTTGTTCCTACTGCAGCCCTCAGCGTTGCTTGTTTCCCCCTCGATGCACCCGGTCACCATTGGGGAATAGTCTCCTGCTCCGGCTCTTCTATCGGTTTCAAGGGAATGCAAGTGGCGGCAAGAGTTCTTTCCACTTCCGCCATCGATTTACTCCTGGACCCCTCTATCATCCAAAACGCTCAAAAGGAATTCAAAGAAAAAACCAAAGACTTTGTATATAAAAGCGCGATACCTGAGAATCAAAAGCCCCCTCAACACCGCTAAAACAAACACCTCGACTATGTGTAAACGTACTGGGAGTTAAAAAATTACTGGAGCCGGTTCATGTCGGATATAAAAAGTAAAAACAAGACTGGAAAAGATATTCCAGAAGAAAAACCGGTTACCCCGTCGTTTTCGCTGTTGGATAATTGCAATCGATTACAGCGGATGTGTTACCGGAAAAAGGCTTACTTGAAAATCTCCCTGGCTGCTATTAAGAAAAAAGTGCCAATCCGCGAATTAATCCGTACACAATTCCCGTTTCTCTTTCCCCTGGCAGCGAAACCCATATTTTTAGGTATCGAGTATACCAATTCCTGTAACCTTCATTGTGTTTATTGCAAGTATCCCGGTATCCCCCCGCATGAAAAGGGCTTCATGAGTCGAGAACTATTTGCACGGGTTTTAAAGGAAATCGACGACATTGCAATTAACCGGATCATTATCGGCGGGGGAGAAGCGACATTACATCCTGATTTTGGCGATTTTACCCAGCGGTTGGCAAAGAAGAAAAAATTCCTCTCTCTTGTTACCAACGGCCAATGGCAGGACGAAAATATCCCGGGAGCTATAGTCGACAGTTCGATCGACCTGGTGGAAATCTCCCTTGATGCCGGTGGTAAAGAGAAATATGAAAATTCACGGGTAGGGGCATCTTTTGACCGGTTGGCAGCAAACCTGGAAAGACTATGGTCAGCCCGAAAAAAAGCAAAATCAGCGATGATGATTAATATTCGATTGATGATTCGACCTTCGACGCAGAAGAAAGCAGGTCATGAATACCGTTATTTGGAAAAATTTGCGGATATGGTGATGCCGCAATTGCTGTTAAAGTATCGTGATCACAGTTATGAGCATGATATATTTATCTCCGAACAGTACGCCGAGAACCGGATCCCCCGTTGCAAGAGGCCTTTTAACAATTTCATTATCAAGTACAATGGCGATATACCGTTGTGTGCACCCTCCTATAATAAACAGGTAATCGGGAATATCGACCGCAGTTCACTTCGGGAATTATGGACAGGAGAGGTTATCAACCGGTACCGGCAGGGGATATTGAAAAAGGATCCAAACCTTGCACCGCAATGCCGGGGATGTGCCGGGACCTAAACCGTATAAAGACCGCAACCACAATAATAAAAAATACTAAAAATTATAAAAGCGTGACAATATTCATTTACACCGCCCTTAATCATTGTTGGCGGGGAGTTTGGGAGCAAATTTTGCATACATACATTGCCCCCAGGCTATAAATCAACAATCAACAATTAACAATTAACACAGGACAGTGGATCAGGGAGTCATATCGGTAATTGAAATGACTCTCTACCCCCTGTGTTATGACACATATCCACTGCCGACCCGGTAAAGCCAGCTCTCTTGTTTTAAATGCTCACACCACTTATCCATGAAGTTGTCGAATTCTCCCATTTTACCGGTATTAAAGGATGATTCGCGGCCGGCATCAATACTGCCATTAAACGTTTCACAATCTTTTTTATCCGGTTGGCTGTAGATTTCTTTCGATAGTTTTTTGATTAAATCATCGATCATGAGTTTTTCTCCCGTTTTAAGGAGGGTAGAGTCTTTGAAGAAAAGTATTTGCTATTATAACTAACACTATAACGCCCACCCCTCGACACAAATTTTTCTTTCATTTGCTCGTTTCCTCTCCAGGTTGTAACATTTATAATATAATACGGGTGCCTGGAATTGTCAACATTAATTTTGAAAATGAGTATTTCTACCTATACAAAAAAGTGAACCTTCTCTCCTCCGAGACCTGGACCGCTTTGAGATCGAAACCGCGTCCATTAATGATGGGCCTGAGAAAAGCCAGGAACAACAACCTGCCGTTTCGCTCGATAAAATCCCGGTCTTTCTCGCTGTATTGTTCTTTTACAAACACCTGGAACCTCGCCAGTACCTTTTTGATATCGAGATTCCCGGTTTCATCCAAATAACTGTCCGTAACGCTAATCCCGCATCATCGAAGTACTGAACAGTGTGATTTGATAAAATTTATTCAATAACGGTTAAACCGGGAGAGATGTCGGTTAAATTTAGCCGTTATCGGTTACGTTTTAATCATCGTTTGATAAAATTTAACCGTTACCGGTTAAAAGTTAAGCGATGTTTGATAAAATTTAACCGTTATCGGTTAAAAGTTAAGCGATGTTTGATAAAATTTAACCGTTATCGGTTAAAAGTTAAGCGATGTTTGATAAAATTTAATCGTTATCGGTTAAAAGTTAAGCGATGTTGAATAAAATTTAACCGTTATCGGGTAAAGTTAAGCGATGTTTGATAAAATTTATCCAATAACGGTTAACCCGGAAGAGACGTTGATTGAAATTTAACTGTTAATGATTAAACAGGAAGCGATGATGGGTAAAATTTGCCGATTAACGGGGAAATGAGCATTGGTTTTGTGAACAGTACCGGCTTTTGCAGGCAAAACCCGGTAAAATACCTTATTATGATTGCTTAAACAGGTTTTCCCGGGTTGCTTTATATGAAAAGGTAACTCTATAATTTTTGAGATTTAATGGGGCTTTCGGGAGAAAATTCATTCCACTTTCCTTCGTGCATAATTTTTAAACCGACTGGGTAAATGCGTGGGACTGTTTGCAGAGACGGGATATGAGAATTCCTTTTGATTTTCCAATATCCGATTAACCGGTCCTATCGGTAATTGAAATGACTCTCTACCCCCTGTGTTATGACACACATCCGCTGCCGGTTTAGTTAGACCAGCCCTTTACGCTTTAAATGTTCGCATAATTTTTCCATGAAGTTGTCGAATTCACCCATTTTGCCGCTAACAATATGCAACTGGATACACTTTGCACTAAACTTATCTCTAAATTTTTCACAGTCACTTTCATCCGGGTTGGCGTATACGATTACCAGGTTTTCACTCTCTTTGTTGTCAAAAAGTCTATATAGGTCTATCTCTTCGAATTTGTGCCCCAATATAATGAAAAAATTAGATTCATTGAAGGCTGTGACTTTGTTAATGGCTTTAACCGTATTCTCAATCCAGCAATTTGCTGCATTGTCATCGACAGCCAACCAGGAACCATAGTATACATCGCCGCAAATTTTGAACAATTTGAGATGTTGAGGAAATTGATTCACCCATTTCCATTCGTTTAAATCGATATTTTCCTTGCTCACCATTTTCAGAAAATTCCTGGAACGAATTCCATAATCCATCAATGAATCTTCGATGAGGGTATCGAAATTTGTTGTAATAAATGTTCTGACCGCGATTTTCTCTGATTTCACGAGCTTTGCCAGGAGGAAATGTCCTATAGAGGGAGATAAATCGTCCAAAAATTTCATTACTCGCCACCGGATATCATCCCGTGCATGACCTGAGATTAACTCCTGGAACCTTCTTTTAAGCTCTTTGTAAGGCATTGTTTCAAAATCTTCGTTGGGAAATATTTGAGATAAAATTTCTCTGAATAACCTTTTTCTATCGGGCGCTCCGGCTGTCATCGAATTCCCTGCACCCAGGATAAATATGGGTGATCTGAATTCAAAGCATGCGGCAATTTGAGCAAAGTCGTTTTCGTAATTTTCACCAACAGATACAGCGGTTTTTATTTTACCCTTCCCTTCGATAAATCCATTCCCATGCACAATTTCTTCGAAGATTTTCTTGGGTTGTAGAACATAGTGGGTTACCAGTTGTTGGTCACGCTCCTCCGTATCAAATAACGCGGTTTTATCGAAATAGTCCTTTATTAGTTGGGTCTCATCTTCTTTGATGATACGAATTTCATTGTTTTCGACATATTCGATTTTTCCACCGATCTCGGACTGGTTTTTTTCCAGGAAACTGCTTAAGGCCAACAACTTTTCGTTTACTAATTTCCTGGTCTTGGTTTTTAAAGGAACCTCATAGAAATTTTTCACCAGGTCGGTTACTCGTTCGTTCAATTTTACCAATTCAAGGAAGCTCTCTACACCATGAACCAATTCGAAATTCCCCCCGCTGTACTCCAGGACAGTTTCGTCGATATGAGATTCAATCTGTTTAAGAATGTCGATATCTTCTTTCCTATACGCACAAATCTCAAATTCTTTCCAAACAAATTTAGTTAAAGGACTGTTCTCTTTGGAATAATGAAGATCATAGGGTATATTTCCAAATAAAAACAATATCAATTTTTTTTGTTCAAATATTTCAGCCAGTTGTTTGTGAATTTCAAGTTTCTTATCAGTGTGGCGGGAAATGATATACCCGAAATCGATAGATTGATATAACATCACGATGCCGGATTGGTGGTCCGGTAATGCATCCAATTCCCGGAGTATTCGGTCCACTTGGGATTGAGAATCTTCCGAATAGAAATGGATTTCAAACTCTTTCCACATGAAATTTGCATCCGTACACTGTTTTGACAGCATGCCTTTTAGCTTTTCCCTTAGTGCTTCGGATTCCACGTTGTCGTAACAGAAGAAATTGACGATCCATTCATTGGACTTACCTGCCTTTATAAAGTCAACAATACTCTTGTAATTCGAATCATCAAAAATACGATTTTCCGGGGTTCGACTGTTCCAAGGCAGCGTTATTTTGCTCATATCTACTCCCTATCCATTTCCTGGAATGAATCGAATAATTTGGGATCAATAGTTAATTGGAAATACCATTGGGGAGTAAGAGTTCCGCCTTTTATTTTTTGTTCTTTCTTTAAAAAAAAGCACCGGCTGAACAGGTCGAGGTAATAGTCCAGCTCGGCTTTTTTAAAGAATTGTTCCGGTGGGATTTCCAGCATTTTCTGGTATTCCAGGAGGTCATCGACGCGAAACTCCTGTCCCAACTGCATTCCCATTTTTTGCCGGTCGAGTAAGATGAGTTTAAAAATACCCCGTTCCCGAGACGTTCGTATGGTAAATCCAAGGATTTTATCGATTTCAGGTTTTATTTCCATGGTAATTTCGTCCACCAACCGGGAGGTCACTACGGGTTCCGGTGAATCAGCCAGCATATCGATAATGCGGTTGCAATAAAACTGGATAATCCATGGAATACCGTTGAGGCTCCGGTCATATAAATTGCTCATGATGTCGGTCTCCGAGCTGAAACGGATATTCAATCGCTTCATGGGGTCGATGACAAGGCCGTACAAATCTTGATATTCAAGGTTTCCCAGGTTCAGGGGTTGAGTAAAGTTCATGAATTCGTAACCATACTCTTTGTGTAGATGAAACAATATTTTAAACCCTGTGAAAATAAATTGGCAGCGGTTATAGGTCTGTGAAATACTTCGAAAGGCGGCAAAAATGGAGTGAACGGCTTCGATCTCTTGCCTGGGCTTGATTTTGCCGGGTATATTCGATACATCGCAAAAGGAGCAGGTAAAACCGGTTTTGATGCGGTTATAGTTATCGGTGGTGACCATGTGCCGGGCACTGCAATTTACACACTCTACGAAACAATTGGCATAAAGGTCGTCGATTTCATCCAGGAGAAAAATAAGATGAGTTCGGATATTGGCATTTAAATATTGCGCCACGACTCCTTCGAAATCCCCCATATCTTTAATATCTTTTAAAGCAGCATGGTTCCCCATACTTTCATACTTAAAGGTGTTATTCAATTTTTGAAAGAAGCCACTGGAGTTGGATACAGTGAAAAGATCGATAAAAATGGGGTGAATGTTGGAATACTCAACCCGTTCTTTGCATTGATAAACGATCTGTTTGAGCAGGGACGTTTTACCGATCATGCGTTCACCGAAAATGGCAAAATCCGTATTGGGATTATTAAATATGGTGCCCAGCTCATTTCTGCGTCCCACGAACATATCGCCTGAAATACCCTTTCTATAACGATACGGTGATAATATCCGCAAGTCCAGGTAATGAGCAATTTGACGGAGCAGTTCCAGTTCTTTTTTCTCCGAATGTATATATTGTTTTAAGCTGTTTTCATCAAACAGCACAATATTGAGGTCGAATTTCTCTATATCCAGGGAGAGTTTTCGCCGGTCGAACAGGGTAACGAGAATGATCAATTCAGTTCCTTTTGCCAGTCTATAATAATTCAACATTTCCGGTAATCGAAAACCCAATTGGGTTAAATCAGCGTTTTCATCCGGGACAATGATGAATGTCCCGTGGGAAAATTTATTAACCACCTGGATTTTAAATTGGAAAAACCCTTCGCTGAAATGGTCGAATACCTGTATATCGGGATATTCTTTGACTTTGTCGAGGTAAAAAACCTGCATGAGAAAAGTGTAAAATGGAGTTACTTCTGTGGGTGTTAATCTGAATTGTTCCCATAGGGAGTGAAGTTTATCGAAGAGGTTTATCCGATATTCGTCCAAATCCAGGAATTTGAGGAATTGGGATCGTTCATCTCGATCCAGTTGATTCGCCAGTGCATACTTTATTTCTTTGAGTGTATAACCGGTTACCAATTCATTTTTCTCTACCAGGGTATCATAATTCTCAAAAATTTGAAGTAAGTAAATCATGAATATATAGTCATTGTGGCAGTAAAATGTTTTCCCTCCAATCATTACTTCGCGCAGGATACCCAGGCCACACAATTGCTCTAATTCTTTCTCCAGGGCCCCCTTTTCCGAAAGGTAGTTGGCCAATACAACACGGTAAAATCGATTCCTGGCCAGGAGTGTATCTTCATTTTGTATTTTAACAGGAAATAATCCTTTCTGGGTGTTCTTTAAAATAATTCGGTCCCGGGCTCGCTGTAGATAATCGATATCCTGTTCCTCCAGGATGTGGTTTTCTTCCAGGGAGTACTGGTTCACTAAATCTCCCTGCATTTTTACCTTTACAACAATCTTATATTCCGGGACATTTCGTTTCAAAAGATAAGGATCGCTGCCCACGAACATTCCTTCTTTCAACCCATCGAGAGGGATATCCGTATGTTCCTTTGCACACAGGTAAGCGATTAATTTTTCGTGCATTGAGAGTGTTTCCCATACTTTCATGTAATAATCGATCTTCCCGCTATTTTTCTCCTTCCGGTAAAACTGCCACATTCGTTCGATACAATCATCCGTACTCAACTGTTCTTTTTCATTTTTTAATACGCGGCCCAGGAGAAAATTGGAATAGACGTGATTTCCCACCAGGAGATTCCAATTAGAGGGGAGTATGTTATCATAATTTTCACCCACTTCGATTTTAAAGAGGTTTTCCTGGTCCTGGGGGGAGATGGTGGAGATATCGATGACATTTATTTCGGTGTATTTAAGTTTAAGCAAGCGGATCATGTGCCGGTTAACGGCGGCCACTACGACCGCAAACCCGGATATTTCTTTAAGAAGAATATAGAACTCGATAAAAGAATCGGGTTTTAATTGCTCCAGGTTATTGATAAACAGGACACCCTCATCCCGGGACTCTCGAAAAAAGGTCGATATCTTTTTCACATAGGAATCCGGGGTATTGTATCCATTAAGCGATTTGTTTTCTATGGTTTCCAGGACCTGGTGGAGGATTGAATTAAACCGGTTCATTTTCCCTGGAATTCCCCGGGTTTTGGAGTCGATGGGGACATAGTAATTGAGTATACCTCCTTCGAGTTCCAGGAACAAACTCAAATGGACCATGAGACTGCTTCGACCTACGCCCTCTTCACCCTGGAGAAAAATCAAACCCGATTTTTTCCGCATGGTTTCACGGATAGTTTGAGAAACCGCCTGGTACATGCGGGGATAGTAAGCGGAATAATCGAAGAGGTTGTGATTTATTTCGCAAAATTCTTTCCATTTGCTCTCTCTCAGGAATTTCAATGAAGAGAGGATCGTTAACTCAAATTGCAGAAAGAATTTACGCTGGTTTTTGTGGGTATCGGTATAATCGATTTCAAGTTTGATCGTAAACTTTCCTGCTTGCTTAGAGGGGTTTTGAAGTAATTCACTAATGGTAATCATTATTTCATGACCGGGGCCGGGTTCGATATTATCAATAAGAAGAGGGTCCGGCCTGGGTTGAAGTGAATCGGAAACAGCATGGACCCTGACAATAACGGCAGTTGCCCCCCCCACATTTTCAAGGTGTAATGCGCTGCTGTCCAGGGCTATATTATCAACAATTTCTTTGAATTTCAATTCAAGGCTGATGGTTTCCTGGAACTCCGTAAGCGTATTGGTCAGTATCCGATCCCAGTGAAAAGCGATCATGTTGAGCAATTTATTCCCCAAATGTTGGCTTTCACGGCTGGTTGCAAGAATATGTCCAAGCACTAGTTTCACTTCCTGGATGGTTTCGATTTTTTGGATCATGTACTTTTTTTGATCTATCTCTTTCAGCGGGATATCTTGCAGGGTGTGGAACATTTCTTTGAAATGGGGCCTGATTTCAAATCCTGCGGCTTCCAGCTCGTAAATGGGCTGGGTGATATCGATTTCGCTGTCGATAAGCTGTTGTCCGATCAACGTATGGACATTCGCAGCATTCAGGATTCGTTGATAAAACAGGATTAAAATGTTTAAATGTTTAACTCCTGAGTCTGTTATCAATTTTTCTTTCTCTTTAAATCGTTGGATGAGATATTTGAAAATTTCCTTGATTTCGATTACAGGGGATTTATCCACTTCGCAGTAGAGGGAAAAGATATATCCCAAAACGGATTTATGATTAAAATAACCGGCCAGTGCGTCATAAACTTGATGGGGCATGTTTTTAGCCAACAGATCATTGATGATAATCAAGAGGTTTTCTTCATCGATATGCAATACGGTGGCAACAGCGATGGCGGCGCTTTCTAACAGCCATTGGCTTCCCGCATAAACACTCTTGATTCGCCGGGTATGGGGGGCTATCATGAGCCGTTCCATGACATCGAGAAACTCTTTTTTTTCACCCGTTTTGTAGTTTTGAAAAACCTTCTGGTAGAACTTTAAAATACTCCATTGAATGTTTTCATCATCGTACATTTCCTGTTTTTGCGGATCATCGGAGGGTTCCGGTTCCCGTGAAAGATACTGAAAAAATTTTTCGATGGACGGGTAATTATATTCATCCGTATTATCGATGGCATTTCCTAACGACCGCAAGAAAAGGCCCTGGCTTTTGGTGTAGTAATCCACCATACAGTTTGAACCAGCTTTAAAACTGTTTATTAAAAAATCCACGGACTGCCAGCGATAATAACAGATTAACGAATCCGCGGCGGCCAAAACCGGGAGTTTTGAATCGAAGCCATTTTGTTGTTTGAGCCTTTCGTAAAGTTCCGCCACATGAATATCCAATGAAGCAGGATCGGAAAGATGTTTTCCTTTTAGCAGCGGTGAAGCCATGATTTCTTTCCCAAGACGTTCAGGGTTTATTTCATACACCACCAGGCGGTTATCGGTGCAGGCAATCACATGGTAACCCTCTTTCTCAGTGTCCAACAAACCCGTATCGATACTGGACAGGGGTTTTCCAAAGCGAATTTCCCGGCGAACAAACCCCTCTGGGGAGAAGAAGTATATATCGCCGTTTCCTATGCCGACCACGATATCTTTTTGGAGTTTGTTTTTCCCGCTGCATATTTTTATTTTTCGAATGCTGTCGATCAACTTCTGCTGCCATTTGATATTTAATTGCTCGTCCATGAAAAAGAGGTCGCCCTGGTCCGAACCCACCACGATAGCACGATGGCCATCCCGGTCGGAAAAAAATTTAACACAATAGAGGGATCGAGTCGATTTTTTGACCTGGATATCCCCGGGTTCAATGTTAAATTTTCTCATTACCCCGTCATAACGTAATTGGAAAACGAACCGGTACAACCGCTTTCCTTTATCCCCTACCGCAGCGATTTCATATTGGTACTTTTCCCCATCGACTTCGATAATATCCAGGTCCCGGATCCAATCCTCCCGGAGATTGTTTTCGTATAACACCTCAAGCATATCGGGGTGGTCGTAATCGAAGAGACAGATATTGAAGCCGGAGTTTTTAAACCCCATCACCACGATTTCATAGGGTTTTCCTTCGATGCGGACGGGCATGGTATCGATATCCCATGAGACATCTTTTAGGTTCACTTTAGCCGGTACCAGGATATCGGTATTATTATGACGGGGTAATTCGAATATTTTTAACTCCCGTGTTTCATCCGAATAAAACATATAATGTCCATCCGCTGAAAGTTGTATTTTCCGGATGATGGATTTTCCCTGGATATCCAGTGGTAATGGATCCGGGGGAATGCCGGATTCGAAGAAATCCCTATCCAGGAGGTAGAGATTGTATTGAGTGGATTCCACGACGGAAACCAATTGAAACGAGGATACGGTGTCGGCAATTCGAAAATAGGAAATAACCGGTTTTCGTTCTCCTTCCGCAACCGGGTGGTGTATATCGGGTATGTTTTTTACATATTCGATATAAAAGCTTTCTTTATAAAAGAAATAGAGTTCGATCGCATTGACAAGGTCTTCCGCTTCCCGGTTGTTTTCATTGCTGCCGTTCCATGTCAGGTAATCCAATTCATTTTTGATGGTGGGATTATGGACCTGGATCAGTTCCAAAAAATCGCTGCGGTATTTGTCGCACGTGGCAATATAAAATTCTTTGAAGAGGATGGAATAGTGTTCATAGTTCTCAAATATTTTTTGATTGTAACGATCGATAAAACGCAGGATAATTTCTGCTTTATCGGGCTTATATTGAAAGGAACGACTGATTACATAGATCAATGATTTCAATGGAGTATAGATGTCATCGGGATGGAATTCTATCCAGGAGTAAACCGCGAATTCGAGGGCTGCAATGTGGGACTCTTCGAGAGATTCTTTTTTTAATATCTCGCAGAATGCGGTTTGAATATCGATTTCAATCCCCAACTTTTGTGTAAAATGATCCCAATTTTGTCCAAAATAATCATAGACCTTCCATTCATCGGTTTCGATTTCATCGATCACCCGGAAGATCATCAGTTCTTTTTGTTTGGTGGTGATGATTAGTTTATCTTCATCCAATGGCGAGAGGAAGAGCGGCGGGGATTCCAATACATGGGAATCCATTTTCCCGGATTCGAGGTGAATACGGCAAATGGTGCGATTGGTCAAAGCGGCGACGAGGTAGTTTCCAATCTTCAACAGGCTCCGGGTAAAGAGGTTGTTCCCCGGTTTGAAGGTATCGAATTTATCTGATTCATAGGATAACCGGTAGATTCGTTCGCTTTCGCAGCTCACATAGATATAATCGTTATCCGTATGAAGGGCGATAATTTGTTCATTTTCGGTATTCCCGGGGATTTTTATCACTTCAGGGTCAAAGGGATTCCAGGTTTTCAGGATAAGCCTGTCTCCTTCTTCCCGGTTCTCGATCCCGATGCTTTTATAATGACGGTCCAGCACACCGATATTAACATTCAGGAGCCCGTTTTTATTTTCATACCGGTTCACATTGCGAAAATGACATTTCGCTTTAATTCCCGGTTCCCAGGTACTCTCTATTTCATTAGTTTTTGGCGATGATTTTTCAAAAACCAATTTGTCGTCGAAAATCCAGGAAAGGGGGAACGATACAGTCCGGGATAAATCCGAGGTTTCGGCATTTTTTTCCATTCCCAGTGCTAATGTATAATAAATTAAGTCCAGGTAGATATGGGGGATATTGGCATCTCCCAACAATTCGATTTTTAATCCCAGGAACCGGCTGATTTTGACTTTCAAGATATCTTCGTCCAGGAAAGTCCGCGTATCTACGGTAAAAACCGGGGTTTTCAATCGGGTTTCGCCGGTTTCGTCTTCCCATATTTCCAACAGGCAAAGTTTGAAGTTATCCAGAATCCCCAGGAAATATTTTCTATCCTTGACGCAATCCACAGCATTAAGGTAACGTGAGTCAATGGGATAAAGGAAGATGATGCGGTCTTCGAATTCTTTTTTGAATACGGCGATCCGTTCAAGGAAAAATCGTCGGCTGTAGATTTCTTTCGATAGTTTTTTGATTAAATCATCGATCATGGTTTTTCTCCCGCTTTAGGGAGAGAAGAGTTATGGAAGAAAAGTATTTGTGATTATAACTAACACTATAACGCCCACCCCTCGACACAAATTTTTCTTTCATTTGCTCGTTTCCTCTCCAGGTTGTGACAATTATAATATAACAGTGGAGGAAGGAATTGTCAACATTTATTTTGAAAATGAGTATTTCTACCTATACAAAAAAGTGACCGGTGGAGGAGTTTAAGGCGCCACACTGTATATGGTACTATTGGGCATTATGCAATCTATTCCAGTCGAAAATAACCGGGCAAGAAATTATCACGCTGGGTACTCCGGTAACAGGCCGCAGGCATGAAGAGTTCAACAACATCATCGGGATATAGATCAATACTTTAATACTAAGAAATCATCCCTATCCCGCGAAAACCTTTCTCCAATTCCTGCAGGAAGTAAAGGAAAACTCGCTGGCAGCTTTCTATAACCAGGAATACCCTTTCAAAGATATGGTGCACTTTTTGACTGTCCCCTTTCCTTCGAGGATTACCTATAAAGCACCGGTGCTTTTTTTCCCTGGTTTCCTAAAAGAAGATAGGATTGTTTGCCACCTTATCTCATAAATGAAAGATCACCCCGCTGTAGAAGTAATTAATCAAAGCAAAATTGTACACTTCCTCCACATTGGCACCGCCTTCGACGAATCGATAACCCAATTTGAATGCCACATTTTTCCCTATCCTATAAAACATGGATATCCCCACATCTTCGGCACGCCCTTGTTTAGCGGCCAGGGCATCCGCCTCTGCCAGTATCCCCAGGCGGTTCCCCAAAAACCACTCCAGGTAAACATGAAGCAGGGGAACAAAACCTACATTGCTTTTTACAGACTCCTTCGTATGGGTTGCCAACTTGACATCCGCATCCCTGATTTTAGCCGTAAAACCGATCCAAAAATTGATTTTGGGTTTATCCACCAGTAGATACCTGTAAGTCAATCGATAAGAATTGAACCGATAAAGCGCATGAACTGTCGAACCACTATCAAAGCGAACCCCTTCGAAATCCACTGATTTATTAAGGATTCCATCGGCTTTTAATGACAACGGTGCATACAGTAGAGATAGTACATGCTTTTTCCCTGGCTGGTAACTCAAACGTAATCGGGAATAGACTTTTTGGTTGATGTCCAGGTCATTTTTCAAAGAAAACCGGGTCCCGCTGCTGTTGTTGGGTATCTGCACGTTATTATACCCGGGGACTACGATTCCACCTTCGATATCCAGTAACCATTTTCTCCCGGCTGCCGAAAGGCCCACCGACCCAACAGCCACCAGGACGACTATTATTATTAGCGATTTAAAATTCTTTTTCATGTTTTCTCCTTCGAAATCGATTTGGTATTAAGACTACATTTTATCGTCATTTACCAGACCTCTTTCCGGCTCTTGCCTCATCTATTTTTTCAACCATTACAAAACCTCCTTTGGTTTTCGGTTATTTACAGTATAGCCCAGGGGCAGTGATTTGTCAACAATGAAGTGTCGGGGTGCCCGCGTTTTTCAACGTGAAGACAGCCATTTCAATCTCTTCTATTATGTCAAACGGTTGGGTTATCACTACCTCTGGCAGCAGGACGAAGCCATAGAAAAATATTATGAGAAAAAAGGGGACAGTCAAGAATGTCCTCCACTTCATCGCTTGTATATTGACCCCTCTTTTGTTATAATAGGAAAGAAACAGGTGAAGCAATGAAAAAAAGATTCAATATAACAGGTTCATGCATACCGGAAGAACATTATATGGTGGATATATCCGGCAAAATAAACGAGATATTTAAAATGGTTGAACAGGGCGATTATTTCGTGATTAACCGCCCACGCCAATATGGGAAAACCACCACCATCTACATGTTAAACCGGCTACTCAAAACTCCCGGCGACTATTTCCCGATTATCACAAGCTTTGAAGGCATCGGCGAAGAAGCATTTAAAAGCGAACTCCTGTTTATAAATCGATTCTTTTCTCGCATGAAAAAGTCGTTTATTGCGTCAGGCGATCATGATCTTGTGGCGTATATGAATTCCATTGTCCCACCTTCTCATTTGGAAGACCTGGATTCATGGGTGAGCGAACTGGTTGAAAAAACCGGGAAAAAAATCGTACTCATGATCGACGAAGTCGATAAAAGCAGCAATAACCAATTATTCCTGGATTTCCTGGGAATGCTGAGAAATAAATATTTAAAGCGGCGCGAACCGGGACAACCGACTTTCCACAGCGTGATATTAGCAGGTGTCCATGATGTCAAAAGTTTAAAGATCAAATACAGGAAGGATTCCGAAGCCAAATTCAACAGCCCCTGGAATATTGCCGTGGACTTTAAAGTGAACCTTTCCTTCTCCGCTAATGAAATTCGCTCCATGCTTGAAGACTATTCGAAAGAAGAACAGGTAACACTGGATATCCCGTTTTTTGCCGAGCGATTGTTTTACTTGACTTCCGGGTATCCCTTCCTGGTCAGCCAATTGTGTAAAATCATCCATGAAGAATTATTACCTGTCAAAGAAAACAATGGCGAATGGCAACCGGAAGACCTCGAAAAAGCCGTTCAAATTTTACTAAAAAACAAGAACACCAATTTCGACAGCCTGATTCAAAACCTCGAAAATAACCCGGACCTGTACGAATTGGTCTTCGATATCATGATGAACGGGGCCGAGTATTCATTTAATGCAGATAACCCTATGATTCTTTTTGGTGAAATTTACGGTATTTTAAAAGAAGTGAATGATAAAACGAAAATTCATAACCGGGTGTATGAGCAGCGTATTTACAATTACATGGCTTCGAAACTTGAAACCTCCGGGAAAGCAAAGTTCAATGGCATTAGCGCCAAATACCTCGACAAAACCGGCGGCCTGGATATCAAAAAGGTTTTCCTGGAATTCCAGGGTTTTATGAAAGAAAACTACAGCCCAAAGGACCGGGAGTTTCTTGAACGAAACGGCAGGCTTTTGTTCCTGGCCTTTATCAGGCCGATTATCAATGGCCGGGGTTTTGATTTCAAAGAGGTCCAGGTTTCCGAAGAAAAGCGGTTGGATATCGTGGTCACGCTTGATAATAAAAAATACATTATCGAGCTTAAAATATGGCGTGGAGAAGCCTATCACCGGGAAGGAATCCTTCAATTATGCGGTTACCTGGACGTGCAAAATGAAACCGCGGGTTACCTGCTGATTTATGATTTGAGAAAGGAAAGCGGTCTTATTGGGAAAAACGAGTTAATCGAAGCGGATGGTAAAACTATTTTTGCCGCCTGGGTATGAAACCCCAACCATTGCTTAATTGTCTTCGACGACCAGGGGGCGTGCTGGGGAATGATGAATGATGAGAACCATCGGAAGAACCGGGCCTTCCTCCACTTCATCGCTTGTATATTGACCCCTCTTTTGTTATAATAGGAAAGAAACAGGTGAAGCAATGAAAAAAAGATTCAATATAACAGGTTCATGCATACCGGAAGAACATTATATGGTGGATA
>Ga0209593_10000357_pt1 | contig 22881 bp, 13 predicted proteins | sample PPLLaktember2015_3_FD_187260 | JGI IMG/M metagenome (GOLD analysis project Ga0209593, IMG submission 187260) | Freshwater sediment microbial communities from Prairie Pothole Lake near Jamestown, North Dakota, USA - PPLs Lake P7 Core (6) Depth... | ecosystem: Environmental > Aquatic > Freshwater...
GTTTCGATACAGCGCAAAAAACGCGCCACTCAACCGCCGCTGAGATGGGGACCGCAGCCAAAAATGACCCAAGAACAGGCGTCCGAGAAAAAAAGTAAATGGCATCGCGGGCGTCCCGCCCGCGCTCCAGCGGGCCTACTTCATCGGCAACTTCATCCCCCCATTCGGGTTTTTGAAGCCCCGGGTCTCTGCGGGCCAGCCTGATTTGGTTATCCAGTCATGATAGCGCAAAGCGCGGTCGGCGTCCTTTGACCAATTCCATTGCCCGATGGCCGGTGTGACCGGATAGCACTTAATCTCTTCCGCTACCCTCGTCAACTCATCCAGGGAATCGCGCACGATCCTCTCGATCTCCGCCGTTCGGTACGCCCCACCCCGGCTCCAGACCCGAAATCCGAAATAGGCGCCGGCCGCGGCGCGGTGAACGCGCGCGGTCAGAAGCGTCCGGTAGAAGTAATGGTGAAGATCAGTGTAATCGTCGGCCTTGAGCTCCGGCTTCGCCTCCTCGATGGCCTCCACCGCGGCCTTCGCAGCCTTAACTCCCCAGTCCTTCTCGTTGAGCACATTCTGGAGGAATTCACCGGTCATCTCCTCCCCGGGAGTAATCCAGCCTTTCTCTTTGACCCACGGCACCTCCCGCCATTGCGAACCTTGGGGATCCTTCGCCCACGGGGGAGCAAGGTGGTTCACGATGTCTTTCCAGTAGTGCAGTTCCCGGTCCACACCATGGCCGACGCGGACGACCGGCGGGTCGAACCACTTCCCGGAGACGTGGCGGGCGTAACTGGAAGCGTACGGGTCATAGTCGAGCTGTGAATGGTTGGCGGTGTTCGTGCCAAGCGTGTACAGGCAGGAAGTGACGATATCTAAGGCTGCTTCAAACGCCCGTTTAACGGGCGGCGCCGCCTTGGTCCCGTAACGCGAGGCGACGAAATCCTCGTAAACACGGGCGGCTGTGACGGTTGGGTCCTCGGTATAGCGGCGCAGGGCTTCGAGGTTTATTTCCGACGGGCGGCCGATCACGCGAGTGTTGCGATAGCGATCCGTCCGGGCGACATAGCCGATCACGTGATCGCGAGCGAGCAGATCGCGGCAGCGACTGAGAACATACTGGGGCCAAGTGTTGGCGATGATTCCCTGACCGTTGAATTCACCCGCGATATCGAACTCGATAATCGTCGGTCTCGCGACTCGGCCCGCGTACATATCGTTCGGGTGAGTCAGGAAGAAGTCGTGAGGAGTTTCCTTCATCATCAACCGGATCTCGGGCCGCTCGAACAGGTTCACCGCGCCGATGATGTTCTCGTATTCCGCGTGGGTGTAAGCGAACGTTCGGGCATAGATGGTCAGCTTCCTTTCACCGATCACCACGTCTGCAACGGCGTTCACGACCGCAGCAAGTTTCGCCTGGTTCGTCTTCAGTTTTGCTGAATGCTGGCGTTCTGCCCGGGCGCCCGTCTCGATGAACGTAAGGACCAGGCCGTCGGCATGAGGTACCAGATCGAGCAGTTGCCGGTAATCATGCTTAAGCCAGGACCAGAATTGCGGATTGTCGAGATCGATCGTGCCGTCCGGTCCCGTTCGATAGTTCGCCGGATAGTAGTCGAGATCGTAAAGGGAGTGATCCCACAGGACGACTTCCTGGATCCCGGCCGCGTGGGCGGCATCGATCAGCCGGTTGACCTTTGCTCGGCGCGCCTCGTCCCTGACTTCGTGGAGGTTGTGAACAAGGCTGTGGGAGAGCTGCAGGTGGTTGATCTTGTATGCGGACGAGGCGCGGATAACCGCCAGAGCATCAGGTTCGCTGTCCGAGAGGATGTTCCAGCCCCGAACCGGCTGGTCGACAGGGAGAGGGGCGGCCGCCGAATGTTTGGCTGTCAAAAGAACGCAAACGTCAAGAAGCAAAAACAGGAACGCGGATTTGCGAGGAATAAGCACGGGGCGGATGTTAGCACACGCGGGGCCCGCCGTTGCCGTCTCGTTACCGAGCCACACACTCCGTGCGCGGCTCGGTAACGCGACTCCGGCCCGGCCCCGATTTACACGTGTACATTTCCGTTGACAAGTCGTTGATTTTTCAGGTAAGAGAGGTAAGAGTCTTCAAGCCCGGCCTGTGGCTGCGTTGTGATAAGATGCCGCACCACGGGAGGCCGAGACTGTTCACGGCGGGGGCAGTTTCGAGCACGGCTGCCGGACTATTCCTCGTCAAGGCGGCAATCGGATCGTCAAAAGGCCGGAAGTGAAGAACTTGGCTCAAAGCAGCTTTCGAATTCAGTTAGTGCTTTTGGGGGTCGTGTTTTGCGCGGTTTCTTACGCCGCGCACGGCTGCAACGTACCCGCATTTCGCTATGCCCTGGAAAGATGGCCTGCCGACCTCTATCAAGTCGTCGTTTACTACGACACCGCGCCTGCAGGAGAGGAATTCAGACTGCTCCGGAAGAATGCCGCAGGACAGGGCGGCCTTGCTAATTATTCGTTGAGAACCGTTGATGTGAGAACGCCCGAGGGGAAAGCGCTGGCAGCCGGGCGCAAGATTGCAGCCTACCCTTGGGTCGAGATTCTTTACCCGATCCACTCGCAGGTCCAAGGCGTGGTTTGGTCCGGGTCTCTGAGCCCCGGCCGCGCCAAGAAGATCTTCGAATCCCGCAGCCGCTCCGCGCTCGCAGAAAAGCTGCTCGGCGGCGACGTGGCTGTGTGGATTCTGGTCAGGAGCGGCCAGGAGGCAAGAGACCGGCGGGCTCTCAACTCCCTCAGAACCGCGCTGGAAAAGGCCTCGGCGACGCTCCGGATCCCCGAAATCGGGACGGACCAGAACGGCGATCCAGTGGTCGTCTCGGATTTCAAGACGTATCCCGTGCATTTTGCCCTGATGGAAATCGCGCGGGATGACCGCGATGACGAGTTGCTCGTAAACGGTCTGCTGAAATCCGAACCTGATCTCCAGCATTTTGATGAGCCAATGGCTTTCCCCGTTTTTGGCCGGGGTCGCGCGCTTTACGCGCTGGTGGGTGACGGGATCCAGGAAGCGAACATCCTGGAGGCTTGCCGGTCGCTGATGAATTGGTGCTCCTGCGAGATTAAAGCTCAAAATCCCGGGACGGACCTGCTTGTCGCGGCGGACTGGTCGCGGCCATATGGCGGGAAGATGGTCGAGGATCCCGATTTGCCGCTCACCGGGCTCAGCAGTTTTGTCCCCGATAAACCGGCCGCCAACCAAGACCTGGCGGCGAAGGCAGATGCGGTGAAGACAAGCGCACCGGCCGCGTGCCCAATAGCGCCGCCGGCCGCAAAACCTGCGAGTTCCGTTGCCGCAAAGAGCGCGACTTCTGAAGGTTCGCGCAACATGCTGACGCGCAATGTGCTGTACCTGGCCGGCGGAGCCGGCTTCGTCCTATTGGCGCTCTCTGTTGTTGTGGCAGTGAAGAGGAGGAGATGAACACGGACCGACACGGACCTCCACGGACAAACACGGACGCAAAAGGTCCGTGCCAGTCCGTGTTCCGTGTTCGTCCGTGCAAACGTACCCAGTTATGACCATCTGGCAACTGGTGATTAAGGAGATCCTGCGACGGAAGGCGAACTTCGTCTCCGGTCTGATTGCCGTGACCGTTTCGGTCGGCGTTCTGGCCGGTTCGATGACGATCCTGCGGCTGCATGATCTGCGAACGGAACAGATCGTTACGCAAAAAGAGCAGGAGACCCGGCAGCGGATGGCGGTCCTGGAAGACGATTACCGGAAGATCATGAAGAATCTCGGCTTCAACCTGCTGATCCTCCCGAAGGACCAGAAACTGTCTGATTTCTATGCGGACGAAGTGGTTTCCGCGTTCATGCCGGACAGTTATGCGACCCGGTTGGCCGCTGCAAAAATCGTGACCATCCGTCACCTGTTGCCGAGCCTGGAGGAAAAGGTCAAATGGCCTGAGAAGAAGAGGACGATTGTGCTCATCGGCACGCGCGGCGAAGTTCCTTCGTTGTTTCGCGACGCGCGGGAGCCGATCCTGGTGGCGGTCCCCAAGGACCACGCCGTCATCGGTAGCGAGCTGGCCGAAAGCCTGGGCCTGAAGCAGGGTGACCGCATCACCTTGTTCGGGCGCAAGTTCACGGTCAGTCAGTGCAACGAGGAACGGGGCTCCAAGGACGATATCTCCATCTGGATCGATTTGGCTCAAGCGCAGGAGATCCTGGCGAAACCCGGGCAGATCAATGCCATTCTGGCCCTCAAGTGCATCTGTGAGGGGAACGAGCTGGCGCTTGTTCGCCGGGATGTGGCGGCCGTTTTGCCGGGCGTTCAGGTGATCGAGGAGGGGACAAAAGTCTTAACGCGGGCTGAAGCTCGGGATCGAGCTGCCAAGGAGGCCGGCGAAGCGGTCGCGGCGGAAGTGCACAACCGGTGGCAGCTTCGTGACGAGCAGGAGGAATTCTCCGCGATTCTCGTCCCGCTAGTGCTGCTGATGAGCGGGCTTTGGATCGGCCTCGTCTTCTACGCCAACGTGCGGGAGCGCCGCAGCGAAATCGGCATTCTCAGGGCCCTGGGGGCGCGTTCCTGGACGATACTGCGCCTGTTTCTAACCAAAGCCCTGCTGATGGGCGTCATCGGGGCGTTGGCGGGATACGCCCTCGGCGTCCTCGCCGGCATCATCCGTGAGCAGGAAGCAACCCTTTCGCTCCTGGAACTGCGCGTCTTCCTCCTGGCTTCCTGTACCGCCATCATCCTCTCGCTGGCCGCCAGTTGGCTTCCGGCGTACTACGCGGCCCAGCAGGACCCGGCCGAAGTGTTGAGGGAGGAGTGACTGGGATGGTGCTGCTGGAGCGGGTGGTGAAGACCTATCCCAAGGCGGACAACCTCCGGGTTACGGCGCTGGCTCCGATCGATTTGACAGTCGGTCCGGGGGAATTCCTCGCGCTGCAGGGACCCAGCGGAAGCGGCAAAACGACCTGCCTCTTGATTGCCGGCGGGCTCCTGCGTCCGGACAGTGGCAAAGTGCTGATCGATGGCCAGGATCTGTACCGGATGACGCGCAACGAGCTCGCCACTTTCCGTGCCCGGACCATCGGGTTCGTCTTTCAGCAATATCACCTCATCCCGTATCTCACCGTCCTGGAGAATATTCTCGCGCCCGAAGCCGCGCAGGCGAAGGGAAACAACCAGAGGCGCGGGCGCGAGTTGGCAGAACAGTTTGGCCTGGCCCATCGGCTCGAGCATACGCCAGGCGAGCTGAGTGCCGGGGAAAAGCAGCGGACCGCACTGGCGCGTGCGCTCCTGTTCGAACCCAAGGTCATCCTGGCAGACGAGATCACCGGGAACCTGGACGATGAGAATGCGCAAATTGTCTTAGGTTATCTCAGAGAATATGTCAGAGCCGGTGGTTCGGTCCTCCTTGTGACGCACGACCGCGAGATCGCCGGTCAGGCGGACCGAGTCCACCACCTTGCCCAAGGGAAGGAATCGGAGGTCGCGCAGTGAAGAATTCGGTTGTGCCCGTTCTGGCGCGAGTGGTCTTGTTCGCGGGGCTGTTCTCCTCGGTTCTCGCCGGTGATTGGCCGATGTGGCGCTACGACGCCGGTCGGACCGCGGCCACGCCGGAAGAGCTGCCTGCCCAGCTCCATCCGCAATGGACCCGTCAGTATTCGCCGCGCGAACCCGTCTGGGACGACCCGTTGAACCGAGACATGATGTCTTTCGACTCGGTCTTTGAGCCGATTGTGCTCGGCGAAACGCTTTATCTCGGTTTCAACGACCGCGACAAGGTGGTGGCTCTCGAGATCCGGACCGGAGCAGAAAAGTGGACCTTCTATACGGACGGGCCGGTTCGACTCCCCATGGCGGGAAGCCGCAACCGCCTCTACTTCACGAGCGACGACGGCTACCTCTATTGCCTTTCGGCAGACACCGGGGCTTTGCGCTGGAAGTTCCGGGGCGGCCCCCGCGACCGGAAAATCCTGGGCAATAAACGCCTGATCTCGACCTGGCCGGCGAGGGGCGGAGTGGTCGTCTACGAGAATACGGTCTATTTTGCCGCCAGCATCTGGCCCTTCATGGGGACTTTTATCTACGCCCTGGATGCGGAAAGCGGCCGGGTCATCTGGCGAAATGAAGGTACCGGCGCCGACTATCAAAAGCAGCCGCACAACTCGCCGGCCTTTGCCGGAGTCGCTCCCCAGGGCGCCTTGGTGGCTTTGGCGGATAAGCTGCTCATCCCCGGCGGGCGATCCGTGCCGGCTTGTTTTGATCGCCGGACCGGGCAACTCCTCTACTATCGCCTGTCGGAGTACAACAAGACAGGCGGCGCCTTTGTCGCTGCCAATGAGCTGCACGTCTTCAATCACTACCGGGATCGGGACACGGACCTCTACGACGTGAAAAACGGCAAGCAGCTGCATCGCCGCGTGGGCAAATATCCGGTTCTGGCTGGGCAGACCTACTACACTGCGGGCGATTCGATCACGGTCCGCAATGCCCGCCAGCCGGAACTCAAGCAGTTTACCTGGAAAGTCGACGCCACCGGCGACCTGATCAAGGCTGGATCGCAGCTTTACGCGGGCGGCGACGGTCAAATCACTGCGGTGCGCATTCTGCGCGCTAGCCGCCTGGAGCCGGCATGGGTGCAAAAAGTGGAGGGCAAGGTCGCACGGTTGCTCGCGGCCAATGGAATGCTCTTCGCCGTCACCGAGGATGGAAAGCTGATCGCGTTCGGGAAGGAGCCGGTCACGGTTGCGAACCACGTTGAGACCCCGGAGGGACCCGAGCCTTCGCCCGATAGCTCCAGGCTGGCACAGACAATCGTCGAGCAGACGGATGTCAAGCATGGCTATGCGGTGTTTTACGGGACCGAGGGCGAAGCGGATTTGCTGGCTTGCCTTGCACTGTCGTCGGACTTGGACATCGTCGCTCTGGTGCCTGGAGCGGACGAACTAGCTCGCCTTCGCCCGCGTTTTGACCGTTGGGGCTTGTTGGGGCGACGGGTCCACCTGCTCCAAGGAACCCCTGAAAGCTTCGAGACGCCCCCTTACCTGGCCTCGCTCGTCGTGCTCGCGGACGGCGAGGATCGTTGGGCAAACGATGCGTCTCTGCAGAAGATGGTGAGGTCCGTGCGGCCATATGGTGGCCAGATCTGGCTGCCTTCAAGTCGGACTCTGGAGAGTCCGGACACAATAAGGCGGCTGCAAGACCTCGATTCGACTCTATCCGTCAAGTCTTTTCAATCCGCCGCTGTTCTGAGCAAAGACGGCCCGTTGCCCGGAGGCGCCGCCAACTGGACCCATCAGTACGGCAACATCGCTAACACCGTGAAATCCGACGATGAGCTGGTCAAGCTTCCCCTGGGAATCCTCTGGTTCGGAGGTAACTCCAACGCCGACGTCCTTCCGCGTCATGGGCACGGCCCTCCGGAACAGATTGTCGACGGCCGATTGATCATCGAAGGGATCGACTGCATCAGCGCCCGTGACGTGTATACCGGCAGGGTGCTGTGGAAGACCAAGTTAGAGGCGTCAGACACTTTCGGCCATTATTACGACAAAACGTACGACGAGAACGCGCCCCTGACGGTCAAGACCAATCAACAGCACATCCCGGGCGCCAACGCTCGCGGGACCAATTTTATCGCGACCTCCGATTGGGTCTACGTCGTCCAAGGTAACCGGTGCCACGTTCTGGATATTAAGACGGGCGAGACGAAGAAGGTCTTCTCGCTGCCCGCCCGAAACGGAGTCGAGCCGAAAAGGTGGGGATATATCGGTGCCTCCAGCGACAAGCTGATTGCTGGGGGTGATTTTGTGGTTTTTGGTCTAGCGACCGCTTCAGAAGATGAGGGGGCCAAGCTGAACGATAGGCAGCGGGCCAGGCTTGAAATATTCGGCACATTTGACGGGATGGCCAGTAGATCCCTCGTGGTCATGGACCGTCAGGACGGCTCAGTGAAGTGGCAGGCAGACGCGCGCTACGGCTTTATTCATAACGCGATCGCCGCCAGTGATGATGTTCTGTTTTGTCTGGATAAACTGCCGCCCGCGATGGAAAAGCGATTGCGACGCCGCGGCCTCAAAGCGCCCGAAGACTACAGACTGCTCGCGCTCGATCTCGACACCGGCCGCGTCCTCTGGGAGCAGGACACGAACGTCTTTGGGAGCTGGCTAAGCTACTCCCGGGAGCATGATCGCCTCTTGCAGGCGACCCGGCCTTCTCGGGACATGCTGACCGATGAAACGGGCGAGCGCATGGCCGTGTACGTGGCGTCAAACGGGGATCTGGTGTGGGACAGAAAGATCAAGTACAACAATCCGCCTATCCTGCATGGAGACCAGATCATCACCGACAGCGCCGCCCACAGCCTGGCGACCGGAGAACGCAAACTCCGCGTTGATCCGGTGACCGGGGAGGACATGCTCTGGAGCTATTCGCGCACCTACGGCTGCAATTACAACATTGCCAGCGAGCACCTGCTGTCCTTTCGTTCGGCAGCTGCCGGCTTCTACGATCTCCTGGCTGATGCCGGCACGGGCAATTTGGGCGGTTTCAAGTCGGGATGCACCTCAAATTTGATTGCTGCCGGTGGGTTATTGAACGCGCCGGATTACACGCGAACCTGCCAGTGCTCATACCAAAACCAGACCTCCCTGGCTTTTATCCACATGCCCGAGCTCGAGTACTGGACGACGAACGATTTCGTGTGGAGCGGGAAGCCGGTCGAGAGAATCGGTATCAACCTCAATGCCCCCGGCGACCGAGTGGCGCCCGATGGCACCCTCTGGCTGGATTTTCCCAGTGTTGGTGGAAAATCTCCCGACATTCCGATTCGATTCGACGATGCGAAGACGCGTGGGATTCGCAGGCACTCGCTCACCCTGTCCCCGACCGGTCAGGAGTGGGTGGCTGCTTCCGGGTTTGCCGGCCCGGTCAAGCTTCAAATCACGTTGTCAGATCCGGCCGAGGAAGGGTCGTACACCGTCAAGCTGCATTTTGCGGAATTGGAAGACAGGAAGCCCGGCGACCGCCGCTTTAATGTCCGGCTGCAGGGCAAGGAGGTTTTGCACGACTTCGACATTGCACAGGAAGCGGGAGGGATTAACACGCCGCTGGTGAAGACGTTTTCAAAAATCGAGGTAGAAGGCTTGCTCACGGTCGAATGTCTGCCGTCTGCCTCCGGGGCCACAACCCCGCCGCTCTTGTGCGGGATTGAGGTGGTACTGGAAGATTAGTTCACTAGTGAAAGGCCGCTGGGAGCGCACCCTGGGAGCGCACCCTGGGAACGCACCCTGGGAGCGCAGGCGTCCCGCCTGCACTGGGGTCGCAGGCGTCCCGCCTGCGATGCAGGATCGATTGTGCATCGCAGGCGAGACGCCTGCGACCCCAGTGCAGGCGAGACGCCTGCGCTCCCAGGCCTTTGGCCATAAGAGCGTTATTATTATGCATTCTGAATATCCCCGCCCCATCCTTGGTGGACGCGCTTTTGTTGTTTGCTACCTGCTCCTGATGGCCACCGGGAGCGCCTTTTCTCAGCCCGCCCCTCCGCACGAGACCATCAGTGAGGTGCTCGCGCCGGTCTATCCCCCGCTCGCCGAGCAGATCGTCAACGATTTCGATCTGCGGGAGAAGCGCGGGGTCGGCATCGATCTGGGGAGCGGCCCGGGCGACCTCATCATCGAGCTCTGCAAAAGAACCAGGTGGATGCACTGGGTCAATGCCGACGTTGATCCCCGGGGGTTCGCGGGTTTCCTGCAGAGGGCGCGGGACGCGGGGTTCCGCCAACGCGTCAGCGCCATGCTCGCCGACGCTCAGACTCTTCCTTTCCGCGACGGTTTTGCCGACGTGATCGTGTCCCGCGGTTCTTTTCAGTTCTGGAAGGACAAGCCGAAGGCCTTCGGCGAGATCTACCGGGTCCTGAAACCCGGCGGCGTGGCCTTTATCGGGCGGGGGTTCTCCGAAAACCTGCCGGTAGAAGTGGCGCGGGCGGTGAGGGACAGGCAGCGGCGCAACGGGAAAGAGCCGGTCTATGACGTCGAGAAGACGGCGGCCGAGCTGATCGCGATCATGCGATCCGTTAAGGTCGAGGACTACCGGATTCGCATTCCTAAACCCGAACAGCGTGGAGATGTCAATTACGGCATCTGGCTGGAGTTTCGGAAGCCCGGTGCGGGCAGAAGGCCTCCCGAGTTGTTGGAGACGCCGGGCCGGGAATCAACCGGGCTCGAGTTGTCCACCACGGTCATAGAGGAATCCGACATCGAGAAGCAAGGCGCGCAGACGCTGGTTGACTCGCTCGAATATGCGCCGGGTGTTTGGACCGAGTCCCGGGGGCGAAAGGTGAAGCAGTTCGTCTCGATGCGAGGCCAGAAGTACCCTTACCCGGAATACGCGATCGACGGCGCCCTCTTTCGGGAGTTTCACGAAGTCCCCTACTTCCTGTCTGCTGCGGGGATCGAGCGTGTCGAGGTGATGCGCTCCGGCGGCGCCATGCTGGCGGGCAACGCGGGACTGGTCGGCGTTATCAACGTGGTGCCGAGACGCTATGAAACGCGCGAAACGGCGGTCCAGATGGAATTCGGCAGTCTCGGGACGGGTAACGCACGGATTTCCCACGGAGGCACGTTCGGAGATTTCTCCTATGGCCTGAGTCTCGACGGGTACCGGTCGGACGGCCCCGAAGGCCGTCATGGAGACGAGAGTCTAAACAGTTACTACGCCGGGTTGAGCTGGAACGGGTCCGAGTCGCTCACTCTGACAACGCATCTCTTCCACATCAACGGCAGCAGGGGGATGGTTCAGGCTTTGCCTCCCGCGACTCGAAGACTCCAGACCGCGCTCGAGGGCTTCGATCCAATCCAGACGAGCTTCGGCACCGTGAAGGCTCTGTATCGGCCGAACGAGCGGATGTCGACTCAACTGGTGCTCGGGTACAGCGACCGGCACAACACGGCTTTCGCCCGAACCGAATCAGGCACGACCGCCACCCGGGATTGGGACCGCGAATTTACGGCGAACGCCATTCAATCGATCGCCTTAGCGGATAGTAACGTTCTGCGAGTGGGTCTGAGTTTCAATCAATGGGTCGCGCCTTACGGCAAGAGATTTTACTCCGGCCGGCGCTCGGACCTCGAGACCTACTCGTTAGCCGTTGCCGATGAGCATCGTCTGGGCGCGCTCGTGTTCGACACGGCGCTCCGCTATCAAAGGACCTATATCAACGAATACGGGGCGTTCAGCATAGAGGAAAACGCCGGCCCTTACCGCAACGTTCCTTCGGTCGTGGACGAATGGGAGCCTCCGGTCCTGTCCGGCAGCGTGGGCGCCGGATATTACTTCAGCGATTACTTTTCCGTACATGGGAATCTGGTCGGCGGCACCCTCGAGCCCAGACGCGGCACGCTCAACACCAACCTGCAGCCGCCGGAGAAGGAAGGGCGCTTGATGGCGGATCTGGGGTTTCGGCTCTCGGATCACCGGCTCGGTACCAGCACCTTCTCCGGGTTTTTTGTGAGAAGAAGAAACGGGATCAATTTAAGCGGGGCGACCCGCACGGTCGACGGACGCCTGATGGAGTTGTATGAAAACCGCGATCAGGACTCGAAAGGCGTGGAAGTCGATCTGCGATCCCGACCGCTCGTGGATACCCTCCAACTGTTTTTCAACTTCACCGCCCTGACGGCGCGGATTGAAACCGGGGACCTGATGCGCTCCGACGCTGAAGTGCCCAATGCTATTGGTGGGGCGGGCATCTCGGCCTCCAGGTGGGACTGCGACCTGAACGTCTTTTGGAAATACGTCTCGTCGTACGAGAGCGCGCGCTTTGCGGAGCCCGCCCTGCCGCGGTCGCTCGGCGATTTTCATACGATCGACGTGGTCTTAGGACGTCGCTTGGGCCCTGCGAAACAGACGCGCGTATACGCAGAAGTCAGGAACGTCGCGGACAGGATCTACTCAACGGTCGTGGGATATCCGGACTACGGGCGGCGTGTGATGATCGGCTTGGAGCACATGTTCTAATCGGGGACGGACCACCACGGACTAACACGGACGGACACGGACAGGCACGGACATGCTCAATTCAGCACGCCCGTGCTTGTCCGTGTTCGTCCGTGTTGGTCCGTGGTGGTCCGTGATGATCAATCATCATCCGTCGTGCGGCTTCCACGCTCCGGCGCCGGGTCAGGCGCTGCATTGTTCTTCGGCAACCACTTTGCCAATTCCTCGCACTTCGAACGAAACTCGGCCTTTCCCGCGATATTCGTCCACTCCATCGGGTCGGAGCGGTGATCGTAGAGTTCCTCGGTGCCGTCCGAATAACGGATGTACCGCCAATCCTCTGACCGGACCGAATGATTGTTCCGGCGGAAGGTCGTCAGTGTCGGGTCCTTCCACTCGGCATCGGATTGCTTCAGAAGCGGCGTGAGGTCGTATGCTTCCAGCTGACGTGCGGGCAGTCCACACAGACTAACGAGCGTCGGGTACATGTCCTGGAGATTCACCGGCCTCGTGCACCTTTTTCCGGCGGGCAGCATTCCCGGAGCGTAGAAAGTCAGTATGTTTCGGGTCGCTTCCTCCCAGAGAGAGAATTTCCTCCAGTGGAGTTTCTCGCCGAGGTGCCAGCCATGGTCGCTCCAGAGCACTAGAACCGTGTTGTTTCGGTACTCGCTTTTCTCGAACCCGTCCAGGACCCGGCCCACGCAATCGTCCACGAAGGTGATGGCCGCCAGGTAGCCCTGAACGGCTTTGCGCCACTGCCCATATCGAAGAACGTTGGCGTGATCCCCATCAGGTCTTGCAATCTTCTGTCCGATGGGAGGCACGTCGTCCAGGTCATCCTCCTTGACGGTCGGAAGCGTTATCCGGTCGAGCGGATAAAGATCGAAGTAGCAGCGGGGAACATACCAGGGAAGATGAGGCTTACTGAAGCCGCAGGCGAGGAAGAACGGTTTGTCATGTTTCTTCTGCAGTTGTTGCACGGTCCAGTCAGCCACCTGCCAATCACCCATCTCTTCCGGCCGCACGTCGAGCGGTCCCCAGTCGAAATGGGCAGCATTAGGGATGCCGTTGAAAGGCTTCGCGGGCGATTTTGGCCCGCGCGGCACCGGATTGCTCGCTGACGGCCAGCACTCGTCCCAGGACTGCGCATGCGGAAAACTGTTGTGGAAAATCTTGCCGCTCGTGAACGTCCGGTAGCCATGCGATCTGAAATACATCGGTATCGTAACCGCCTGCTTGAGAGCCCGGCTTTCCCTCCAGTCTTGCTCATTCTCGTAGACGCCGGAGGTCGACGGGCGGACGCCGGTCATCAGGGCCGCCCGGGACGGATTGCACAATGGCGCCGGGCAGTGGGCATTGCTGAAAAGGACGCCGCCGGCAGCCAGGCGATCGAGGTGAAGCGTTCTTACATCCGGGTGACCGCCCAGGCAGCCGATCCAGTCGTTCAAGTCATCGATCGCGATGAACAAGACGTTCGGCCCTGCGTTGCGGGCGAGAAGCAAAGGAGAGGCGGTCGCTGCCATTGACGCGGCTCCCAAACCTTTGAGGAAAACTCGCCGGTCCACGTATCCCTTCACTCTGTCCTCCTTACATGTCGCGCCTGATACTTATCAGAAGCGCAAGAGATTGTTCAACGGTTGTTTTGCGAAGTGGCTGGCGAGTCACTCAACCGCCGCTGAGATCCTGCCGCTGCACTCCGAAAGAGTTGGCCGCAATTACCGCACTTCAGCGGCGCCGGGTTTCGATACAGGCGGCCCGCACACGAAGATGGTCCGGCGGCGCCACTCGGGGCAACGTCCCTGATTTACGTAGCCATGCCGATCGAACGAGTATAGACTCTCCGCGGGGGAGGGAGAGACTCTGACTATTGCGCGAATCGGCTTGAGCTTGCTCGTGTTACACCTCGCGCTGGTTGTCTGTCGGGGAGGCGAGCCGGCCGCGTCCACCTCCGCCGTCACCGTCATTGGACCTATCGACCGGGCTTTCGCCCGGATGTACAACTTTGACTTCGCGGGCGCCGAAGCCATCCTCCACGAGTACAGCAAGGTTCAGCCTGAAGACCCACTGACTTACTCCGTGACCGCCGGAACCTACCTGTTTGCTGAACTGGACCGTCTGCAGATCCTCCAGACGGAGTTCTTTACCGATGATCGGAAAATGCGGTCCAAGGGCAAGCTGAAACCCGACCCGGCGCTCAAAATTAAGCTAGTTAAGGCTCTCGAGGAAGCGCGCAGGCGGGCCAACGGCCGGCTGGCTGTGGACCCGGAGGACACCAACGCCCTTTTTGCGATGTGCATGGCAGCCGGCATCGAGACCGATTACACGGCTTTTGTCGAAGGCCGTCGCTGGCGCGGCCTGAAAATGGCCCATCAGGCGAATACGTATGCTCTGAAGCTCCTCTCGAAGGAACCTCCTTTTTACGACGCGCATCACACCGTAGGCACAATCGAATATATCGTCGGGAGCCTACCCTTCTTCCTGCGCTGGTTCATCCGTTTCGACCGGGTTGAAGGTGACAAGCAGATCGGTATCGACAAGCTGAACCAGGTAGCCGAGAAAGGAAGATACTTTCGACCATACGCCAAGATCCTGCTGGCGGTGATTCATCTGCGCGAAAAACAGCCTCGGCAGGCGGCTAAACTGCTCGAAGAACTTGCCCGTGACTTTCCCGAGAACCCTCTCATAAGGCAGGAACTGGCGAAGCTGACGGTTCGTTGAAAGGTTTGACAGGTGATGGGGCCGCTCTTATACTCGGCCTACTCCGGTACCCGGTCGCATCGGGTACAGCAAGCCTCGAGGAGCAGGCACGAGGGCAGTGCCGGTGCGACCCAGAGGCTGGTGCGGCCTTTGCTGGTGAGTACGGGAATCAGCAGGAGGACCGTCATGATATTGCGAAGGTTCGTTGCAATTCTCTCCGTAGTCGCAGTGGCCATCGGTGTCGCGGCTTTTGTGGTTCACGCCCAGTCGTACAAAGTCAATTTTGTGAATGAGTCACTAACGGTTAGCCCACCCCGTCAAGGGGAGGGGATGCGAGTGACTTTCACTTTCAGCGTCAAGAACGACGGCGCTACCATGAAGCGCGTGCAAATTCGGGTTCTCCAGCCATGCAACGCTAAGGGAGAAGGCCGGGTGTTCGCCGACGTGCCCAGCCAGACCATTGGTCGCGGAACTACCACATACAACGTGTCCGGTATCTTTCAGACTCCAACCGGCGACAAGAATTTCGTCCTGATCCAACTGCTTGATCGGGGAAGCAGCGCCACGCCGCCTCCCGTAATCACGCAGTCTGGAGTGCGCCAGTGGCTTCCTGTGACCTTCAGGCTGGCCCCGTTGCGCCCGGCACCCCAGCGCCCGGCGTCATAGGCCGGTCCGTTTGCCTGAAACAGCTCATCGGTGAACCGGACCAGGTGACCGCGGGCCGCGAAGTCTTCTCCTGAACTGCGGGAAGCGAGACGCGCAGTCCAACTCCATCCGGAACACCCCGGCGCCGTACGTTCCGGCATAAAGCGTGGAGGGGTCCACCGGGTCGATCGCGAGGGAGTAGGTGTTTAGGTTCGTGAGCCCGGTATTCAGCGGCGACCAGTTGTTGCCCCCGTCGACGCTGCGATACACGCCCTGATGAGTCGCAGCATAAAGCGTGGAGGGGGTTGACGGGTCGAACACCAGAGCCCTGACGCTCAGGCCTTTGAGCGCTGACGTCCAATTAGCGCCCTGGTCGGTACTGCGAAATAAGCCGTCACCCCAGGTCCCCGCATAAACGGTGGAAGGTGTCACCGGGTCGAACACCAGGACCCAGACGTCGAGGTCTGTCAGGCCGTTATTAACCGGTGTCCAGTTGGCGCCTTGATCGGTACTGCGAAATACGCCGCCGTCATTCGTTCCAGCGAAGAGGCTGGTGGGATTCAGCGGGTCGATCGCCAAGGAACGGACCTCCAGGTTTGTGACCCCGTTGTTGATCGGCGTCCAGTTGGCGCCTTGATCGGTGCTGCGAAATACGCCGGCCTGAACGGTACCCGCATAAAGGGTAGTAGGAGTCACCGGGTCGATCACCAGGGAAAGAACGCGGCGGTCGGTGAGTCCGGTGTGAGACGTAATCCAGTTGGTACCGTGGTTAGTGCTGAAGTACACTCCGTCCTGAGTCCCGGCATAGACACGGAAGGGCGCTGCCCCCTCGGTTGCGAGAGCGAATACGCTGAGCAGCGATGGATCCGCCATCGACACTCCGAACCCGGTGTTGGCGGACATCCAGTTGAGGCCTCGATCGCTTGTGCGAAATAGGGCATCCCTCTCCGTCCCCACATAGACCGTGGAAGGTTGCGTCGGGTCGAGCGCAAGCGAACGAACATTCTGAGCTTTGAGGCCGGTGTTGACTGGTATCCACTGGCCTCCCATGTCGGTGCTCTTAAATACGCCTGACTCCCGCGTTCCCGCATAAAGCGTTGAAGGTGTCACCGGGTCGATCACCATGGAATAGACGAGCCGGAAAGTGAGGTAGTGAGGGATCCCTGCGTTGATCGGCGTCCAGCTGACACCGCCATCAGGGCTCCGGTACACACCACGCCCCCGCGTCGCCGCGTAAACAGTGGCGGGCGTCTGACGGTCGATCGCCACAGCCGTGAAGCTCAGGTCCTTGAGCGAACCCTCGACGGCCGTCCAGTGATCCCCCCGGTCAGTGCTGCGAAACAGGCCGCCGTTGGTGCCGAGATACAGGTTCGAGGGTGCCGCCGGGTCGATGGCGAGAGAGTAGACGCTCAAGTCGAATTCATCTATCAGCCCGCTGTTAACCGGCGTCCAGTGGCCTCCCCGGTCGGTGCTGCGAAATACGCCACCCCTGTGCGTTCCAGCGTAGATTATGGCCGGATCTTGCGGGTCGATCGCAAGAGAGGGAATCTCGTCGTCGGTGAGCCCGACGTTAGCCGCTGTCCAATGGTCTCCTCTGTCGGTGCTGCGATACACCCCGCTTGAGGCAGTTCCAACGTACAGGATGGGAGTCAGCGGATCGATGGCCAGCGAAAAAGCACGGCGGTCGTCGAGTCCGGTATTGATCACCGTCCAGTGATCTCCCCCATCAGTGCTGCGATACACCCCGCCCCATGTTCCAGCATACAGAATGGACGGCGTGACTGGATCAATCGCGAGTGAATAGACGGTATTGTTCGCAAACGGACCCTCCTCGACTGGGATCCAGTTCGCGCCGCTGTCGGTGCTGCGATAGAGGGCGCCGGCCGTCCCCGCGTACAGGGTGGATGGCGTCACCGGGTCGATCGCCAGGGAGTGAATGTCGCCTCCATCCGGACCAAGCTGAACCCATCGTTGACACTGCCCAGCGGTGAAGCCAGTCAGACACACGGCGATCAGCGCCGCAACGACTACTGCACACTTCTGCCTCGGTCGCGAACCGTTCACGCGAATTCTCATGGCCCCCTCCTCCGAGATTCTACACCTTTCCCCTTTTGAGATTAGATGCCCCGAATCTCACATTCGATCAACGGATTAGGGAGATTGTGTAGGTGACCGGTGAGGTGTCTTTGCAGGCGCCGCTTTTCGTCCCCGTTTGCACCGGGGCAGCGTCCCATAGCGCTATCGATTGGTCGGCTGCGTCTGTCCTGAGGTGGCGGCCGCTGGGAGCGCAGGCGTCCCGCCTGCTCGTGCCCGCTACCACATTCGATGGTGCAGACGGCACGAGCAGGCGGGACGCCTGCGGCCCCAGTGCAGGCGAGACGCCTGCGCTCCCAGCGGCCGCCACCTTTGACTGCCACTTCCTTGGGTGGAGTCCTGGCGACGCCGCTTTGGCTCCCCCGCGGAGCGGGAGGATTGGCAGGATCGACGTTTTCTAGCGGTAATCGCAAGGACCCCGCAGGGGTGAGGGAACCCGGGGTTACCGTTGGCCAGAGCGAGAGCCCCGTCGAGGGGCGACGGGTCTTTCGTGCCCGGAAACGCCCGTCGCCCCTTGACGGGGCTTATTAGCGCGCGCCCCTTGACCCCGGGTTCCCTCACCCCTGCGGGGTTCGGTCACCCGGGGCTACGCGGCCGTCGTCCCTCCGGGACTAAAAAAGTAAATGAAATGGCATTGGGCGTCTGGCCTGCGCTGGGGGCTGCAAGGCGACGAGGAGCCTGACACGCAGGCGTTGGATGGACAACCAGCGGCCGATCGAGAGCATCGCAGCGATATCCGGCCTCCGTCTCCTGGTCTGATGGGTGGGACGCCCGTTGTGTCAGCTGACAACGAGTCGCTTTCGAGCGCCAGCTGAGGTCATTCGTATCTCGGCGCTTGCGTGACCCGACCCGGCCAGGGCCCGGCCTGCCTGTAAGTATCGTCCTGTCCCGTGGTATAGCTGGTTTTATGCGAGCATCTCCTTCCAGCCCGTTAGATGTTCATAGCGAACGATTTCTTCAGTTGTTGATGAGGCGTCAATTGCGATTGTCGGTCGCCTGTGTGGCGGCCTTCCTGTCGGTGCTTTTCGGCGTGCCCCTCCTCAACTATTTCTTCCCCGAGCTGATGGCTCGGCGCGTGTTTGGCTTCACGCTGACGTGGATGGTCCTGGGGGTCGGTTTTTTCCCGGCTGTTTGGGGCATTGCCTGGATCTTCATCCGGCAGTCAATCGCCCTCGAAGACTGGGAGTGTCGGGAGGTGTCGGCCGTTGGAGTGGAAGCTACGAAGCAACGAGTGCAGGACTGAGCTATGACTATCGATCCGTGGGTGATTGTCTTCAGCGCCGCCACTGTCCTCACTACCATCGCCATGGGTTTCTGGTCTGCCCAGAAATCGAAAACAGCGAGTGATTTCTTCGTGGCTGGCCGGAGCGTCGGGGTGGGCTGGAACGCGAGTGCGATCTCTGGGGAATACCTGAGCGCGGCCTCCTTCATGGGTGTGGCCGGGATGGTCATGAGCTCCGGTTACGACGCCCTCTGGTACCCGGTTGGATATGCCTGCGGCTACCTGTTTCTGCTCCTCTTTATTGCAGGTCCGTTGCGCCGGTTCGGCGCTTACACCATTCCGGACTTTGCCGAAGGGCGGTTCGATTCGCCACTGTTTCGCAAAATCGCGGTCATATTCGTTCTCTTCATCGGGTTCTTCTACACCATGCCCCAGATGAAAGGGGCTGGTACGACCCTGGCCTATATCTTTCCCGGAATACCGTATTGGGCAGGTGTGCTTCTTATCGGTGCGGTGATCACATTAAACGTGGCGCTGGGCGGGATGAAGGGGATTACGCTGGTCCAGGCTTTTCAGTACTGGCTGAAGATGTTCGCCATATCGGTTCCGGTTTTCGTCCTGATGGCTGTGTACGGACACTACGGGACTCAGTTGGCAGCCAACGGCGAAGTGGGGAATCCGATGACGTCGGTTGTCAGCCAGGCGGGCGAGACGCTGCCGGGTTCGGTGACGCTTCGTAAGGAGCTTCCACAGAAGGCCCCTCCGGACGTCGCGTGGCTGGCGCCCTTCGGCCCGCTTACTTCAAAGGCAGCCCGGGCAGCCAATGTGCCGGTCGAGGAATCCCGGCCATACGCACTTCTTTACACGTACTCTCTAATCATCGCGCTCGTGTGCGGAACGGCGGGGCTGCCGCATATCCTCGTTCGCTTCTACACGAATCCGGACGGGGTAGCGGCGAAGCGAACCACAATGTGGGTGATGATCCTGATTGGCATTTTCTACCTCTTTCCACCCATATTTGGAGTCATAGGCCGCAATCTCCTGCCCGAGTTATACGCAGGGACCGGCGCAAAGGGGACGGATAAGATCGTCCTGGAATTGCCGCAGGTCTTGAATCAGACGCTTCCGGGTCTGGGATCGGTCATGAGCGGTATAACCTGTGCGGGGGCCTTCGCGGCCTTCATGAGCACCTTCAGTGGCCTTCTCGTCTCAATGACGGGCGCGTTGGCTCACGACGTGTACGGCCGGATTCTGCGCCCCGAGTCAACGCAGCGCCAGCGCATGCGAATGTTTCGCGTGGGAGCCGTCGTACTTGGCTCAGGCGCGGTGCTGGCAGGATCGTTTGTCGAGCCGTTCCAGATCAATTTCATGGTAGGCCAGGCGTTCGCGATTGCCGCCGCCAGTTACTTTCCTCTCCTGTTCATGAGTATCTGGTGGCGTGGCTTGACAATGAAAGGTGCGGCGAGCGGGATGCTGACCGGAGGGATGCTCGCAGTCGCCGCCATCTCGCTGACAAGCTTCAGCGATCTGGGGTGGGTTGACCTGGGGGCTTTTTGGTCGGCCCATCCTCTGCTGAGAATCGTCTGCGAGCAGCCGGCCATATGGGCCGTGCCTCTCGCGATCGGCTTAATGGTGCTGGTTTCGAAAGCAACGAAAGCCGAAGTCCCGGCCGATGTCCGGATGAAGATGCTGGTTCTTCACGCGCCGGAGAAACTCGGGCTGAAACAGGAGTATATCCAGGAACACGGGGCCGGCATGCAGACGCATTAGCGCGCGGATGGGATTGTTGGGGGGCCGATATTCCCGCGATTCCCGCGATCCCAACCATGGCTTCTCGACGCGGGTTCTGCTACGATTCCGATTGACGTCAGCTGTCAGACGCCAGGCCGGGGCCCTTTCGGCGGGGGGGAACGTGGCAGAGACCAAGGCGAGTCCTATTCGTAGGGCAATCGCGAGGTTATTCAACAGAAATTCGCGGCTTGACGCGATCCTCGATTCAGCGCTCCTCTCCAGTTTGCCTTCAATCGTGGTGGGCCTCCTCCTCTTGTACGGCATCTTCACGGTGCTTCACTTGGTCTCGCTGCCCGAGCACCTGCGCACCCCGATGGTTGCCGTGTCGTCCGCTACTGTCCTTGTCCTGGCGGCAGGCTGGGTCGCGCTCGCACGTCTGAAGGTGCCGGTTTGCTGGGCTCACCGGGGTGCGGGGGTAATCGCGGCGCTGGTACTCACGAACAGCTTGATGCACTTCTATTTGACGAAAGACATCCATCAAGCGACGAACCTCGCCCTCCTTCTGATCGGCTTTAGCTGTTTCGTCTACTCGTTTGGCCTGCACTTGGCCGTAGTGGGCCTTTCGCTCGCCGGCTGGGGGATCGGTGTTGCAATAACCGGCCTGGTGCCGGAGGTCCTCCATTTCTCGGTAATGCTCGTCACCTGTGCCGTACTTTCGATCACCATCCTGACTGTCCGGATCAGGGCGGAAAGGAAGATTCACGGCTACCAGGAGCATCTCGAAGACCTGGTGCGGGCGCGGACCGAGGAGCTGACACGAGAAATTCAAGACCGAATGCGTGCTGAAGAGACCATACGGAAAAGCGAAGTGCGTTTTCGATTGCTCGCCGAGAACGCTCAAGACGTCATCTTCCGCTTCCGGCTCGGTGTGGCGCCGGGATTCGAGTACGTCAGCCCCTCAGCGCAGGTCATATCGGGGTACTCTCCCGCAGAGTTTTACCAAAACCCCGGCTTGATAGAGCAGATGCTCGAGCCGGAATATCGCCACCTGTGGAGCGAGTTGCTGCGCAACCCGGCACCCCGGCCATTGGTTAAAACGGTATCCATGCGTCGGAGGGACGGAGGGGTCGTGTGGCTCGAGCTGCGTAACAAATTCGTCCTCGACGAATCGGGCCAGGTGGTGGCGATCGAGGGTATCGCACGGGACATTTCGGAAAGGAGGCGGGCGGAGGCAGAGAAGATGCGGCTCGAGGAGGAATTGCAGAAGGCGCAAAAGCTTGAGGCCTTGGGCCGTTTGAGTGCCGGGATCGCGCATAATTTCAACAACCTGCTGGCCGGCATCGCGGGCAAAGTGGCGCTCGCGCGGCTCCAGGCGCCACAATGCGCTCAGGAGAACCTCGAGCATGCCGAGGCGGCGACGCAGCGGGCGGCGCAGTTGGTCCGTGAGCTGATGCTGTTCGGACGGAGCATTGAACCGGAGAAGTCAGCCGTGCAGGTGGGGCGCGTGGCGTGCGAAGTGCTGGCCATCTGTCGCGAAACCTTCGACAAACGCATTGTGCTCGATATCGAGGAGTCTGAGAATGTCCCCTGCGCGCTGGCCAACCGGAGCCGTCTCCATCAGGTCTTGTTGAACCTGTGTATAAATGCCCGAGACGCCGTCGAGGAGGTCCGAGATCGCACTCCCCGGATTGTCCTCAGGATAGGCGCGACAAGCAGCCTACGCGGTCCATGCGTCGTCGTAGAGGTCGAAGACAACGGGATCGGTATTCCCCGGAATCAACTCGACAGCGTCTTTGATCCGTTCTTTACCACCAAGGCGGTCGGCAAGGGGACCGGCCTGGGACTGACGACGGTGTACGGCATCGTCCAACAGCACGGAGGCCGCATCAATGTGGAGAGCGAGCCTGGCGTTAGCACCCGGTTCACCATCAGTCTCCCGGCAACCGAAGCGCCCGAAACAATCGAGCAGGCTGTCGACGACGCGCAGCCGTCGGGAAATGAGACGCTTCTCGTGATTGATGACGAGGAGATGGTACGCACATTCAGCCAGGAAGTGCTGGAGCGGGGCGGCTACAATGTGCTGACGGGGAAGGACGGAGCCGAGGGACTGGAACGGTTCCGAGATCATCGGGAACAGATCAAGCTGGTGATTCTCGACCTTTCCATGCCGGGGTGTTCGGGCCGGGAAGTGCTTCGAGAGGTGTTGTCCATAGCGCCGTCCACGAAGGTTATTGTCTCAACCGGCTATAGCGTCGATAGAAAGGAGTTGCCCGGCGCTGAGGCGATCCTGAGCAAACCCTACGCTCCCGCAGTCCTCCTCCAGACCGTGCGCCAGGTGCTCGATAGCAACGGCCGCGCCTGAAACTCTTCGGCGCGTAGGTCTACCAGTGAGTAAATCGAGATTTGAACGAAACTGGGGAGAGAGTCATGGAGAAGGGCATGAATCGGGCTTCTGATCAGGGCGAAACGACAGATCTGACTTTGTCGCAGCCGGGCGATGAAGCGGCTCGTGAAGGGAGCGGCCTCA
>Ga0209593_10000359_pt1 | contig 22736 bp, 12 predicted proteins | sample PPLLaktember2015_3_FD_187260 | JGI IMG/M metagenome (GOLD analysis project Ga0209593, IMG submission 187260) | Freshwater sediment microbial communities from Prairie Pothole Lake near Jamestown, North Dakota, USA - PPLs Lake P7 Core (6) Depth... | ecosystem: Environmental > Aquatic > Freshwater...
AAGAACGAAAGGAGTCAAAAAATGTCAGTACAAACACTTTCCGCTGTCGAATCGCCATTAAGCTCAGCGGAGAGGGGTGTCACGGTGAGAGGGCAGACGAAACCCTGCCTCCGAGGCAGGGTTGCCAACAAGCCGAAGAGATTGATATATCAAGGTTTGTGGTCGGGGCAGAGGGATTTGAACCCCCGACACCCTGCTCCCTGCCTGGGTTTGGGGCTGAAACTCCCTGCCCCTGCGGCTTCGAGGTTATTTCCAATGATTACAGGAATTACGGCGAGACGGGCTGATATCGGTCATGTGCGACGACGAAACTGGCACAAAAACTGACACACTGAGTTGGGGTGAACCCCTCTGGTGAGACAGTCTGAATTGGCACACCGTGTTAGAAGTGTTCCCAAAAAACGGTGTTCGTTGCCTGATATAAATGTTTCCGAAGGATTAGTCAAGATCATCTCGTCTCTGTCTTAGGTCCGGCTTGTGCCCGAGCAACTTTTGCGCCGGCACCAACGGAGCCGATGGTGGCGAGCCACTTCTCCCGGTATTTTTCAGTCTGCCAGCGGTTGAAGTTCTGGTAGTCGATCGAGCGAGAGCTCGAAACGGGAGATCTCTTCCAGCACCGGTTCGAAGAAAGCGAGACTCCCGATGGGTTCGCTCTTTTGTCCATTGAGCCAAGAAACATACTTGCGGCCGCAGCCCAGCAGGATGGCGTGTTCGATCAAGGTCAGGCTGACGCCGGCCTCGGACCAGCTCCGGGCCAACCGGCGATCGGCCGCCGAATAGGCGAACGGACGCAGGGCTGGGATAGAACATGGTTCCCGCCGCCTCCACGTAGGCCTCTTCATCCCCAGAGGCGGGGGCCGCCTGGCCCCGCTTCCAGTTGGTCCACTGAACATCGATCCGGTTACGCGTAAATTAACGTACGCACCCGATCACCAGGATGCGGCGGATTTCGATGTTACCTTCATGGCCTTTCATGGCCAGCGTCATCTGAGTCACCCGAGCCAGATTCCCAGCACACAGAATGGGGTTCCCGCTTTTTGATACGCGTCACGTTTCGGCGATCTCATGGACGAAGGGTTTCTCGTGCCCGCACGGGTGGGGTTCAACCCGGGGTCACCCTTTACCCCGGTTTCACTGTATGGAGCGGATAGAGGGCGCGCCAGTCCTCCGTCTCGGCGATCATCATCCCGGCGAGCGCGCGAAGGCGCTGGGCCGCACGCCACGCCTCACCGCCCTGCGGATCGGGGCTGCCGCCGATGCGTTTGACTTCCGCTTCCAGCGCCAGCTTCTGTGTTCTGAGGGCCTCAAACATGGCTTCTGAGCGGAGGCGAAGGCGCTTAGCCTCCGATTGGAAGAGAATGCCACCTATTGCCGCGATGAATGCCGGGAGTATGGCGGCCAGTGCGCCGAGCAGTACCCCAAAATCACCCGCCCAGCTGGAATGAGAGATCCAGTCCCACGATGCCGCCCCTTCAACTCCCACGGCAACAGCAGCCGACAGCAACACGGCGCCGAGCATAATTCCCCCAAGTCGCTCAAGTCCGCGTTCCAAGCGGTGCATCTTGATCGCGTTGCTGCGGTGGTAGTTGATCTGGCCCTCCACCCAGTCATCGGCGGCGGAGCGTAGAGCTTCCTTGGCGTCATCTGCAGTTAAACTTATCGCTTTCATTCCCTGGGGCCGCAAAACAGCAGGAGTCGCGCGGGCGATCGCCCGAAAGAGCCATTGAGTCCAACCCTGCCTGGGATCTTCAGCAGTGTAGTGCACCGGTAACGCGACCGACGGGACACTGGTGCCGAGAGTGGCCAGCCAACCGAGAGGTCGCAGGAGCTCGGCGAGGTAGCGGAAATCGGCTGCTTTCTCCTGATAGCGGTGTCTCTGAGCGGCGATTCCGAGCAGAAGCAGGAGTGCGAGAATGGTGAGCTTCGGGATTCCGAAGAAAATCACACCAAGCAGAGAAGCATGTCCGCCGCTGAGCAGCACCGTCGCGAGCATCAGGACGGCGGCAGCGACAGCGAGCGCCGCCATGAGGAAGGCCAGCACGAAGATGCCTCGGTACGTCCGCATGTAGGCGCCTGAGATTGTGGATGCGCGGTCATAGTAATAGTCATAGGGCGGAAGCAGGCTCTGCTCGGCGCCCTCTGGACCAGGCGGCAGGTTCTGAAAGCGGTGCGGTTTGCGACGGGAAAATCTGGCGCTCAGCGCAAGCAGGCTATTCCATGTCCACTGAAGAATGCGACTGCGTACCGGGCATAGGCAGACGCCGTGGAGAGGGGCCTCTCCGTAAAGCATTCGGAGATGCGTGATGGATTCGGCAAGCGAGCGCCGCCGACGCTCAAAAGCCTGATGTTCGGACGTGTTCGCCTCGGGCGCACAGTCTCCGCTCGCTGGTTCGCAGAGATGGGGCAGGCCGATCAGATAGTGGATGCGTCTCTGCAGGGACGTCCGCCAGTCGTGAATCGCAGCTTGGTCCCACTCTTCTTTTGCACTTGACGGTGAAGCGGACGGACTTTCATAGAGGGCGACGCGCGCTTCTTCCCGTCCTACCAGCACAGCGACCACGGGCAGGCCTCGCTGAAGCGCGACTTTCACTGCTTCCCGGGTGCCGGCCTCCCCCGCAGGCGCGAATGGGTCATAGATCGCAAACACCAGGTCAGCGTCTTCCAAGAGCATGTCGCGCACCTGCCGATAGCCGAGATGCCGGGCCTCCCGGTTGAAGTCGTGGTCCAAGGGCTGGCCGTGATCGGCATGGTACTGTCCGTCCAAGCGAACTACCTGAGCGGCGGCGCCGCAGAGCCTGCGCAGGGCCCCTGCCTCTCCCTCTCTGAATTCCCTGCACGGCGCGCCATCCGGGCCAGGGTAGTACGCTTCCTGGAACGGCATCACCACCTCCAATTCGACCGAAACGGACCGCTCACCCGGTCCTAACGGTTTCTGCTCTACACACTGAGCAGCCTCTACCGCGAATTGATCCGCGCCCGCAGCTAGTGCGCTAAGCACACCCAACCTTGGGGATTCGTCGCTGAAGAATTCGGACATGGTGGGCGGAGGCACTACGGGCGCGTCGACGACTAGTTCAAGGGCGGAAGACATCTGCTTGCGGATTTCGGCCCAGACTTCCGCACACGCATTGGCGGCCAGGGATTTCATTTGAAGGGCCGGCGGGTTTGGGGCGATGTCCCGGTCTTTCTCCCCGGCGTAGCGACGGTTTCCCATCACAGCCACTTCCAAGGCACAGCGGGGCTTGAGAAGCGGGGTGAATTTATGGCGGCAGCCCTGACAGCGAAACGTGAAGGACTTGGGCACAATCACCGCATTGTTCGAGCCGCACTTCGGACAGACGGGGTTCATGCGCGGGATTGTCGGCTGCGTCCACTCAAAAAGCAAGGGCCTTCCTGTTGCTCACCCGGTTGCTCGAAGCCTTGAGCAACTGCGACCTGCGGACAGGGAAGGCTGAGCCAATTATCCAAGACCAACCGCATTGCGGAGGACCGCCTGAGATGGAATCTGAGCCACACCGGAAGGAGTCAGATGAGAGTTACCCGAACAGAGCCGAGCGCCTAGGGCGACCGCTCTTCTGAACTCACCTGATTTTCGAACGTGGGAATGAGAGTAGCGTATCCATAAAGACGTGAGACAAAATCCGGGCCCCTTTGATTTGCGGAATTCTTGGGCGGACTGCTCTCGCAACTGTTGACGGTTGAGAGGCTGGGCCATCCAGTCAGCCAATTGGTCACTTTCACCGGTCGCAAAAATAAAGAACGCGGGTGAGATCTGGACAGACTGACCGTCTATCAAACCGATTCCATCCTGTAATAGGGGGGAGAAACAGGCGTAGCCATCGGCGCCCCCTTGACGTAGGCGTAAGCCTGGAGGTCCTTAGTCTTCGAAAATCACACACGTCTTGTTTTGGATTATCGTAGCCATTGCTCGAGCTTCATGCCCGTGTTTTTCCGGTGATCAAGCACCATCCATTGGCCTTTTTCCTCACCTGAAAATGTGCCCAAATGATTCGTTGATAGAGGCCGAGATACTCTTGTTCGGACCAGCGTTGCTCGGACGCTGTTTCTGCAGAAGGGAATAGAGCGACGTTTCTATCGCGATTCTTCCCGTCACCCAATCCGAGCTCCCAGGGAATCCACGCACTGGTCTTCGATCGAGGCGTTACCAACAAGACGAGTTTCCGACAAGCGTTTACGGCTTCACGCAGGCGGTTCGCGATGTCAAAGATATCCATGCCTTCTAAAGCCGGGTCTTTGTCGTCCACATAGACCATGCCACCATGCCCCTCCAGGATTCTGATCACTCCTGGAAGGAGTTCGTCATCAGAGGACGAGTGAGAAAGGAACACGGTTTTCCCTTCCTTGGCTGATGCTTCGCGTAGTACACGACCGGCATTGATCTCAGAGCCGAACTGTTTCAGTTCCGCGTAAGTGACAAACGCGCTCATATGATTTCTCCCGGGATCGGACCGCCCCGCGTCGTCTCTGAGTCAGGGCGATTTGACGGACCTTGTGAAAATCGGATGTGGTGCACTGAGCGAGGAAGATGACCAGGGCACCGAGTTGAAGCGGCCAGAGTGAAGTTCATGGTGGGAGGTCTGGCAAAGAGCCCCTCGAAGTGGGGCACTGGCATTGCTCTTCCGCAATTCAAACGTGAGAGGTCATCCATTTCACTGCATTGTCGAGCGGTCAGCACCGAAAAGCAACCCGGGCGACGGGGCGCACTCGAGCAGTGCTAGCACGCCACTTCCCGAGACACGAGATTGGCGCGCGAAACAGGAGCCGCAAAAAGCGACATACCGGAAAGGACGGCTAGGACTTCCCGGGGGCTTCACGCGTCAGAATTACAAAAGGGCGAACTGCCCTCAGGTAGTGTGCGGACAGCAGTTGTCGGCCAGCTCGCACACCGACCGATAGGCAAATCGAAGAAGAACATACCTGTCCGATGCCCAGCAGAGAATGGGCAAAGTCGAGGAAGCAAAGCAAGGGTGTGACCGTGCGGCCGAGCATCTGTCTGAATTGAAAACGAATGAAACATGCTACGGCACAGGATGAACAATTGCAGGAAGATCTTCAACAAAGCCTGAAGCGATAGTGCTGATCTGCAGGGGTTCGAAAACTGACGCGGTTGCGTGGACCGGCCAGACGCTTTCGGAGAGGCCCGGGGCGATTTCGGCACCGAAGCGGCTCCGACTTCAGAATGCGGGAATTAATAGGCTGTCCACACGGCCCATTTCTAGGGCATACAATCGAAGCTGATCCTTTGCTGAAACTCGCTGAAGACAACCTTCTGCTGAGTGATTTGTTCCGGTTCCGTGCACCTGCCAAATAGCCTGAAAGGGCGACGACCCTTACGGCCCAGAGTATGCCAATCATTCGACTGCACTTACTCGCGAACCTTCGCGAGCGCGTCGTCACGCCCGACGATTGTCGGGCTCGGCCCCTGTCTGAACGCTGTGAATGATCACTTACGCTTCGGAACTACAAATTCGATGCCTTGCTTAAGGAGTGACCTGTAGATAAACTCGGACCACCCAACGATTGGGCAGAAATAGCGTCGGCGAAGGCGATAGAGCGGGATGCCCGATAGACTAAGGTTTCTATGATGCAGGAAGTGAACGCCGAGACACTCGAACGACTGGCCGAGGCGGCACACAAGATCTGGATGGAAGGCAAGCTGCGCGACGGTTGGGTGTATGGACCGGTCACCAACAAGGCGCAAAAGATACACAGCTGCCTGGTTGTGTACGAGCAACTGAGCGAGTCGGACAAGGAGTCGGACCGGGACATGGTTCGCGGCATTCCCGAAATTCTCGCCGCAGCCGGTTACAAGATCGTGAGGGCAGAATGAAAACGGGAGGATCGCTTATGGCTGCCCCGAAATCGAAGACGCAAGCGCAGTCCAAACTGATCCTCGTCACAGGCGACCCCATCTGCGACCATAACTATTATCGCGGGAACCGGGCGACCGCCGACTCTCTCGAACCCCGCGGCTTTCGCTTCAGAAGAACCGGCGGCGGGTCGCTCCTGCTGAAGGACCTGGTTGAAAAGGCGACCGCAGACCTAGATGAATGGCGTACCGAGTTTGGACTGGATTCCGATTTCGAGAATCTACCGTCAGCCTCGCACGCGTTTTGTATTTGGGAGCCTCAGGAAAACGACCCGAACGAGAAGGATTCCGCGAAAAAGCACCAAGTATGGCGGGCGGTTGAGCCTCCGCTTGGATACGGTCATCCCTCTCATCCTGAAACCGAAGGGGAAAAGAAGGGCAGCGGCGCCCTAATGCCCCGGACGACGGCATTAGAAGTTCCGCCCGACATTATCGTAATAGACGATGCGGGGCTTGGTTTCCGCTGACCTGGAAACCGAACTCCCCAAGCTTGTTCGGCTTTCGAAGCGCGTCACGGTCTTCCTTTTCACACTCTCACGGCTGCCGGCTGGCCCGCCTGACGTGAACGGTCGTAGATCTCCAGCACTAGGTTTGCATCCTAAAGACTGCCGATATACAAGACGGCTGGCCTGACTTGACGGTGCTCGCCGACGCCGGATTCCGCCAGGTTATGCCGGAGAGGTGGCCTAAGAAGCCTCCGACTTGGGGAGTCGGATTAGCCTGTGGGGCTCCTTTCGCCCCGCCCGCATACGAAGTCTCGGAGAGGACATTAGGGCGACCATACACCTATTGCAGACACGGAGTGCTGATCGATCATGCTTTCATCGAGGGATTTGATGAAAGTTGGAGTTTCAGGGTCGCAGTGCTGAAGTCCTCGGAGATGGAGGCCCGATGCGTTACCGACAATTGCCCGATCGCCCTGAGCGTCAGCAAGAGGCCATGAGCTTGGATCGGCAGATCGTCTGGTCGCCGCTCTTATAGGGGAGGCTGGCGCAGTTTTTGGAAGTAATAGGCCAGCTCCTTTGCCACCTTAAGCATGACCCGGTTCTGACCAGCCTCGCTCATATCCATCAGCGTTTCCCCGGGTGGATTCGCCAGCTGAACATCTTTCATCTTCCATGCCACTGAAGCACCGGTCGCGTCTTGGGCCGAGATTTCGAGCTGGTCATAAGCCGAAGGGGAAATCAGTATCGGGTACATCCGGGCGCGGGCCGCACATAGAACCGGCAGTTCGTTCCCGATGACGTATTCCGAAGCCAGGAAGGCCGGGCTGACCAAGAGCACAGCCGCCTGCACGCAGGTCAGCTGCCCTTGAATATCAAGGTGCCAGGGATCTCCAATCTTAAGAGCCACGTCTGTCCAGATTTGAAAGTCAAAACGCCGGGTGAACGGGGTTAGAATCTCCAGAAACCGGTCAAGCCAGCGCTTTTTCGGATCCCGGCTGGAGTTGTCCTTGCGCGCGTAGCTGATGAAGACGCCTGGTCGATCGTCGTTTGAGTAGTCAATTCCGTGGCCTGATTTGGCAGTGGGTTCTAGCGCGTTCAAGGCGTTTACCCTTGGTCGATCGTCCGTTGAGTGCTGAATTTCCTGGCCTGATTTGCCTGCAAGTTCTAGCGCCGATGAGGAGTCTGAGCCGCCGCCGGGTGACTCCCCGTAGAATCGCCGGAAGGCGCGCTCGATTAAGGCATTGCGGAACGTGCACATCGCCTCCACTACCCTGACTACTCCGAGAAGCTCGAGTTGTTTGCCCTGTCGGCTGTCCCCAGAGAGGCACTTGCCCCTGAGCAGACCCGATACAGTGTCGGTCAATTCGTATTTTTCGACACCTCGAAAGAGCCGAGGAAGATAGGACATGTCAGCCGCAGTCCCGCTCACCACCCGGCGAGCCAGTTGCTCAATTTCGTCGTCGTTGGGTAGTGTCTGCCGATCCTGCATCGTATCGAAAGCGTATCGGCCGAACCATTGAGTCAAGAGCGGATGACCAGCCGTGTGACGATAGACGGCGCGAGAGAGATTCTCCAACTGTTCTGGTTCTATTGCCTTTTCGCACTCTCGAAGACCGGCGGAGAATAGACAGCGCACCTCACCTTCGGAAAGATCGGGAAGATAACTCTCGAAACAGACGTTTCCGAAAGGAGAATTCGATGCCGACACCGATTGGTCTTGCTGATACAGTTCAATGCCCCCGAACACGACGACAAGGAACCTCTGCAATCCTAAGTCTCTCCGTTCGGAAAAAATGCCGCGGAGGGTCATGGCGAGTCGCTCTCGGACTTCGGGGGTAAGAGCTCCCAATTCATCCAGCAGCAAGACAAACGGTCCCGAAATCCCCAGCGTCCCGAGCCATGTGTCGAATTCCAGCCCCTTGAGAGGGAACCCTTCGAAAGTTCGCGGCTGGCCGGAAGGCCCTGGCAGTACCTCGAGAAGGCGTTTGGCAAGGATTACCAGCACCTCTTCGTGCGACGCGCAGTGCAGCAATTGCAGATCAAGCCGGCACACACGAACGCCCGAGCTTCGAAACAGCCAGTCAAGCTGCTGGAGAAGAGTCGTTTTGCCCGACTGGCGACTTCCGAAAATAAGATGGTAACCGTCCACCTCTTCCCTTCGGACAGTTTTCTGAATGGAGTCGATCTGCGCTTGACGTCCTTGGAAAAGAGGGCTGCCTGGCGGCAAGGGCCCTCGGCATAAGAATCCCATAGTGTTCTAATCCTTTGGCATTGTCGCTTGAAGTTTGCTGATAGCCTGCTCTATGTAGTCGGCCAAAGTGTTGTCAGGCAAGGACTGAATCATCGTGTAGAAGGACTGTGGAATGAAACGATACAGCTGATGTGTCTCTTCGAGGATCGAGAAGAACTGAAGCATCTTGAGTGCTCGCCGGAGGACGGTGGCGGTCGTTTTTACGCGAACCCCCTTTGTTGAGCGCCGGGATTTGGGGCCAGGTACACGATGGTCGATGATAACTCCGCGGCGAGCCAGGGCAGCTTCGATTTCCTGCAGCCGGAACTCCGGGGTGTCAGTAAGAAGTGTAATGAGCTTCTCGAGAGGGCCGACGGTTCCCCATATCGTGTCAAGGACAGAGTCTCGGAACCCGGCGGACTCACCAATCGCGTGCACATCGCTGAGAACTATTCGCCGTTCGCCCCTCAGGTTGGCCATTTCCACCAGCCTTTTGCCGACGGACTGTACCAGGCAGGGATGGCAGGAAGTGAGTCTGAGCACCTCCTCGGTTAGGGCACTATGTTCTTCGAGCTCGACCTCCAGCTTGTCGAGCGGCTCGGTCAACACTCGGTTGGCCGCTTCGGCGGAAAGATAGCCGAGCGGTAACGGCTCCGGAAAATTGTGAAGCTTCGAGTCTGTATTGGCGACTTGTCGCGCTAGCACCCCGCTCCCAAAGAACAGGAAACGACAGGTCTTCTCGTCCTGGGCGAGGGAGCGCCACGAGCAGATAAGGGTCTCGCCCGTCAGCTCTTCATCGGCGAAGAGGTTGTCCACCTCATCCAACAACAAGACCGGCGTCCGGCCTTCCTGTTTCAGTTGCTTCATGCACTGTTCGAAGCCCGCGACGCTGTTCTCCGGCAGTTCCAGGTGAGTCCGGGCCTGAAACCGCAGGAAGAAATCTTCCTGGTTTTTGACTGGTTGACAATCGATCTTCAGCGGAAGGACTTCAGAATTGCTTTTGAGGATCGAGTAGACACGATGCATCAACGAGCTCTTCCCGATCCGGCGGTTGCCGACGATTGCGTAATCACGCAGCGCCGGATTGTGGGTCAGAGTCTTGATCTCCGAGTCACGGCCGAAAAACAAAGTCTCGGGGACAGCGCCCATGGTGATGAAGGGCGAGACGATCGTCGCCTGTTTGAGAACCAGGCTTCGAAGGCTGTCATTCGGAACTGGCGCGTGCATGATCGTCAAAATGTCTTTGATCCTGACGAAAGCCACGTCAACGCTGCGGCCCTTTAATTGATCCCTGACTTCACCCAGGCGTGTCTGATGCGGCTCGACGTTCCACAAGACAGTCAGCAGGACGGGATACACGTCGCCGGCCTTGGAGAGAACCTCCAGCTGGGTCGCCTCTAAGTCGCCCTGGCGTTGGAAGAGCAAGAGCAACTTCTTGACCTGATCGCCGAAAATGTCCTTGGTTTCCAGCTCGCATGTATACCAGCTCTCGGTCCGATCCATTTGACCGGGTGAATAACCGACCTGCAATCGGGAAGTAAATTTGGCGATTAGCTCATCCGCGGCCTGAGCGAACGCTGCAGCAGACGTCGCTGACTCTCTTAATTGAATCCAGGGTGCCGCCAGCTTCTGCACCTGGGTCCATTCCTCAAGGTTGAGGCCCAAGCTGAGTATGGCCTCGTACAACGCGTACTGCCAGGCGATCCGGTCGTACTGGTAAAACTTGGCCCAATTTGAGATACGCTCGAAGATCTCCGGGAGGCTGGGTTGTGATCCCTTCCGCGCTTCGAAAATTAAGAAGGCCTCATTTTCGATGACCGCGGGGTATTTCCCAAGCTCAGAAGCCAAAGCCTTAGCGAGTTGATTGGTGAGGCCTGCGTCGGTCTCCTTCGCGTATTGAAGCAAGACGTCATGAGATGCGTTGTGCCTGGCCGAAAGCATGCCCATCTGGCTCAGAACGTCGCCGATTCGCTCTTCCCCTTGCTGCGAGTTGTGGATCACGGTGGCAATGACATTGGCGACCATGTCGATCAGGAGACAGGTTTCGTCGGAGAAGAACCCTTCCTTCAGACTTTCGAATTTGAGTACTCCGATAACCCGGTCGGTGACCTTGAGCGGGACTCCATAGAACGATCGGGGCTGATTTCCTCCCTGCAGTCTGTCGTATTTGCCACGTCGTGACGTCCCTCGTGAACGAAGCTGCTCGAGAGTGTTAGCTCGGACCGACTCGCCGGTCTTTCCGATCCGGCCCGTCACCCCTTCTCCCAACTCGTAGAACGCCTTTCCCTTGATCAGTGGCCGTTGATAGCCTGAAGAAGCGGCTACAACCAGGCGCTTGGTGCTCTGGTCCAGGAGGTACAACGAGGCGGCATCCGTATCGAAGACAGCGGAAATCGTATCCACGATAGTCTGAAAGAGCTCCTGGGCTTTTTGCCTGCCCGGAGTGAGGACGTCGGAAAGTCGCTTGAGATTTTCGCTGAAGCGTGCCAGGCGACTCTCGCTGAATTGAACGTTATAAACGACCACGGCGATGATATTCCCCATCATCTCCAGAAGGAGCACATCTTCAGCGGTGAAAGGTCTAGGGGCCAAGCTCTCGACTTTGAGGACCCCGATTGGTTTTTCCTGTCCGCGAACGTTCAAGGGGAGGCCGTAAAAGGATTCGGGACGAAGGTCTCCTTGCAGCTGGTCCCACAGACCGCGCCGACTGCCGCCTCGGGCCCGCAGTTCGGCTTTCGAGTCGGCCTTAAACGGCTTGTTGTCCCTGGCAATCCGGCCCGTGACCCCCTCGCCCCAGCGGTAAAAGGGCTTGGGTTCCGCGTCCATGAGCGGCGCCTGGTACCCGGAAGCCGCTTCGATCCTCAACCGTTCACGCTTGTCATCGGCGAGGAAGAGCGAGGCGGCATCCACTCGTATCACCTCCCGAATCTTCTCCACGATCGCCCTCATCAGCGCCTGGCGCCCCTCGCTGCCTGTCAGCATCTCCGATAGCTCGCGCACATCGCTGCTGAGCTTGGCCAGTTTGTTCTCGCTCACCTTGGCGTTGTGAACGACCGCGGCGATGACATTCCCCATCATCTCCAGCAGCAGCACGTCTTCTTCCGTAAATGGTCGGGACCTCAGGCTCTCCACCTTCAAGACGCCGATCGGCTTCTCCTCGCCGCTCACGTTGAGGGGCAGGCCGTAGAACGATTCCGGACCTGCATTGCCCTGAAGATGATCCCAACGGCCTCTTTGGCTGCCGCCCTGGGCCCGCAGCGCGGCGAGGGAGTTGGCCTTGATTGCCCGGTTGTCTTTGGCGATGCGGCCCGTCACTCCTTCTCCCCAATGATAGAAGGGCTTGGGATCTGCCTTCGTCAACTCCCGCTGGTATCCCGAGGCCGCCTCGATGACCAGTTTCTCGCGCATGACATCGGCGAGATAAAGCGAAGCCGCGTCCACATTTACCACTTCTGTAAGCTTCTGAACAATCGCCTCCATGAGGGCGGTGCGGCCCTGGCTGCCGACCAGCGCGCTGGAGAGCGATCCGAGCTTGCGGCTGAGCTCCTGCAAACGGTTTTCGCTCAGTTGCGTGTTATAGACAACCGTGGCGATGACGTTCGCCATCATGGTGGCGAGGCGTTCATCCTCGTCATTAAAGAACGGGCTCACACCCGGCCGCTCCAGCCTGTCCTCAAGCTTCAACACCCCGATGACCTTCTCTCTCCCGGTTGACCGCTCGATTGCCTTGAGCGGAAGGCCCAGAAAGCACATCGGCTCCCTGGATTTCTGTAGGTGCCGGTATAGGCCTTTCCAGGCCGGGTGTTCGTGAAGTCGCTCGAGTGAATCCGCACGGAACCTTTCGCCTTTCTCCCAAATCCAGCCGGTCATGCCCTGCCCCTTCTTGTAGGTCGGGGCAGGCTCCGAGCGGAGAAGCGTGTGATAGCCCGCCGCTGCCTTAAGTTGCAGGAGCTCGCCGCTAGCGTCAACCAGATAAAGAGACGCTGCTTCCGCCGCCAGCACTTCCGCAGTGGTCTCCACCACAGACTGGAGTAGCGGGTCCAGCTCGCCCAAGCCCGTCAAGCTGTCGGAGAGCCGGCGGAGCTTCTCCGCATGGTTGCGATCACGGCCCTCTCGCTGGCGAGTCGACAGGAGAAAAGCCGAGGTTTGTCGTGCCAGTTCCTTCAGAGTAATGTCGTCCTGCTCGGAAAAGCCTCCAAAGCGTTCTCGCCAGACCAGCAGTTCGCCCAAATGTTCGCCGTCCTCGGCTCTCAGCTCGATCTTGATCTGGGATCGATGGTTTGCGAGTACCGACTCGGTCGTAGCGTCAAGCTGTTCGACTCCCTTAATTCGAACGACGGCGCCATCCGCATGCAGCAGCTGTTTAGAGTACCTGCCGAGGACCTCCGTGACTTGTTGAACAGAGCTGGCAGCACTCATTTCCCGGTCGGCCGCCAGCAGCAAAGCCGAAAGCTCGTGTTCGCGGAGGTTTTCCAGGTTACTGGCGAGTGCATTCGCAATTGCCCCGAGAGCACTGATTTCGCGGTCGCCAATGGTTCTTTGCGAATCAGTGAAGAACGCCTCTATGCGTCCCTCGACCATTCCGCGCACGTTCATCGGCACGGTGACTTGCACCTGCCAGCCCAGCTTGGTAGCGAGCTCGGATGCCAGGAAACCGAGCTGAGTTCCGAGTCGCGACGAGGATCCGTCCGAACCCGGAGTTCGACGGTAAACATATTGTGGACTCCAGCTCCGTGCGTGGCGCTCGGCCCTGATCGTCTCTGGAGGCGTGCAATCGACAGGTCGACGATTCTCCGCAAAACTACTCCCTGCAAGCCGGAGAAGGTGCTGAGCTTCTTCGTCTTCAACCCAGATAAAGACGGCATCGCAGGCCAAAAGCTCGCGGATATTGCGACCGGTCTGGGCCAGATAGTCCTGTTTGTCCGCGATGCTCGCCAGTTCGGTTGCTTCGAGCAGGGTGTGGGTCAACAACTGGTTCGGGTCGGGGCGAATCAGTCTGCCGACCGCTATGCCTGGCCTGCTTCCTGGTCCGTCGACTGCCGCGTTAACCATCCCGTGGCGCAGTTCCGCCTGCTTCACGGCTTTCTCGTACAGCTCGACATACTGGCCGGCGGGTTCTGACCAGGAGAAGTCCAGCCTCATGTTGTGTCTCTGTATCCGGGCCCAAGTGGCAGGTTCGGTGCGGAACAGGGTGAGGGCGCTGTTTATCGCCTCAAGAAACGCTTTTTCGTCGAAACGCTCAAAAACAAATCCCCGGCCATTGCTCGAATTGGAGTCCCAGGGCGCGACTGTGTCGGCCAACCCGCCGGTCTTATGCACCAGTGGTATCGCCCCGTAGTGCATGGCAATCAACTGCTGGAGACCGCACGGCTCGTATTGAGAGGGAATGAGAATAGCGTCGGCGGCCGCGAAAATCCGCCTCGCTCTGCGTTCGTTAAACTCAAAAAAGGCCTTCAGGCGATTCTTGAACTGCTCGCCCAGCCTCGCGAAAAACTCCTGGTAATGGTAATCACCCAAGGCACCCAACACCACAAACTGCGCCTGGTTCGCTTCAAGAAGGTTGGGAATGGCGTCGGCGAGCAGGCCAACGCCTTTTTCGGGAATCAACCGGGTAACCACGCCCAGTAACGGGATCGAGGCGTTGTTTTCCAGCCCGCACTCCTTCTGTAAGCCGAGTTTATTGATCTGCCGCTTTCCAACCTCGAAGGCATTAAACCTGGACCAAAGATCATCGTCATGGTCAGGATTGTAGAGAGCGCAATCAATCGCGTTCAGGATTCCGCTGATTGGTTCTTTCCGGAGGTGGAGGGCCGGGTTTACTCCAAAGGGATAACAACCAGACATCAGCTCCTGGGCATGGGTAGGGCTGACCGTACTGACGGCATCGGCCAGCCAGATGCCACGGGCCATGAAGCTAATAAAATCGTCCGTCTCGCCCAACTCGTCATACACGCCGTAATGCTGCAGACCAGCCATCTGCAAGGCTCGGAGGGTAAACTGACCGGGGAACCCCGCGTTGTGAAGCGTGCAAACAAAGGCCGCTTTGCTCGCGGACTCAGGGCAGTCGCGCGCATTTAACCAAAAAGGCACCAGGCCGGAGAACCAGTCATGGCCGTGGATAACATCGGGGTGCCACTCGCCCTCGGTGACCTTCCACTCAGGCGATTGCAGCATCTTCAAGACGCCGAGGGTGAAGAATATGAACCGCTCGTAGTCGTCAAGATAGCCGAAAGCGTTCTTCCTGCCGAAATAGAAATCATTACCCAGGAAGTAGACTGGAAGATTTTGCAGCGCTGACAAGTCCAACTTCCAGATATCGGCCCGACGCTGATACAAGCCAAGCGGGACGTTTACATCCTTGATGATCAACCGGGCGCCTTCGGTATGAGATAGCGAACGATAGTGCGGGATTACCAGTCGGACATCGTGGCCTTGCTGTCGGAGCTCGCTGCTTAGCTCGACCACCACATTCGCGACTCCGCTAGTCCTCAAATATGGGGCAGCCTCCGACGCAATCATGAGGATGTTCATGGGCGCGTTTCCTCCGCTTTAGCAACAGCGCCTTTTCGTACCACAGAAATCCTTCCTGATCAAGACCCCACCGCTAAGAGTGGCGGGTTAATTCGCGGCCGGAATGCGTTCTAAAGTCCGCTCCGAGTGCGCTCCGAAAACACGAAAGAATTACGGCGTCTTCTTGTTTGTTCGGGAGCCCTCGAATCGTCCAGCTTTGCCCTTTCCTGCCCAAGCGACTGACGCGTTCGGGGCGGAAGTTCCAGGCGCCTTCACGATCTCCCAACCGCGATCTTTCAACCCTTGCGGCAGCGATTCGATGATCGATCGGTCGAGCTCGCCTTCTTCCGAGTCGAGCGCCGATGTAGGCCGCAGGTCGTGATGAAGCCGAAGATGCGGGGTCGTGACGTCGTCGGTGTACTCGTGGCCTGCGAGCCATTGGACTCTCATCCAGGTCGTATGCTCGTGATCGATCAGCGCCCCCAGGTCTTGCTTCTCGAACCGGACCACGGCATCCGGAGACATACGCCCCCCCGGTTGGCGACGCACTCTAAAGCCCAGGCGAATGAGGTAATCGTGAGTCAAACGTGCCGGACGACGATTGTCTTCTTTCCACTCTTCTTTGAGCTGGTTGTAGGGCAAAAGGCGCGGATGCAGCTTTTTGGCGTTATCCCGCTCTCCGTCCGTCGGCTTCCATCCCTGTCTGCGGCGCTCTTCGCACCACGCCTCATGGCGGATCTCGGCGATATATTCGACCGAGGCGCTATCCAGTGGCGCCTCTGCCAGGAGGCGGTCAAAGCCGCTATCGGCCACATGGAGTGCCATCAGCGGCGCGGAGGGAAGCGAAGCAGCGGTGAAGGCGGAGCCAGGCGAAATCTGGCACATAGCGACGAGCGATTCGATAGACCGCGCGCCATGTCGGAATTCCCGCGTGCGCAGCAGGGCCGAGATCACGTCCGATGCCAACCGGCATTGTTCAATCACATGTAGGCAGCGTTGCTTCAGAGCAAAGTGGAGAATTAAGGCCCGGCGCAGGACGTGCGCGGCATCTTCCTCCGGTCGATCCAGCCTCGGAGGGTTGGGTCCCTTGATGTCGATGGACCCGCGCAGGCGGCTCAGGAAGTCCGAGATCTTACATTCCGAGTAGTCGGGATCCTTGCACTTGTCGCTAAATTCCCGGATGGTGTGGCACACCCCGCCCGCGAAAATGAACAAAGCTCGGCCGAGCGGGTGCTGCCTGCCGTTGGCGCAAAACTCTGAGTCCTGCATTGGCGCCAGAAAGCTCTTCAGCCAGCCAAATTCCTGGTTTCCCAGTTTGCAGTCGAACTCGTCCCAAAAAACCAAAGGCAGCAGCCCGCTCTGGGACACATCCCGGATCTGGTGGAAAGCCTCGGCCAGATCGTCCTCATCGCGAAAGCCCGTCATGTTGAAGACGAGCGGGTCCTTTTGCAGATGCTTGGGCAGAACGGTCTCGATCAACTGTTTTACGGCGAAGGACTTGCCACAACCGGGGCTGCCAAAAACTGCAATGGATAAGGGGCGGAGCTCGCCGGTCTGTCGAAGGTAGGAGAGAATCAGATTCCGAATCGCATTGATGCTCTCAATCTCCTCACGATCAGCCGTCAAGTACTTCCCGTATCGAGCCTTCGGCGCGAAACGCAAAGCCTTGTCCGGTCCTCGCAAGACAATGTCCATGGCGGTGGCCAACATCGTCTCGCGCGTATCTCCGGCCACGTCCCTGAGCAGGTCGACGCGTCTTCTGCCTTCAGGCTCTTTCGGAAATTCACCGCGGGAAACAATGCCAAATGATGAGTCGTCCCGATCAGCGGCGCGGAAGACCACGAATTGATCCATGGGCTCCGGAGGAGGTTTTGCGCCTTCACGAGTCGGCCGCGGTGGCTTAAGCATAAGGCGTACCTTAGTCAGGACACCTTCGCTGTCGAACTTCTCGGTCGTGCCTCCACCCAGCTCATGATTACGTCGTCCGGCGGCCAAACCGCGAGCGAGTGCAAGGTTGAGCGGATAATCGTCAGGAGAAACCAGATGGCGTGCCACGACCGCGGTCATCAGGGAAAGACCGCCGAACACCCGGCCGTCTCGGGGCGCCTTCCAGGCGCCTTCTTGGGAGTTCGGGTCAAGGATCACCCGTTCAAACGTCAGGCTGCTTTGGCCTGGTTTGCGCCCGTAAACCGCGGCAGCCTCGTCCTGGAACACCACGACCACGCGCGCCAGGCGGCCGAGATCTGCGGCCGAAATCCCTTTCACCAACTCGTGATCGAGATCGTCTAAGGAGCGGTCCCAGGACAAGCCCGAAGGCAGAGAAGCACCACGCTCGCGAAGCAAACGGGCAGGCAAAACTGCGGTGACGTCATTCCTCCACTTGTCGCTCTGCAGTTGCGTCCAAAGCGCGGACCCTGTGAGCGCGCCAGAGGCCTTGATCACAATCATGGAAGACGGCTCTTGGGTTGACTTCGGTCGAAGAAACTCCGGCCAGGCTTCGGCGCGGTTGGCAAAACCAAGCCCCAGGTCGTCGATAACCAACAATGAGGGCGGCATCTTCCCCCTCACGGGCGCCTGGTAGGGGACGTCGGAGACGGCACAGCCCATGAGCTCACGCACGCGCCACACCTTGGCATCCTTGTCGTGGCTGAACGCGTCTCGGAATCGTTCCCAAGTCTGGTAAGCTCGGCTCAGCAAATGGGCCGGAGGGAGTTGCTTTAAATCGGGACGCTCCGATGCCTTGATTCTTATCTCCCGCGAGGCAAACGCCCTTAAGACGTCGGCCAGGTACCATGCACCACCGTGTGTTGGCCGGAGCTCGACACGTTCGAGACCGTCGCTGTGAAATGGCGCCGGCTCAATGGTGCGCCTCAGCAGGCTGAAATCCAGGAGCAGATCTCCACACACCTGAATAGTTTTCATCGCCGCCATCGAGCTGTCCTTCCCTTGCTGTTTCTTCCTGCGCGGCTCGGCTGTTTTAGGGATTCCTTATCGCCTCCGCACCTCAAGCCCGGCCTTAGCCAGGATTGCGGGAAAAGCCCTGACTGTTTCTCGGTCGTAGTGTTTGATTCGCTCCGCAAGGTCGTTCCAGGAAACGAGGCAATTGTGGATTTTGCGATCGTTGTCCCGCTCCTTGCCGTAGCGCCAGCCGTTCCGCAGACGCTCGACGTTCCATCGGGCGTGCTCCATTTCGGCCATCAGCTCTACCTCGGGATCAGTAAATTCCTGAAAGTGCATGTCGCGATAATCGAAGGTATTGGTGCTGAGCAAAGGGCCTTTGCCTTCCTTCTCGACAATCTCGAAATTGTCTTCAATGAACTTGCGGACGGCGAGCACCTGATCGATCGTCTGGATAATCACGCGGGCCCCACACAGGTCCGTCATTTGGTTGACCGCGTCGGGATACTTGTCGAACTTGCGAACGGCTTTCTCGGCGAAGCTTGAACGGGGTCTTCGCACGAGCCTTAACAAAGGCCTCCGGGAAGGAGGTTTTGCAGCCATTCTGGAGAACTCGCTTTGATGTCACCGCATAGGTCTCGTACCTTGGCAGTTCGGCGGTGTATGCGGCTATCTGATCTCGATGTTGCTCTTCGGTCGGTTGCTTCTTATCGGTCACTTTTGCTCTCCTCAATTGCTCTCGGTTCTGAAACACGAGTCAGCTAGAGCAACGTTACTTTGCTTCTTCGGCCCAGAAAAATCCAGTAGAAAGGAGGATTTTGAGGGCCTGCGGGCATTGAGGCCATGAAGAAAGCTCTGAGTGGAACGAAGGAGAAGGGGAGGGAGAAATTGGAGGTGCTTGATGGGATCGATTTACAGAAGGAAAGGCAGTCCGTTTTACTGGATCAGCTACTATCAAGTCCGCCTGCAAAAGCGCGAATCGAGCGGCTCCGACAAGATTACCAAGGCCAAGGAGCTACTGAGGAAGCGCGAGGGCGCGATAGCGGACGGGAAGCCCGTTAACCCGAAGAGGCGAAAAGATCAGGGTCAGCGAACTGACCGCGCAGACCCGGCCGACAGTTACTCCTACCGGGCGCTCGGGGAACAGATCTTTGAGTGGTTTCAAAGCCAGGGCGGGGGGCTTCCTGGTAACCCCGGAGGAAAAGGCCTGCTTGATGTTCGAGCGACGGCTATACGACATCGGGAACAACGGGGCATTCAACGCGTTGATGGTCGAGCTCACCGATCTCGTCTCCGTCCAGTACCAGGCGAAGATGCTTTGGGATGTGCTGAAGAGCCTATGCCTTCGCCGGGGGACGACGCAGAGGGACACCAGGTTGGACGCAAGCGGATGGCGACGCCGGTACCCTGTACGTGAACCTCCAAGATCAGGCCAATCGACTGGCTCGTCTTGGCCAGGGTCGGGTGGAGGTGGTGCCGAACGGGTCCAACCCGGACAACGTGATGCTGCGAATGGCCGACAAAATGGCACCGATTAACTTTGACCCGGGGGTGAATTCGCGCGAGGCGGTCGAATTGTTCAACCGGCTCGTGCTCGAGCCGCTGGCTTGTGAGCCCGAGAATCGGCTGTTGCTGGGGTGCTGGATCCTGACAGCGTTCTTCCTCGACCTCACTTCTGAGAAAGCGCTCCTGAAACTGTCCGGCCACACCGGGTCCGGCAAGACGACTGCCGCGCGGCTGCTTTCGTGCCTCCTATATGGTGAGGACCACGTCGAGTCGGCAACCGTTGCCTACTATTACGCGGACGCGGCCCGAAATCCCTACCTCATATGCGATAACCTGGAAACGGAGAACATGAATCCGAACGTCGTTCAAATCCTCCTCACCGTCGCCACTGGCATAGCCAAAGGGAAGCGAAAGGGCGGGACTGACTCCGAGACCGTCCGTGAGAAAGCGAACTGCCTGGTCGCGATCACCGCCATTGAGCCTCTGACGAAGCCGGAGCTCATCAATCGAACATACGACGTCGAGTTCCCGGCGATGTTCAAGAAGAATGGGTTCATGCAGCGGGCGCATCTGGCCGAACTTGTCCGTAATCGCAGCCGCATGCTTTCCGGACTCTTTCAGCTGTTCGCGCGCGAAGTGCTTCCCGGGCTCGAGGAGCGGCGCCAGCAGGTCATGATTCGGCTGGAGACGCTCTATCCGCGGCATGCCAAGCAACGGACCGACTCGTTCCTGACGCTCATGATCGTAATCCTGGAGGCGCTGCTGCACGTCCTCGAGCCTGCGCGCGACCGAGTGTGGGACCTGGTCGGATGGTGGATTCAGTATCAGGGTCGCCTGGCTGAAGAGACGGAGCGCGATACGAATGCCGGCGTCTATCTGCTCGATGCCTTGGCGAAGGAAATGACGAGACACAGCGAGGAGTTCGAGCAGGAGTAGACCTGGACTTCCGCAAGACAGTCGACGAGTGTGGCGATTCAACCGGGGTTTCCTTCGTCGCCAGCACCCGGGATGTGCTGATCGCTCTGCAGATCCTGGCCAAGAACAAAGGGTTCAAGCTCCCGTTTTCAAATGCCAAGCAGCTCGGAGTCCGCTTCGCAAATGAAGAGGATGTGCTCCGAAAGGCCGGCTGGACGCGTGATCCCGACAAGATCGTGCATGGGTTGAGATATCACAAGTATGAGAAGAGGTTCATATGATGGAGCTTCAAAAACAGGGAGGAGTCGGAATCGTTAGAGGCCGTGAGGCCTTGCTAAAGGCGGAACAGGTTGCAGAGCTGCTCAACGTGAGAGTCAGCACCGTCTATGAGTGGGTCAGGATGGATTACATCCCCCATATCCGAATAGGGATTGGGCTGAAAAAACCTTGTGTGCGGTTCTCCTCGAGCGCGATTGACGAGTGGTTGCTCGAGAAGGGACGCAAGGGAAGAAAGACCAGATTGCCAGTGGAGTGAGGCCGCCCTCTAATGCCAACAAGACAGTTGCTTTTGCGCCCAAAAGGTGGCAAAAAGGTGAAATCCCATCTCACTGAAGGAGGAGCCTATGAAGAAAAAGTCCAAGGCGGATCGCGGGCTGTTTCGCCGACGCGGCTCGCCCCACTGGTGGATCCGGTACGCGGACCGAAACGGCCGGATAATCCGGGAGAGTTCCGGAGCCACCGTGAAGAAACTCGCCCGCGAAATTCTGGCGAAAAAGAAGGTCTTGGTAGCCGAAAATCGACACCTGGATGTCAAGAAGGTCCCCAAGACGACATTCTTCCAGTTGTGCAGTCAATGGTGGCAGCTATGGGGCCAGCACAAGAGGATGAAGGGCCTGTCCGACATGGTCAAGATCTGGAAGAACGAGATAGGAGATGCGCCCGTTCGCGAGATCAGTCAACAGACGATCGAGCACTTCCTAACCCGGTATTCCAAGCGCGATGGTGTGAAGCCGGCCTCTCGCAACCGCCACCTGACTATGCTCAGAGCCTTGTTTAACAAAGGACTCGAGTGGGGGCTGGTCAGCGAGAACCCGGCTCTCAAGATTAAGCGGCTTCGAGAGAACGGAGCGCGAACCAGACTCCTAGAGCCGCAAGAAGTTGAAACGTTTCTTAATGCTTGTGGCGATGATCTTCGTCCGATCGTTGTTACAGCCCTTCACACCGGGATGCGACGTGGGGAGATCTTTGGGTTGCAGTGGAAGGACGTGGACCTGCGGAGCCGGGTGATAATGGTTCAAGAATCCAAGAGCGGCAGGAGGCGAGCGATCCCTATTGATGAGACCCTTGCTGAGACTCTCAAGAGGCTGCCATCACGCTTTAAGAAGGGCTTGGTATTCCCCTCAACGGTCCGGGAAGGGCAACGTCGAATGGGGTTCGCGCGACAGTTTCGAACTGCGCTCACCAAGTCGGAACTCACGCAATTCCGCTTTCATGACCGCCATACATTCGCCTCGACTCTCGTAATGAACGGGGCGGGTATCAAGACCGTCCAAGAACTGCTCGGCCACAGCGACTTGACGATGACAATGCGCTATTCCCACTTGGCTCCGGATCATCGCACCAGAGCCGTAAAACTCCTCGATCGCGCCTACCAAACTGACACAAAAACTGACACAGTCAATTGGGGTGAACCCCTCTGGTGAGACAGTCTGAATTGGCACACTTGCTTGAATGGTCCCGGCCTGTGCCCTCCAGATGAAGTTACCTATCACTGTTCGGGGTAGGCATAACGCTTGTTCGGACAATAAGAGGCATAGGCACCTGTCTTCGAGGCAGGTTTGCCCCCACGAGATTAAGTGTTGATATATCAGTGGTTTATGGTCGGGGCAGAGGGATTTGAACCCCCGACTCCCTGCTCCCAAAGCAGGTTGGGGCCGAAAGGCCCCGACCTGCGCCCTGCCTGCGTTTGGGGCTGAAACCCGCTGCTTGTGCGGCTTCGAGGTCATGTCCAATGATTACAGGAATTACGGCGAGAGGGGCAGATATCGGTCATGTGCGACGGGAAAAGTGGCACAAAAAGTGACACACTGGAATGGGGTGAACCCCTCTGGTGAGACAGTTTGAATTGGCACACTCGGCCCAAATGGTCCGAGGCCGTGCCTTCAGATTCCGCTCACGACTCCCTGGTTAAGGCCGAACCCAAATCGGGTTGGTAAGGTGCGCTGAGCGTTCAGCCAGACGCCTTGCCTCGCTTCAACTCTCGCAGCAGCCAGACCTTGGCGAGCTGCCATTCCCGCATCACCGTCTTGTCGGAGATTCCCAGTGCCTCGGCGGTTTCTTC
>Ga0209593_10000361_pt1 | contig 22710 bp, 9 predicted proteins | sample PPLLaktember2015_3_FD_187260 | JGI IMG/M metagenome (GOLD analysis project Ga0209593, IMG submission 187260) | Freshwater sediment microbial communities from Prairie Pothole Lake near Jamestown, North Dakota, USA - PPLs Lake P7 Core (6) Depth... | ecosystem: Environmental > Aquatic > Freshwater...
CCAATCAGGAAGAGCGCGTTCTCCTTTTCGAAATCGTCCGGGAATTGCTCATGAATGTGACCAGGCATGCCCGGACCTCAAAGGCCAGCGTGACAGTCATTCCTGAGCGGCGTGATGGGCATGACGCGATTCGCATACTGGTGACGGATGACGGCGTTGGTTTCCAACCGCAGACCGTACTGAACGAATGTGAATCATGCTTCGGGCTCCTTAGTATCAAGCATCGTTTGTCCTGGATCGGAGGGGAGATCAAAATAGACAGCGCCCCGGGAAAGGGTTGCCGCATCGAGATTTTCTACCCGTCGCGTGCAGAGGACCAAGGCCCGGATGTAACCAAGCCTTTACGAAAAGGCCCGGTGCCGGTCCCTCGGGGTCAGGAATCTGCCGGACCGATTCGGGTGCTCATTGCCGATGACCACAAGATCCTGCGTCAAGGATTGGCCTCCATCATTAATTCCGAGCCGGACCTGGAATTAGTCGGTGAAGCGAAGGATGGGCGTGAAGCCATCGAACTGGCCAGACAGCTTTCGCCCGATATCGTGATCATGGACATCGAGATGCCCGGAACGAACGGTATCGACGCTACCCGAACTATTGCTGCAGAAAAGCCCGAAATCCGGGTGATCGGCCTGTCCATGCATACGCGGGAGGACATGGAGCAGGCCATGCGGGCGGCCGGAGCATCCAAGTATCTTCCCAAGGACGGTCCAGCCGAGGACCTGCTCGCCGCAATTCGCGGTTCTCTGCCCGACACCGCGTTCGCCGGCAAATGAAGCGGGGCTGAGGCGGTCTGACCACTTCGTGGCGCCAGCGACTTTCCAGCCAGCAGAGCCCGGGTTGAAGGGTTTTCACGGGAAGTGCGGGTTCCGTTACTCTCCGGGCTGCGCCTGGTTCAAATTGTTCACGCTCAGACTCTGGTGACTGAGTGCAGCATCCATGGAAAGCGCCGGCGCGCTGCTCAATCTCCCGTGCCTTGTCGAGGTATTTCTCCGCACCCGTGACCTCTCCGGCATTCCTTCTGTTCTCCAGGATTATCAGATCCGCCAGAGGGCGGACTGTCCCCAGCCGGAACCTCAATCGTCACAGACGTGCCCGAACCAGGGGAACTGCTGATCTGCATCGAGCCACCCAGGATCGCCAACCGCTCCCGGATGCTGAATAGGCCAAACCCGCCCGCGGTCCGGTCCTGCCCGGGCAAACCGGCCGGAGCGAAACCAGCGCCGTCATCTGTGACATTGATGCGGATGCGGCCCTCCTGGGCGCAGCGGCAAGCCTCGATGCGAGTGTGGCTGGCCTTCGCATGTTTGACCACGTTAAACAGCAGTTCGCGGGCGGCGCCGTATACCAACAAGCGCAGGTCCTCGCTGGCCGGGTTGGCGTCCTCCTCGGCCGTTACGTCGATCTTCAGCCCGTGCTTCTCGTGCATCGAGGTGGCGAGCCAGTGCAAGGCCTGCGGCAGGCCGCGCTCATAGAGCACCGGTGGACTGAGCTCGGCCGTCAGCGAGCGAGTGGTGCTGATTGCCTCATCGACAAGGTCGTTGAGCCGCCCGATCGACTGCAGCAGCTCCGGCTTCTGGATCTGCTTCCCGAACAAGGCGATGCGGAGTTTCATGGCGACCAGCAGCTGCTGGAGGTGGTCGTGCAGGACCTGGGCCAGGCGATGGCGTTCCCGCTGTTCGACGCGGGTGAGCTCGCTCGCCAGGGCCTGTAGATGCCTGGCTCGTTCTTCGGCCACTGCCGTTCGCTCCGCCACTCGCTGTTCGAGGATGTCGTTCAGGTTGCGCAGCTCGTACTGCCGCATACGGGCATTGGTTGCGGCCCGCACCGCAGTGACCAGCACTCTCTTCTTCACCGGGCGCTCCAGCAGGACCGAGTTACCCAAACGCCGCATGGCAAAGATGGCCGCCGGTGATTCGCCGCCGCCATGGATCAGAACGAGGATCGGAAGGTTCGACCAGGCCGGCTGCCTTGCCAGCGTCTCCACTAACAGTTCTGTCTCGGCCGATAATAGCGCTTCTTCCGTAAGCAGCACCGCCGCCGCCCCGAAGGCGATCTCGCGGCAGACCTGCCGAAGGTCCGTGCAGAGATGAACCGCCATTCCCGCTGCGGCAAGAAGTTGACAGGTCACCTGGCCATCCTTGCGGCTGGGCGGCAGCATCAGGACCCGCTGCTCCAATTCGGTTTGGGCTTGCTCACTCATGCTCGTTTCATCACTTCATCAACGGGTCCTGATCTCCCACGAACCGGGGCTCCCCGCTGAGGATGCCCTGGAACTGGCGCAGCGGCGGACCCACCTGAATGCCCCCGTGGTTGATCTGCAACTCGCGAATTGTATCCTCGTGCTTGCCACTGCGTACCTTGATGGCGGAAATAGCCCGCTTTATCCGGCCGGCGGCCTCGAAGAATCGCAGCAAGATGACGTTGTCTGTCAAATGGGACGTATCCACCGGCGTCACGGGGTTCAAGCCGATCATACCATGCTGGGCCAACACGATCAGCGTTACCACGCCATGCTGTCCCGCGTAGCTCAGCAGTTGGTGCAACTGCATCATCAGGAACCGTTCCTCGGGCATGGCGTAGACGTAACCGTTGAGGCTGTCGATAACCAGGACCTTGACACCCGGACCATCCACGGGCTCGACCGCCTGGCTGATCCGCCCGGCAAACTCGCCCGGGGAGAGTCGCCCCGGATCCATCGTCTCGATACGGATGAAGCCCGTGCTCAGGTGTTTTTCCAAGTCCTGTCCCAAGCCCCTGGCCCGGCGGACGGATGTATGCAGGCTCTCGTCGAAGCTCAGGATGATCGACCGCTCACCGCGATTGGCGGCCTCGACGGCGTACTGGAAGGCAATGGAGGATTTGCCCGTGCCGGGGGGGCCCATGATGAGTGTGCTGGTACCCGTCGGCAGTCCGCCGCCGAGGAGGGCATCCAGTTCGGCGATCCCGCTGCTGACCCGGCCGTCCTGAACAGCCGCCAGCCGTGGGTCATGGACAGCCTTCAGCCGCGCGTAGACGGTCAGTCCGCCGGTGCGGATGACGAAGTCGTGCCAGCCGAGGGCAACGTCCCTGCCCCGCATCTTGACGACCCGCAGGCGGCGACGGTCGGCGCCATATTCCAGCGGCACCTGCTCCAGCTGGATCATTCCGTGCGAGATGGTCTGCAGGTCCAGGTCGGCGGCGGACCTGCCATCATCCAGCATCATGACGGTACGCTGGCGAGGGATGAAGTAGCGCTTCAGCCCCATGATCTGGTGGCGGTATCTCAGGGGGCTCTGTGCCATCAGGCGCAACTCTGAGAGCGAGTCGAACACGATGCGGGAAGGGTTGATCCGCTCGATTTCCGCCAGTAATCTCGTGGTCGTTTCGCTCAATTCCATTTCCGACGGGTGAAATATGGTGGATTGCTCCTCTGGTCGGAGGCTCTCTTCCGATATGCTGGATTCAATGATCTCGACGCGACTCAAGTCCCAGCCATGGTTTTTGCCGATCTCTGCGACCTCCTCCTTGGTTTCCGAGAGGGACACGTAAAGTCCCAACTCCCCGCGGCTGATCCCTTCCAACAAGAACTGCAGGCCGGCAGTGGTCTTGCCGGAGCCCGGGCTGCCTTCGATCAGGTAGATGTGGTTGGGAGGCAGGCCGCCGCCAAGGATGCGGTCCAGCCCCTCAATGCCCGTACTAACGAGAGTGGGCATCGCGCCGGTGGATAGAGGGTTCGAATCGCTTGCCATATGTTCCTTTCCAAAGCGCGCTGCATCTGGGGGCGCAGCCGGTCCTGAGAAGTAAGCTCGAGGGTGGCAGGTATTCCTCGAAATTGGTGTGTTTGAAGGAAATACACGACGCTCCTGCCTTTCTGTGCCCCACTGACTGGCTGTAGCGGCAAACCACGGTGCCGCACGCCCTGTTGACACAAATGCAGCAGCTTTCAGCTTAACAGGGTGGCATTGTCCGCTCAAATGCCGGGATCGGGGGCAGATATGCCATTGCGAGTCGATATTCAGGTTGTTCTTTGACAGGCGGGCTTTGTCCGGTTCTCACCAGCGTTCCCGCACACGTTCCGCCACAGGATTTTGTCTTCGTTTCCCCATCGATGGATCCGACCGACGCGACGCCCAGGTCGAGGGGCCGCCAGCCCGTCCCACAGGAGGTGAGAGCCGCAGCTAATATAAATCGCTTGCCATGGTCGAACCGACTCCCGGTCGGATTTGAAAAAGAGGTTTAAATAAGTCGTTCCGAAGTAAGGGCTTGCGGGTGGTACCGGGCGAAAAGCGGGCTGAATCTCAGCGGGACTATTTACGCCCGAGAATTGGCGAAGCGCCCGCCCGGGTTTCCTCACCTTAACTGAGGCGAGCAAGGCCAGATCCAGCCACCGCTCGATTTGGTTCCCGCCTTTTCTGAAGATCAACGCTGGCCACTTCTTGAGTGCCATCGCGGAGCTCGGTCAAACGGTTGGAATTGCTGGCCGAGTTGAAAGACCGACTTCGACGCGCGACGAGAACGCTCGAGCAAGCAACACAAATCGCCCACGCACTCATGTTCGTTTCTCCTTGCTTAAGTGTTCAATTCGCCGAGCCAGCGCAGGGCGCGCAGGCCGGGCAGAAAGCAGTACTTGGACACTGATGGTCGCGAAAGAACTTGATGACACCTGGCACGTTCGATCAGTTTTGAACGATGCGCCAGGGGAGATCGACTGTCAGAATTGCCAGTGACGGATCGGCCGGCTTTGGTGTACTTCTTGGTGTTAATCCATTCTCCTCTTCCTATTCGGAGGTTGATCCCTTTGCTCTTTGGCGGGGTGAATCGAATTAGGTCGCGCTTATTTGGTTTTGCGGTCGGGAGTCGCGTTTCCTTGTTCCTCATTCGCGGCCAACGACCAGATCGAAAGGAGACGAAGATGAGTCTATCCGTTTCACTTTTCTCGGTAGTGCTCGCTGTTGCCCTCGCGCCATGCAATTCCGCCCGCGCGCAACAACAGCCTCAACAGGAGAAGCCGGCCTCACAGCAGGAAATAACGATCGAAGGTATCGGCACAATGCAGGTCACCACGATCAAAGCTTCCGTAGAAGCGGTCGACCAGCAGAAACGCACTGTGACCCTCAAAGGGCCGCGAGGCAACGTTCTTACGCTGCCCGTGAGCGAGCGTGTCAAGAACCTGCCGCAGGTCAATCCCGGTGACATCGTCCAAGTCGCCTACTTTGAGGCGGTTGCCGTGGACGCGAAGAAGACCGACGCGCCTCTCGCTGCTTCGGAGACCGTGGAGGAGGACTCGGCGCCGCCGGGCGAAAAGCCTGCGGGCGTGGTGGTGCGCAAGGTGCACGCGATCGCGGAAGTCCTCGATGTCAACAACGAGAGCCAGAGCATCCGCGTCCGTGGACCCCGCGGCAACGTAGCCGAAGTCAAGGTCCGAGATCCGAAAGTGGTTTCGAGCCTGAAGGCCGGCGACAAGATCGATCTCACATACATTGAGGGCGTAGCGATCGAGGTGCGTGAGGGTACAGCGGCGGAGTAGCCGCAGCACTCCTGGGCGTGAAGAAGCAGGCAATAGCGGAGTAAAAAGGGCATGGCTATGGACTTGACTTCGATGATCTTACTCGCCCTGAAGACGAGCATTCTTCTCACGGTTTTTGGTCTGGCGCTCAAGGCGACCGCAGACGACGCCTTGTATCGCGCACACCGTGAAGGGAGGCGCGAGTACGGCCTGCTGGCAAACCTGTATGTCGACGAGTTCCGGGCGAAGTGGATGCGCGGGAAGCGACCGGAGGGAGAACCGCTCGCGGGCAGCGTCGACATCCAGTCGCTCGCCGATCTCAGAAACTCATTCGATGTGGTGCAGGACATGGACTGCTCCCCGTCAGCTGGCAGAGCCTCTTTCGGCTTGCGATCTTCCTCGCGATCCCGTTTGCCCCGCTGTTGCTCACGGTGTACCCGCTGAACGAATTGATCGCCCGCTTGCTAGGACGACTGATCTGACTCTGGCGAGTGGCAAACCTCGAGTCGCGTTACAGAGCCGCGCACGCAGTGAGGGTGTTGAAAATGTTCACCCGGTTGGAAATATAGGTCAGTTTGTTGCCTCCTTGACCAAGGCGCTCATCTTCCGAAAGCCGCTTTTTATTGATCGGGTCGGATGCACGGGATTGCGCCCGTGCATCCTCCCACACCACCGGACGTACCGTTCTCAGTATCTCAGCGGTTGGAGGTCACGCCCCTTCCGCGCGGGCAAAGTCCGATGGAACCAGAAAGCCATAGCGTCGCAGCGTCGCGTTACTCAAGGCCGTGTGTAGGGAGGGCGAGGCCGCAATGGGCCAAGCGCCTTTGCTACTACTCGCCACCTTGAGTTGCGGTCCCCGCAGGCCCAGTCGGCGAAGCGCCCGAAGGCGTCCCTTTCGGCTGTGCCAGCGCTGCCAGAAGCACTTGCGGATGTGCCGCCGTATCCAACCCTCCAAGTCGAAGATGGGCCGTCGCCATTCGGCCAGCCGGTAGTAGTTCCACCAGCCCCGCGCATAGCTTTGCCACTCATCCTTCATTTGCTCGGAGGTTCGGCTCCGGCGGGCATCCCAGAACTCCCGGACGCGCCTCTTGAAACGGTCCAGGCTCTTGGCTGAGGCCCTAATCGCGCCTTCTGTGGTCAGGCCAGAAACCCCAGGCGGCGCTACGGTCCGGTGCCGAGGGGTATGTCCTCAAGGTAGACGCCGGGAGCGAATTACTGCAGGCGGCAAAAGCGATACTTCGCGGCGAACAATACATCAGCTCCGGTATCCGCTCCGTGTAAATTGGCAAGTGGCGAGTGGCAAGTGGCGAGAGCTCTGACCTACCCGCTGATAGGCGGCCAACGGATGGTCGCCACTTGCCCCATAGAACTTACGCGGAAAGTTCATAGAGATTAAGCAGAAAGCAGCTTGGGTTGTCGCTGGGGTATTGCCGATTTTGGATATAACCAGTTGCCTTTTGCTCATTTCGTCAGTTTTGCGCACTCTCCCCCCGGTTTGGCACGCTGGATGCAAGTAGGCATTGCAATTGGCACGGAGAGGACAGACGGCATCCCCAATCCTGCTCCGACCTCACATGCCCGGATCTTAACGAAAGGGACAATCGATGCGAATCTTACGGCTGCTTTTTGCAGCTGGCCTGCTGGTCACGACCGGCGGGGTCCAGTCTGCTTTCGGCCAGGGTTGAGTGGCCGCACGTCAAGGTGCGCCCGTGATTGGCGCCATATGCAATGCCGGACACATAGCCGGGGAAACGGCAGGAAACGTTTTCGTGGGGCTGCCTTCGCCCGAATCGCGGTGGCAGGTGAACTTCGCCTACCGATGGCAGAAATCGTTCCGCCACTTCCGAGGCGATCATGAAGAGGCCAATCGGGTGGACGAAGGCACCGAGGTGGAAAACAGACTCCACCTGTTCGATGTCGGTGTCAACTACCAGGTCTCGCCGCGTTGGAGCTTTAGCGCCAGCGTACCCATGATGACCGTCGACCGGATCTCTCACGGCCCGGGGACTGTCACCGAAAGCTCCGGCATTGGAGATATGTCCGTTGGAGCGAAGTTCTGGATTCTGAGGCCGCCCTCGGAGTCTCGACAGAACATACAGTTGGGAATCTCGTTAAAGCTGCCCACCGGAAATCCGAACGTGACAGACCAGGTGGCTGACAGCACCATTGTCGTTGACCAATCCATCCAACAGGGGGACTCGGGAACCGGGTTTGCAGTCGACTACGTGGCGTTCAAGTCTCTGGACCGTTTCACGTTGTTCTCTTCCGGCGTTTACTTGTTCAATCCGAAGAACAGTTATACGCCGACGGGCTGGAACGAAGCGTCACGGCCGGCCGGCTACCCGGGTTATTCCCGGCCTGGAACCGTCTATTCGGTCTCCGATCAATATCTTGTCCAGGCTGGAGTAGGGTACGCGGTCCCATGGCTGAGCGGCCTTGCCGTCACCGGGACAGGGCGAGTCGAAGGTGTCCCGGCGCGAGACATCATAGGCGGCGAGGACGGGTTCCGCCGTCCCGGTTATGCGGTCTCCGCGGGTCCCGGGTTCATGTACTCGCGCGGCGCTGATACCTGGGCCTTCAGCGTGCCCATCTCTGTCTACCGAAACCGGACCCGTAGCGTTTCCGACATCGAACGGGGAACCCATGGAGATGCTGCCTTCGCCGATTACCTGATCCTGCTCGGCTATTCGCGCATGTTCTAAAAATTGGGGGGTCCCAAGGTAGGGGTGGGGTTAAGAACCCCACCCTACTCCGACTCTGATTACTGGAGCACCGGTTTGACAAGTGACTGGGCTGCCCCAACTCTGTTATATTTCCAGACAACGATACGGGGGTGTGGGTCCCCTCATCTCCCAATACCCGGGTCCGGTCTATTCGGACCACTGGGCAGGTCCAGCCATGGCCTTCGCGCGACACAACAGCAGGAGGTCCAAGCAGCCATCTGACCTCCTTCCGCACGTCGGTGAGGAGCGCATCGCATCGACCTCCTCTACCAGCACCGCGTCGATCCGAAAGTGCCGATTGAGGATGTGGCAGGCACCGTGAAGCAGTTGATCCAGGAAGGTAAGGTTCGACACTTCGGACTGTCTGAGGCCGGAGGCGCCACGATTCGCCGCGCTCACAGCGAGCAGCCAGTGACGGCAGTGCAGAACGAGTACTCCGTCTGGACGCGCGATCCAGAGTTCGAGGTGATGCCGACCTGCGAAGAGTTGGGGATCGCGTTGGTCGCTTGGGGGCCGCTTGGTAAGGGATACCTGACCGGCACAATCCCCGCGTCGGCCACTTTTCCAAAGAATGATCTCCGCTCGACCATGCCTCGTTTTACGCCCCAGGCGATGGCCGCGAACCGGCCCGTCGTCGAACTGCTCGAACGAGTGGCGCGGCGCAAGGAGGCGAAGCCCGGCCAGGTCGCGCTGGCCTGGCTGCTCGCGCGCAAGCCGTGGGTCCTCCCCATTCCCGGAACAACCAAGGTGAATCACCTCCAAGAGAATCTCGGTGCACTTAACATCGTACTCACCGCCGAGGACGTGCAGGATATCGAGGCGGGATTTGCAGGCCTGAAGATCCAAGGCGCGCGGTCGAGCGAAGCGGTACTCGCGTTAATAGACGCCGGGTCCAAGTTGGGGACAAGCTCGAAGGGTACCGACGGAGTCTCTCCGAGACGCGGCTCGATGGGGACTCGATGAGATCACAGAAGGAGCGCCCGGCATGATGAACGTCTTGATCCTCGGCGCAAACGGGCAGATTGCCCGTTTCGCTATCGATCTGTTCCTGAAAAGAACTGACTCCCAGCTGACGCTCTACCTGCGCAACTCGCGCAGGCTGAAGAACTCCGACCCCAGCCGCGTCCGCATCGTCGAAGGCGATGTTTTGGATACGAAGAAGCTCAAAGAGGCGATGGCTGGACAGGATGTGGTGTATGCCAACCTCGCAGGCGATCTGGAACAAATGGCCAGGACGATCGTAGAGGCGATGGACGAGACCGGGGTTCGACGCCTGATCTTCATCAGTTCCATGGGTGTGCACGACGAAATCCCGGGGGACGCCCTCGGCAGCATTCTCGATCCCTATCGAAAGGCGACGAGGATTATCGAGGATTCCGACCTCGACTACACGGTTCTGCGTCCGGCCTGGCTCAATAACCGGGATGAAATCGCGTACGGAACCACGCAGAAAGGCAAGCCCTTCCAGAACGCCTCGGCAGTCGTATCGCGCAAGAGCGTCGCCGACCTCGTCGTAAAACTCGCCACCACCCCAGGTCTCGAAGTCCGCGGCAGCCTGGGGGTCCACAAGGAATAGAATAAACGACAGGAAACCTTGTGAAATGGAGGGCACAATGAAAAGACGATCATTCCTAAGCGCTGCGCTCGCCGGCATGTCGATCACCGGCACATCTGCGGCGCCTCCGAAAGTGAGGGCGGGAGACATTCCCACAACGACGTTCGGCAAGACCGGCGTTAAGGTCAGCGTGATCGCCCAGGGCGGAGCCCGGATGGATCTCTATCCGGATATCCAGGCAGCTGCCGCGCACGTCCGCAAGGTGTATGACCTTGGCATCACCTACTTCGATTGTGCGCGCCTTTACTGGGACGGGCGTTCTGAGGAAGCTTACGGGATCGGTCTGCAGGGTATCCGGAAAAACGTCTTTCTCACGACTAAGACCGTTAAGCGCACCGCGAAGGAAGCGGAGCAGGATTTGGAGACCTCCTTCCGGCTGCTGAAGACCGATTATGTCGACCTGTGGCAGGCGCACGCCGTCCAAAACCAGGAGGACATCGACAAGATCCTGGCGCCGGGCGGGGCGATCGAGGCATTCGAGGCGGCCAAAAAGGCCGGCAAATGCCGGTTCATAGGTTTCACAGGACACTACGATCCCGAAGTCCACACGGCATTGCTCAAGGCGTACGACAAGTGGGACACCGCGATGATACCGATTCACGCGGCCGACCACGCCTATCTGAGCTTCGAGAAAGCGACTCTTCCTGTGGCGATCGAACGCGGCGTGGGCATACAGGCAATCAAGGTTTTCGGCAAGGCGTTCCTGCTACGGTCGCTTAGCCCGACCGAATGCCTCCGGTACGTCCTCAGCCAGCCAGGCGTGCACGTGGCCATCTGCGGCGCCGGCACTCAGGGGCAGATGGAAGACAACATCCGGGCGGTTCAGAACCTGAAGAAGATGACTCCTGATGAGATTGCAGACGTCCGAAAGAGGGCCGTCGTTGGCGCCGGAGTCTATACCGGCCCCACAATGGAGTACTGGAAGAAGAAAGCCTGAGATCTTCATGTATGGCAAACCAATGAGGAGCAGCGTTGAGGGAAAAGCCAACCCACTGATTCCAAGTGGCACAAAGAGTGACACAGCCGGATGAGGTCGTGGTGTCCCGACACTCTCAGACGCGAGTGATTGCTTCCGGTGGATATGGTAAAAGCTACAGCGGATTCCAACCAACGGGGTTAAGGGCGCTGCTTCAAGGCAACACCCACTGGTATCCTATTACGAGAATCACATCCTCCACTTCCATCACCTTTTTCACCGGATCCTCGGTGAGGTTTACACCGTCCGGATTGGTGATTCTGATCCTCCAGGTTGCCGGTGGGTCGGTCGGCACGATCTCGATACCGGCCGCATCCGTTTCCCGAAAGTGGAGCCCGCCGTAATCATTGTTCCTGTCGAGGGTGATCGTACTTGGCCCCGCCGGGGGTGGTGGCGTCAGGGTCACATCGTAGCCCCGCTCGTCGGCACAACGCGCCAGGAACGAAATCGTATTGATCCTGAGCACCTTTCCGGTATCACGGATCGGGAACAGTGCCGGTGACATTTCGAGCTCGAACACGTTGCCATTGGCCGGGTTCACAGGGTTGAGGAAACGGCTCCACTGGGTGGGGAAATCGCGCCTCAGGTTGAGCATCAGGAGCGAAGGAGTATGGTCATCCTGGCTGAAGTAGGTGCGCAGTTGTGCGATCGCCCCGTCCTTGAAAGCGCCGCCCTCTTCCCGTGCCGTGTACCTCACGTGCAGGACGGCATCCGTGATCGTGTTGTAGTCGAACTGGCGGAGAGATCGTCCGAAGTCGCCGTTGTTCGGGGAGCCGTCGTTGAACAGCTCGAGCGACCACTCGCTGATCGCCCCTGCCCCCTCGAACGGCAGATAACGCTCGTCGCGGAAATTGAGCTCGAATACGCCGCTGTCATTCTGGCCGCTGCTGACGGCGACGGCCTTGACCGGAATGTTGTTCTCCACGAAGCGCGGATCGTCCGCCGGCAGACCATCGTCGTCGGTGTTTCGGGGATAGCCGTTGTCGCCGTTCGTGTTGATCCGAATGTTGTTCTTCAGAAGCCTGAGCGTGCAAGAGATGGTGGTGTACGGGCCGGCTACGCAGGGCAACGTCATGCTCAGCCACTTGATCCGGCGGAAGTAGTGGCCTGGATAATCGAGATCGAAGAGCTCCTCCGGCAGCTGGAAGGAGCAGCGACCGGTCTCCCTGAGCTGCACCAGCGCGAGCGGGTTCAGCTGGACGAGCGAGATGTGCTTGGTCAGCTCAAACTCGCGGCGGTTCTGCTCCAGGTATGCAGACTCGAGACTCCTCAGGTCATGATGCAGCTTCTCACCGCACAGCAACCCCTTCTTGAGGCTGTCCCAGTAGCCGAAGCTGATGAAGCTGCTATCCTGCAAGCCAAGCTCGAAGCGGAAGCACCGTTCCGCGCGTTTCGCCAGGTCGTATGCCAGCTTGTACGTCTGGAAATAGACGCCGGAGATCTGCCCAACTTGCCACTGGTAGAGCTCCTCGTTCGTGTACTTCGACCGCATGAACGCATCGACCGCCTTGGCGTTCTCGATTTGGCTGATGTGGTTTTCGAGCTCCTTCTCGGCGATGCTGACGCGCAGCTCCGCGGCTGCGAGCTGGCGGTCCAACTGCACCAACTCCTTGTCGGCTAACCGCTCCTGGAGCTTCCACTCGTCCCAACGCCGCTCGTAACCGGCGCGTGTCGCGACAAGGTTCGCGCCGGCGTGCAATACGCCTCCGAGCCCGCTAAAGAACGAGGCCCAATTAAAGGCGGACTTGCCCACATTCTCTCCGCCATACTCGACTGTGACGTGCGGAGTGCCACCGAACCCCGAGGCACCAATGGTAGTCTTTGGAATTAGATGAGCTGTGCCTGCGGTGGCGCTCAGGATGGTGGCAGTAATTTCCGACCCGACGGCAAGCAGGTGCGTGCTCTCCGAGGCGTACTCCCAACCGCTGATCTTGTCTATATCCCGGTAGAAGTTTCTTCGCTCCTCCACGGTCGCCTTCGTAAGCCGGAGACTCTCCAGGTTTTCCTTCGCCTCTTCGATCTGCCTCTCGCGCACGGCCTTGACGGCTTCCATGAGGCGGATCTCCTGGCTTTGCCGCAGCAGGCCGAGCGCTTCGCCGTCCTTCTTCTCGAGTGCCGAAAGAAGCGCGGCACCAAGGGCCTTCACGTCGTTACAGACCTCGTTGGCCTTCTGCAATAAAACGTTGAAGCGGTAGAGCGGGAGCGGCGCATCCAGATCGGCGAGTGCGGTGCCGATGTCGACGCCCGCCGCAACGGCTTTGACCAGGTCGCCGGGATCGATATCCCGCTCGAAGAGCGCCAGCTGCCGCACGACCCCCTCGATGTTCATGCAATGCCGGATCTTGTACAGCCGATCGGCAACCGTGTCCCAATAACGAAGCATCTTCTCGTTGTGCGGAATGCAGAAGTAAAGCATCGGCAGCGGCGGGGATTCCTGATCCCACACCTCTACGCCTGGCGGAGGCGGGACGAGGTTCTCGACCTCGATGAGCGCGTTCGAGAAAGCATCGAGTTGCTTCTCCAGCTCGTTGAAGCTCTCGAGGGGCGGCTTGGCATGCGGCGGGATCTTCTTGGGCCGTGGGCCGAGAAGCTCGGCTGCCAGGACGTAAAGCTGCGTTGCCTCGTTTATGCTCTCCATGCTGTCCTGGCCAAAGAGGTAGTCGCCCCAGGCGATCAGGTTGTCCAGGTACTTCATGACGACCGTCTTCTGGTACGCCACTGTCCGATAGTTGGCGATACGGTGGGGCTCAAACGGGTTGGTGCGCCAATCGAAGACCTGGTCTTCGAGAGCCTTCCTGGCTTGGAAGGAATAGCCGGGCACAGTCGTGTCGCCGGCCAGCATGTGCAGGATATTCTCGATGCGCTGTTGCACGTACTCCGGCTTGGTGGTCTCGAAGAACGGCTTCGTGATCCAGTATTTGCTCATCACAGAGCCGCCCTGGACGGAGCTCTCGACGCCGATCGGGTTGAAGATGAGGTGGTACCAGTCGCGCGCCTCCTCGAAGCGCTGGTTTTTGCTGAGGGAATTCGCAATCAGTAGTGGAGCATGGAAAAAGAGCTCCCAGTTGTAAGGCGAATAGGCCCCGTCCGGCGAAAAATCGACGATTTCCCGAGGATAGTACCGCTCCGTCGGAGGTTCGACCACCCAGGCGGTCGGCTGGTAGCTCTGGCGAAAGCTGAAACCGGAGTCTTTGAGTTGAGTCGCACGACTCATCAGGGCCGGAATTCCCTTGAGCGGGTTGTAGACGAGTTTCGCGAAGTCGCACACGAAGGGGTGGTAGAAGTTCTTGAAATGCAACTGCCGGGAGTGAAAGAGCTGCAGGGACAACGCACCGAGACGAAAGTGGAAGAATCGCATCAAAAAGCGCTTCATCAGCTTTTTCAGCTGCTCGTCGGTCTCCGGCGGCAGCGTTTCGTCGGGGAAATGGTGCGCGGGGAACTGGCGCACAAGGGACTGCTCCACGAGTTTGCGCTGATCGGATGTGAGTGACGGCAGAGTACTGCCAATCCACTTCTCTACTTGCCCAGCAAAGTGGTCCTCCAACTGCCGGATTGCTCTTCTAATTTCAGGATAGTAGTTCCGCACACCGGGGTTCTTTCCATCGGGCCTTCCTTCCCCCGATCGTCCCGCGGTTGGCAGTACAAAGAACGTGCGTTTCTTGTCGTTGTAGAAGAACGGCAGCCAAGTGCCAAGGGGCGCAGGAAACTCGGCTGCCTTGGCGAGTCCGTCTGCGCTCTTCGATCCCACTGCCAACAGCCCATCCACCACCAGCTTGTCGAAGTAAGACAAGTGCCAGGGAGGAGACATCCTGAAGGTCCAGGGCGTCTGATTCAGAACGGGCGTGTAGCGCAAAGCATCGGCCGTGGAAACAAAGGTGTTCTCGAGCGTGAAGTCGTTCTGCGGTGCGTCATGACGGGCAAGCGAAACGCCGAACTCATCGGGAGCCCCCAGCTCGATCCACCTCATGAACGCCGTGTAGGACGTGTTGAAAGGCCTGCCGATCGAGGCCCATTCCGGCTGGATGGCGTGTTTGTAGGCGCCAGGAACCCACGTCCGTTCCGGAACCCCCTTGCAGCCCGCGATTTCAAATGCGCGAGCGCCGAACCCTGCCTGTTCGTATCCGTTGCTCCCCAGACTCCAACCGTCAAACTTTATGGCGAACCGCCCGTCAATTTCGGTTCGATCGACCGGGTAGAATCGATAGAACTTTCGGACAATGTCGACGTTATAGCTTGTACTCTCGTAAAAGTCCTTGGAAACCTTCTTTGGCGTCCAATTCCCTTGCCGGTACTCGCTGACCGCCATCTGCAGTTTGAGCTTCTTCGAAGTCTTCGGAAGGGGAACGTCCACCTGATTCGCCTGCGGCGTGGAAACCTTGCTATTAGAGGTCTCGTCCGCAACTTCAGAGAAGACTGGCCAAAAGAGGAACAACCGCTTGTTCACGACTGCAGGGATGAGGTAATCGCCCGGGATGTCCAGATTCACCTTCTCCCAGGCGGTCCATTGGCGGTAATCATACCGTCGGTAATAGTAGCCGTGGGGTTCGGCGCCCGGCGTACGCCCGAACACGTGGATCACCGGGATGTCGCCGTCGTCCTCCTGATAGAAGCCCGCGATCTCGAGCTGGGCGACCGAGTCCAGTTTTTCCAGGTAGTTCCCGAAGGCGGTCTCGACCGTATATTGGTTGACCTCACGCTGCAGAAGGTCGTTTTCCAGGTCTTTGAAGAAAGGCGATCGGTCCTTCTTGAGCTCCGGCTCGATCCAGTTTTCCGGCCAGAGGAAGAGCTGCCGGCTACCCTTCCACCAGGTGAACTTGCGCATCCATTTCCACCAGCGCCAGGCGCTGTCCCCGTCGGCGCCGTCGGCCATGACTGCCACGTCAGGCTCCAGACCCATAAAACAGCGTTGGACGAACAGTTGCACCGACCCGGATGCCTGGACCAGCCGGCTGGTGAGCTGACAGGCACTCATCTCCACGTCGAGAAGGTAATAGGCATAAAGGTCATTTGTGTTTTCCCACTTGCCGCTCGGAGCATCGGCCGGCTGCGGCTGGGTCAGCAGGTAGGCAGCCAGAGCGTCCCGCTTGCGCTCCCGCAGCGCATCCTGGATCTCGGCGCTGAGCGTGAGCCAGGCGGCGCCCCCCAACTTGGACCGGAGCAGCGCCTTGAGCTCTTTCGCCTGCGCCTCGGTCATCTTGGCCGCGGCAAATTGCTTGACCTTGTCGGCGCCGGCATTCAGGCTTTCAGTGAAGTAAAAGACCCTACGGATTCGCTCCCAGTTTTCGGCGAGCAGGTAATCACCCGGATAGGTCAAGTCGAGTGCGTCAATCAGCGCGAGGACATCCGCGGCGCTCCACGCTTCGTTGACACGTTCCATTTCTCCGGCGAAGTCAGCCGCCGTGGGGTATTCGCCGCCGTTCAACTTGTCGAGCACCTCGAGAAAAGTGATGCCGGTCTCGGGAAGGGCGTCCCTGAGACGCAGCAGGCGGCTGGTTCGCAGGAACTTGTCGGTGACGTCCGCATCGGGTGCGCCTTTCAACGGAAGATCGGCGAAATCGAGGAGTTGCGCGCCTGAGGTCAGGCGCTGGAGCCTCTCCCATTCGGGGAGCGTCAGTTTCCACTTCTTCCAGAGCCCGGCGACCCGATTGGCCCAGAACCAGCCGTCGAAAGTCGCTTCGAGCGTGGAGTAGTCAACAACGCCAACTGTATCGGCAAAGGCTCCCGTGAAATGGCTAAGCAAGGGCCCAGGGGAAACGGCATACTCGATCAGCAGGCGGCGCGTCAGCTCCTCGGTCAACCCTAGCTGCGCACTCGCCTCTCGAATGACCAGGCGATCCGACAGTGTGCGTGATAAGTAGCCGAGGGCTTTTGTCACCGCGAGCGCCAGGTTGTCCTTCAGCTTATCGGGTAGAGGAACTTGGAGATCGGCGTCGAGCAGCCAACGCTCCTCCGGGGGAAACACACCCAGTCGCGGCTGGGAGAACAGGCTGTTGACGGCGTTGCGATAGACCGGATCAGCCGACTGCGCATCCAGGAGACCCTTCTCGTCAAACGACAGGATTCCAACCGCTCGGAGCACACGGCCCTCGGCGTCATACGAGATCTTCCGGGCCAGGCCAGGATCGGGCAGGGCCTTTAAGTTCACCGATTCAGGCAGGCTTGCGAGCGGCGCGGTGAACAGAGGGTCGAGGAACTTCATGGCCAGGCGGGGTTTATCGAAGAACTCGTTTATAGCCCTCTGATAGTCAGCATTGCCCGTGACGAACGAGAGGGAGGAATCGGTTAGCAGTTTTGCTCGATCTTCGGAGGTCATCAGCCCGGAGAAGCGCAGCTTCCCCGCGGTTTCGTCGTGCCGAATCCTGATGGAATCCTTGATTGTCGTAGGGAAATCGAATCCCGGGGGGAGCCCGGCGATCGCGATCTCCATCTGCACCTCGTCCCGAAGAGCATCAATCAAGAACCGCGTCTCGGCCTCGTCCCGGTGCACTTGTTCGAGCAAGGACGTGAGCAGCGCGGTGAGGCGGTCGATGTCCGAAGGTGGATCGAGAAACTCGTAGCGCCCCGAATCGTATTCGGCCCGAAGCGCCTGCAACTGCGTCCGAAGCGACGCCAGGAAGCGCACTGCGTCGCCCTCCTTGACGGCGGCCTTGGCTGAGCGGTCGGCCGCAAGCAGCCAGTTCAGCTGGTCCGGCGTGAAGCCTGTGGCGCGGAGCTGATCGACCTTCTCCACGAACTCGAAGGCCTCTTTCGGATCCGCAAACTTCAGCACGTCCTGCTGAAGCAATCCCAACACGGTCTTCCACTCGTGCGCCTTGAACTTCAACTGCTTCCCAAGCCATGCCTGACGCCAGAGGAACGACAAGTTGGCGAGGGTGAGGTCATCGGTGATATACGCGGGACCGTTCGCGGGACGAGTCAGGCCGGCGAGGAGGTCAAGATTGCCCTCGCTTATGGTCAGGGCTGCGAGGATGGCGGGCCGGTGACCCGAGATCTTCTCGGTTGTCGGCTCCGGCACTTTCACAGCGGCGATCTCGAAGGCCGGATCGAGCGGTTGGATGAGTTTCTTGTTCAAGAAAAGATTGGCATAAAGCCCGTCCGCACGCTTCTGGTGAGGCGCCGTGAAGTGCGTCTCCGTGCACAGGTCCGCAAAGAGCGCGCAGAGCTGCTCGACGGTCGTTCTCCCACCGAGCCGGGTCTTCAACCGAGCCAGGTAATACAGGTTGACCAGAAACGGTTCGTCGAGGTCGCCACTCGAGCCGAGAGACGAAATGGCCAGATCGAGCTCCCACATCTTCCAACCGCTCAACTTGCGCCAGAGGCGCAGAAAGCGATGAATCCGATCGAGCCTGGCGGCGTCCAGCCCGCTGATGACCTTCTTGCCGGTATTGCACGACGCGTCCAGGTGCTGGATAACGGCGTCGTGGCCCGGGTTGATGAAGCGGAGATCGAGCAGCGCAAGCAGCTCGTTATATTCGAGGCCGCTCTTGTGAAGGAAGGTTTTGACCACCTTCAGCTTGTTTAGCCACCCGGCATTTCCTGCCTCGCCCCAGACTGCCTGCTGGCCCGCCACGCTTGGGTCAGCGGACAGGATGAGGTCCTTTTCCGCATCGCAGCTAACACCAAAATACTCGGCGCCGATGTCACCGTCGGTGGGGTCGTTCGGCGCTGAAGGACCGCGCAGAGTGCGCATGAGATCCCAACGCTGCAGATTGCACTTCTGAAACGCCGCTCTTACTTCCTCGGCAAAGAGGTCGAAGGGGAGCCCAAGCGGGAAGCGCGCGTCCGCCAGCTTGACGTAGGCCTTGGGATTGACGTTGGCAGGATACGCCCGCAACTCCTCGCTGCTCGCCTTCGTATTGGGAAGCAGTTCGGCAAAGAAGTTCGGCGTCGCCTTCTTCTTCAGCAGGTAAGTGGCGCTGTCCCCGTGCACCACCCAGCGCTCGGGGTCGGCGTGATCGACCTGCGACAGCGTGAACTCGGGCCCGACGGCGATGCCGGCCGCGGAAAGCGCAGCTCCTGCCGCGGCCTTGGCGGCGTCAGATCCGGCGGGCACCGCGTCAAATCCCACAAGCTCGATATCATTCTCCCCCGCTGCTACCACGCGCTCGAGAACCTCGCAGACGACGTCCACGTAAGGCAAGGTCGTAAGCGCGTTCTCGCAATTGAGCTCGAGATAACCCAAGTCCGGGCGACGATTGAAAAGAACGTCCTTTACTGTGAGGCCCGGCTTCTTCGACGCGCGGTCCCGCAGAAACATAAGCAGGTCCGTGAAGTAGGCGGCCGGGCTCAGCACCGAGCGACAATCTTCGCAGTGACAGATATCCCCGGACTGAAAGAGGTTCTCCCAGTTTGGAAACTTCGCCAGCATCCCGTTGCCGTTCTTGAGAACCGCCGGCAGAGTCTCGGCGTCAAGCGCCTTGAGGTCGCCGATCACCGTCAGCACGGCGGCATGCGTGTCCGCTGCGCGGCTCCAGGTGAGACGGGCTGCCTTTTCGGAGAACCCGGGGCGGTTCGCATAGCGCCGTACGAACTCGCTTTCACCGAGCCGATAGACCATCTGAGCGGAGTGCAGGCCGTCGGCCAGCAAGGTGTCGGTTGTGTCGAATGTCGGGGTCAGCTTGAAGACCCGTTGCACCGCCTTGAGCTCGAGGCGCAAGCTCTCGTCTCTGGCCAGACTGTGGAGCTCGGGACGGATGCCTTTGCTCAGGAACTCGTCAACCGGCGTGCTCAACAGGTCGAACTCGGGATGGCGCTCGATGATTCGGGCCAATGACTCGGGGTCGCGAACGCCGTGCGCGCCGCCATTGTGCAAGGCGCGCTCCAGTCCGCCAGCGAAGGCCGCTGTCGGGAAAGCGTCCCGGAACCGGCGCTCCAGCGTCTTTCCGTATAGTTCCGGCTCCGACAGCTTCACGGCCTCTGCAGTCTCATTCAAGCCGTTTTGGAGGCCCAGCGGAAGCTCGATTTCGCCCGCTTCGTGTTTTCGCCCGATCAGCTCAACCCACTCGCGTTCGCTCTGCTTTGCGAGCGTCCGAATCTGCTCGGGCCGACGGATGTTGAACTCTTCCTTGAGCACCTTGACGACGGAGAAGCCCCCCTGCGTCAACTCACCGAGCTGATAGGACGTGCGGAGGTCCGCAATCCCGGCTTTCTTGAAGGACCTGTCCTTCTCGAGCTCCGCCAGCAGATCCGGCGTCAGCTTCTTGTGCTGATTGAACAGCCGCGCGAACCGCGCCCGCTTGTCTGCGCCCTGGATGCCTGCATGATCGAGGGCCAATTTGACGAATGTCGGTGGTTTGCCATCTCCCAGGACCAGGCGCGCGACGAGCGCGAGAAACGCCTCGGTCCACTCATCGGTGCACTCTTCGAGCCGGGCGGGAATCTCTCGACTGTTGAAGCTGCTGGAAAGGGCCTTGCGCACAGTCCTGGCGTCGAGTGTGGGCAGGGCATCAGAGAGCGTCGCCAGGTTATCCTTCAGGCTGTTGTTCGGGGCGTACTCGAAGAAGGCACCGAGCAGTGCGAACCAGAAATGCCTGTCGATACCGAGCTCTACCAAACCGTGGGCCAGAACGAACCGCGCAAGCACGGGCTTCTCGAAACCGGTTTCGCCGGAGAGGAACGTGAGGTCCTGGTGCTCCTGGTTCTCCTCCAGTTTCTCGACCTTCACTCCGCCGAGGAGCGGTTCGAGAGCCGACTCGATTCTTTCGAGCAGTGTCGGCGGCACCTGCCGCTCTGGCGGGATCGTGAGATTGATCTCGGCGCTCTGGGGGGCATTGAAGAGCACCGGAGAGGCGATCAGAACCGATCCGTCCTCGCCGAGTGCCTTGACGACCAGGTCGACGGTATCGCGTTCCCGCTTGAGGAACTGCCGCTCGGAGTATTCGATCCGGTAAGCCCCGGTCCGGTCGGTCTCGCCCTCGCCGAGGGGCTGTTCTTTTCGGAGGTCCCGATCGAAAGCAGCCACCTTGGTTCGGGCGGCTGGGAAGCCGTCTGCGAAATATACCAATCCCTGAACTCTATAGATGCGCGACTCTCCAGGTTGTTCCGTCGTTAGCGTGCTCATTATCGTTCTCCTTCGGGAACTGTCTCCGATGTAACGCGGTTGTCAGTCTCGAGCTTGGCGAGCAAGACGTCGACCGCCCGGACCCTCGGAAGTCAACAGTGTATTGGGGCACGTTCATCTATGGTCTCCGTCGTTTACTTCTTCTTCAGTACAAACTGAACCATCCTGCCTGTGAACTTCGATCCGAAATCCTCTCGAGAAACACTTGTGGTGGCGCCGATTGCAGGATCTCTGAACGTCACGGTCTGCTCAGTGATCGTATCCACGACGACTGCGTGTCGGGCGAAACCCTTACGAATAGAGGCAATCACGCGATTGCCCTTGTGGAGAGCGCCCTCGATATGTTCGAGAGTTGCAGCGTCATTAGTTGCAACGCTTGTGATTAGATTGCGCCCACCTATTGGTATGCCCATTCTTCGCAGGGCATGGGGGACATCCAGAATACTCGCTCCCTTTGGAGTCGTGTTCAGCACAGCCGCAATTCGGGCTTCAGTCAAACCGCTCCACCCCAGGTCTTTCAACACCATGCCACACGATGCTGCTGCACAGGTGTAATCGGTAGTCTGTTCAACGGCGGGGGAACGGGGCCGAAACTTGTTTCGCGGGCCAACTATGGTGCCACTTTCCAGGCTCTTCTGAGGGGTTGTTACAGCTGGCCGGGATGGTGGTGGGAGAACCGGTTGCGAGTTGCCCATGGCAAGGGCGCCGCCAAATGCTAGCGCGGCGTCAACCACGGGTGCTGATTGCTCAAGAAAGTTCCTGGAATCCCGCCCAAAAGCCTCCAGGGTCAAGACAAACGGTACAGTCAGCAAATTGATTTTCTGATTCGTTGCCGTGTTTGCTTGAAACTGCTGATATACAGAGGGTTCGATCCGGGTTCGAGGATCCCGTGGGGCCATCGTCTGCGGCGGCTGATAGGTGTCAGGGAGTTTCACCGGTCCGACGGGGGTATTGACTACAGTGCCGGGCCCTATGTAAGTGGGCCGAGACGGAAGTGGGGGGTCATCTTTGCGGCAGACTCCAATTTCGTGCAGTCTTGAATCTGTTCCCTCTGGATCCCTCAAAACCGTTGGCCGATTTAGCCCGTAGGAGTAGGTATTCACCTCGTCGCTGATCCCTATTGGATCACTCGACACCCATCTGCACAGCCAAGGGCTGTAGTAACGTCGAAAATGGTAAGACAACCCGGTCTCCTCGTCCCTCTCCATCCCCGTGAACCGATAGCGTTTCGGCGCTTCGGTCTGAGCAGGCACCGCCTGGTAAGAGGTGCTTCCGTAGGGGTAATACTCCTCGTACGAGACGATCTCGGCGTCATCATCCAGCTCCAGAATTGACGAGCCCAGGTGGTTACCGAGCTGATACCGAATCAGTGATGGGTGAGATGTAAGCGGTGAGGAGGAATCATGAGTCTTGGTTTCCACCAGGGCGATCCGCTGAGTGTCGTCCATCACGTGCAGGGTTTCGCGCTCCAGCTTCACGCTGGTTCCGTTACTCTCGTACTCGCGGTAGACCTCAAAGCCGCCGATGTAGGCGCGTTCGTCTTTGCGCGTACCGTTGTCGCGCTCGGTCACCTTGCGCGCACGCTGGCCGGCCGCGTCGTACACGTACCAGGTGATCTCGGTCGTGCCGTCGATGGCAACCTGGCGCGATGTCGCCTGGAGCTGATCCCGGTAGTCCCACTGCATCAGCGGCAAGTGCGGCATGGTGGTCATGTTGCCATGCGCGTCGTAACCGTAATGCTCGGTCGTCTGCCCAACCGTGGTCGTGCTGAGGCGATTGCTGGTCTTGCCCGGCTCAAGGAGGCTGGCCTCATTATAGGCGTAAGCACGGGTCCAACCGCCGTTGGACGAC
>Ga0209593_10000364_pt1 | contig 22409 bp, 12 predicted proteins | sample PPLLaktember2015_3_FD_187260 | JGI IMG/M metagenome (GOLD analysis project Ga0209593, IMG submission 187260) | Freshwater sediment microbial communities from Prairie Pothole Lake near Jamestown, North Dakota, USA - PPLs Lake P7 Core (6) Depth... | ecosystem: Environmental > Aquatic > Freshwater...
TATCCTGGTTTTAAAGAATTTGGCTGCTTTGAGAACTGCCCCAAGGTTTTCCAGGTCTATTCACCGGAAGGCAAGTACATTTGCGAAACCCGGATCGACGAAGGGAATTTTGCTTTCGATATTTCTCCCAATGAATATAATATTTGTTTCACGGATAAAGGCATTTTTGGGCTTTTCAGTATCAAGAACAGCGAAGAGGACTCCCTACGCCTGGTCAAAGTCGATGTGAAGTGAAAATGATTAATTTTTTCTCACGGAGCTCACGGAGAACACGGCGAAAAAAAGAGGAAGGTAGGAGAGTAGGAAGGTGGGAAAGTAAGAGGGAAAGCGGTCCACAAAAACTTGACCAATGACAACCATGAACACCATACCCATCACCACCCAAACCCGGAACAAGTACTTGTATGACCGGGGAACGAAAAAATTAGTCCTGTGCCACCCGGTGATGCATTATTTACTCATACTGGACCGCGAAGGAAAAGACCTGCCCGCCTGGATATCCTCCCTCACGGAAAAAGGCATTACCATCGATAACTGCGGCCCCTTTTCAAAAGAAACTATTTTTTATTATTTCCAAAAATACTCCATCCTCAAAGAAAACGGCTATTTTCAAACAGGGGAAAAAGCAAACCGGGAAAAGCTCGTATTTAAAATGAAAGCCGAAGATGTGCGCCACGCCCTGGCCAATACTCCCCAGGTTACCTTCGAAGTCACGGACCGGTGCGGCCTCGACTGCCGGTACTGCGGTTTCGGTGCTTTCTACGACGACTACGACAAACGCCAAAACACCGACTTGCCCTTCAAAACCGCACAAATCTTACTGGATTACCTCGTGGACCTGTGGAACTCTCCCCTCAACCTCTCCCACCACCGCAACATCTATATCGGTTTCTACGGCGGCGAACCCCTCCTCAATTTCCCCTTTATCCGCCAAATGACCGATTATGTCTCCCAACTAAACACCCGCCACAACCGTTTCACTTTCAGCATGACCACCAATGGACTCTTACTGGACCGGTACATGGATTTCCTGGTGGAAAAGGATTTTAACCTGTTAATCAGCCTCGACGGCGACGAAGCCGGGAACGGTTACCGAATCCACAAAAACGGCAAACCGGCCTTCCCCGATATCATGAAAAACGTTGAATTGCTAAAAACCAAACACCCGCGCTATTTTAAAGAAAAGGTCAATTTCAACGCGGTACTCCATAATTTGAACTCGGTTTCCCGCATTTATCATTTTTTCAAAAAGACCTTCGACAAGATTCCCGGTATTGCCCCCCTGAATACGTCCGGCATTGCAGAGAATCAGAAAAAAGCATTTTGGAAGACCTATGCCAATATCGAAGAAAGCCTGTACCAAAGCGAAGATTATTCGATGATCGAAAAGGAGATGTTTATCAACCTGCCGACAATCCGGGCGCTGTCCCTCTTCATCCACCGCGATAACGATTTCGTATTCGATGATTATAACCGCCTCATATACCCCTCCCATTCGCAGTCGAGATTCCCCACGGGCACGTGCACCCCCTTCTCCAAAAAGGTATTCCTCACGGTGAACGGCAAAATATTACCCTGCGAACGGATCGGCCACGCCTTCATGCTGGGTTCCGTAACTGAAAAAGACGGGGTAAAGATGGATTTTACCGGAATAGCACAAAAATACTCGGATTACTTTTCAAAACTGGAAAACCGATGCTCGGCCTGCCGGAATGCAGACAACTGCTCGCAGTGCATCTTTAACCTGGAAAACCTGGAAAATAAACCGGTATGCAGCGGCTTTTCAAATCAAGCCGATTATTCCCGGCAAATCGCTTCATGCATCGATTATATCGAAGACAACCCGGGGGTTTACGGTAAAATACTGGAAGAGGTGATTACGGAATAAGAGTAATATGAAATGAATAAAAAATACTGGCTCTACATCGACAGCTTCATCCATATCGCCCAAAAGAAGAATAATGTGCTGCTTTATCACCCTTATACGGGTAAAATACTGGAATACACGGATAACCCGGATGCGGCGAACCTGGTGCGGCGGATTCGTTCTCCCAAAAACCTGGGTGTGATCGGCATGACGTCGGAAGAATTATCAAACCCGGCGGTGCATGCGTTTGTTTCGGAAATCAAACGTCATTTCATGGGGGATGTGCTGGACCGATCTTTCTCCGATGGAAAACCGGTGCAAATGCCGCCGCACGTTAAAATACAAAAAGATATCGCGTATTTAAAGAACATCAAAAGCAGGTCCGTGGGCGAAAAAATAATGGGATACCTGTCCGAAGTATCGATCTACTTGAATGAGGAGTGCTCCCAGCATTGTCATATTTGCCCTTCCGCTTTTCGTCAATTCCCCTGCTGTCATTGCAGCCCTTCCCTTAAAAAAGCCGTCCGCATGTTGGACATGGAGATTTTGGACGCTTCCTTGGATGAAATCGGGGGAAGTTCTTCAGTCAGTTTGAATTTACTGGGCGGGAATATCCTGGTTTACCCACATTTAGAGTGTTTAGCCGCCCTCCTTAAAAATCGTGGAGTACCCTATAATTTATTTGTCCATTATTTAAACCTGGCAGAGCATCCGAATCATAACGCATCCATAAGCCCGTTGGGCGGCAGCCCTGGTTTTTATATCGTACCCGTATCTTTCCCCGTGGATGAAGATAAATTCAGGATCGTTTGCGAAATATTGCGTTCCCGGCATGTTCCGTTTAAGTTCTTGTTTATTATCGAGAGCAGCGATGATGTGAACCGGGTTGAAACGCTGTTGTTGCAATCCCGTTTCCAGGGCGTGAATTCGGCGATTCGCATTTTTTATAATGGTCATAACCTGGATTTTATCGAAGAGAGTGTTTTTATAAATCCATCCACCATCGAGAAAAAGAGACCGCCGTTAAAAACCATCTATACCAATGGAGCGGTGAATCGTTCTTATTTTGGGAAATTGACCATAATGCCGGATGGTGGAGTATATGCCGGTGTGAAAGATCCCTGTTTGGGGCGTTTGGGGAAAGATTCGGTCTATGATATGCTGTCGAAAGAGATGAGTGCGGGGAAGAGTTGGTTAAGGGTGAGGCCGAAAATGAAACCTTGTAAGGATTGTTTATATAATCGGTTATGTCCGCCGCTGTCGAATTACGAACGGGTCATGGGAAAGAATAACCTGTGCCACATTTACCCGGCAGGATGAAAGGCGGCAAGCTTTGTGCCCACATGACATCGCACGATTCCACGGTTCTTCATTTCAAGAGTCCCGTTTAAATTCCAATTTCCCGAACGAATATTTTGTCCATACAGTTGATATTAATTTGCAAAAGGCCATCGGCTAGCATGGACAAGAATCCGGACATTATGGACAGAGACCGAATTAGTGGTATTGGAATTGAAACGAGGTATTTTTTTCCCGGTTGCGAAACAACCTCAAAAAAAAGCGCGAAGCGCACCCAATTAAACTCCAGCAAAGCCTGAACAAAAAACAAAACCGGGAAAATAATCCCGCCTTCCCACTGCCTACATGTCCTTTTTTTGAAACAAAAAAAAGAAAGATGTCCTTTATAACAGACAATATCGAAAGACACCAGCGGAATCGACTATGCTGGAATTACCCTCCGAGCAGCTAATTATTTTTTTATTTGACTATTTGAAAAAAAAATTTTTTTCTTTTATAATATGACTTTGGAGGTTACCTTGAAACGAATATGGCTTTTGCTACCATTAATATTGATAATTATTGTTTTTTCGGGGTGTGCTGCCAACAGGTCCTACAGGTCGGATTTCAGTTTTGCGAATAAATTGGCCGAGGACGGCTTATGGAAGGAAGCATATTATCGATGGAATAAAGTGTTGGAAGCCGGCAGAAAAGACGCGGTCATTTACAACAATATGGCCATTGCCCTGGAAGAAATGGGAAAATTTGACGAAGCGGAGAAAACGTACCAAAAAGCCCTTGAACTCGCGCCTAATAATCAAACTATCAAAACCAACTACGACCGAATGAAAAAATTCTTGAAAAAAGAAAAAAACGATGAAGGGAAAAAAGAAAAAATCCCTGAAAAAGGAAAACAACCATGGAAAAAGTAAAATTTAAAAAAAAACGGGCAACCTGTACAGGTTTGGCTTTAATTTTATCGCTCATTTTTATGGTTTCTTGCTCTTCCAAATCGTTTGGAGTGCGCACGGAAGTCACCATTAACCTGCAAAATCCCATTTCCATCGATTATTCGAAATTCGATAAAATCGTCTACAAAGATTTTGTCCCCGAGTCGTTACCGAAAAATTTCGACCCCACGGAAGATATCCGGAAATTCTTTATCGATGACTTCTCCCGCACTGTCGAAAAGAAAATCGAACCCTGGAACATCGAAAGCCAGGATCAAACAGGCCCTTCTGTCCTGTTGATAACCGGTAAATACAAAATAGACATCAAAGAAAGAAGTAAAATTAAAGAAGTCTCGAATGAATCCACAAAAGGCAAAAAAATCCGGGCATTTGTCAATATCCAGAATTGGGAAATGGCGGTTACCATCATCATGCAAACGGATGGCAAAGAGCTCTTCAAAGAAGAATTCATCGAAAAACTAGATGAAGCAGAGGCCGAAAACCTCAAATTCAACTTCGAAAAACTCTTTTACACAGTTTCCAGCCGCTTTTTAAGAAATGCCACCCAGTTGAAAAAAGAAGAGCGGAGATTTATTCTCCAATAACCAAAAAGGATCGAAAATGAAACTAAAAAGAATTAAAACGATTTCAACCGCAGCGTTCTTTGCCCTGGTGTTTTTGTTAGGAATGCTCCCCCAAACGGTTTATCCCCAATATCAATTTTACTTCGGGAAAAATAAAGTGATGAAGCACCCCTTCGATTGGAAGTATATCGAAACGTCCCACTTCAATATTTATTATTATACCACCAACGAGAACCTGGTAAAAAAAATAACCAAAGCCGCCGAACTCGCTTATAAAAAGATTTCCGATTACCTGAATATAAAGGTGGACCAAAAGATACCCATGATTTTTTACAGCACCCACATCGATTTTGAGCAAACCAATATTGCCGGGTATGTCCCGCCCGAGGCGCTGGCTTTCGCCGAATCCACCACTTATCGCGTAGTCATCCAGGGAGACGCCCCCTTCGATGAATTGACCCATACTATAACCCACGAACTGGGCCACATATTCGAGTATGAAATTATGGGCGAAAAAGCCAAATACTTTTCACCTCCCTTGTGGGTCGTTGAAGGCTTCTCCGAATTTATCGCCGGCGAGTGGGGACAATTTAGTTTACTCACTGTCCGGGATATGGTCCTGAGCGGACGCACACCGCAAATGGGAAAAAGCGGCGACCTGGAAACACCCTACTACAATTCCAGGATTGTTCCCTATGACTTCGGTCATATGATTTATGAATTCCTGGATCAAAAGTTTGGAAAGACAGGTATAAAAAAACTTCTTTATTCCTTAAAGGGCGGCCCCATTCTCCAATTAAGCGGGCAGCACAATATACTCAAAGTATTGGGATTTACACCGAAAACCTTTAACTATGAGTTCGGCAAATATGTGCGCAACCGATTTAGAGCTTTTTTTTCCAAAGAAAACCCGGAAGATTACAGCTATATGATCGGTCCCGACTTCCCATATGCGTACTCGTTTTCCCACCAGGTCTCGCCATCCGGGGAATTACTGGCCGTATTGACGATTAATGTTAAAAATTACGGGATTGAAATTATCCTCATCTCTATGAAAGATGGGAAGATCATCAAAAAGATCACCCCGGGTTTTTCAAAGAAATACGACAACATCTCGATTAATTTCGATCCCACGGACGGTGTGTCCTTTTCCTGGAATCAAAAGAGCAACCAGATCGCTTTTTTCGCACGAAAAGAACTGGATAACTACCTCATCGTCTACGATATCTTAAACGGCAATATGTTGAAGCGCATCAAAACAAAAGATATACAAGCCCCATCATCCCCCAAATACCACCCCACGGAAAATAAAATCTATTTTGTCGGGCAGGAAAGCACCAAATCCTTTATTTATTGCCTGGACCTCGGCACCGATGTAATTACCAAAGTCACCAACGGTTTGCTCTATATCCGGGGGATCGATATTTCAGCCGACGGGGAACGAATCGCCTTTTCCGCAAAAATCGATAAACATTATAAACTTTATTACGGGACCCTCAACAACCCGGAAAAAGCCAAACAAATCACGTTCGGAACCTACAACGATATAACCCCGGCTTTCTCCCTGGATGGCCGTTACATCTACTATAGTTCCGACGAATTGGAATCGTATAATATCTGTTCTATCGATCTCCAGGAAAAGAAGTTTGCTCGTTACACCGATGTGATGACAGGGAATTTTTTCCCCGTAGAAGTCCCGGGCGAAAAAAACCAGGTGGTGATATCATCGTACATTGTAAACACCTTTTCATTGTATAAAAAAGATACTTCCAAACCCCTGGAAGAACGAAATATCGAATTCGGGGATATCGACGAAGCAAGCATCTTGAAAAAAGAGGCCGAAGCGCAGGATTTAACAAAATTCGACGAAGAGGCCAAATTCGAATTCAAATTCAAAGGCAAATACAAACCTCTCAAAAAATTATATATCAAATCCCTTCCCCCTCTCTCTATCAGCATCGGGACAGACGGTAGCTTCTGGGGATATTCGTACCTCACACTCACGGATTTAATGGGAGATAAAGAGTTCTCCTTCATGGCTTCCTCCTACTACGGTTACCGATCATACAACCTCTCCTATTTGAACCAGCGATCCAAATGGCAATTATACGCTTATTTGTTTACGTTTAAAGATGCCTATTATTATTCGGATTACAGCGGAATTAGCTATGAACTGACGTTGAGAAGCATGTACGGTGGTGAAATCGGGGTATTTCGACCTTTTAACCGCTCATACCGATTAGAAGCCACAGCCGCTTTATACCACCAGGATGAAAACTATGCCGAAATGATATTGGGCCCAGATAACCCCTATTTCCGAACCGGTTGGGTGCTCCCCCTTCGTTTATCCCTGGTGGGCGAAACAACCCGGTTTAGCCCGAATTACGTCGGCCCCAATCGAGGCCATACATTTAAATTGACTTTCGAAAAATATATGAAGGTCGGATCAAAGTTCCTGGGTTCCTATTCGTTTGAAGGGGAAGCCCGGAAATACATGCACCTCGACAATAACACCCTATTGGCTTTCCGGTTATACGGGTACAAATCCGGGGGTAAAAACCCGATGCTTAATTGGACCGGGGGTAACAATACCCTCCGTGCCGGTGAATATCGCGGGTTAATCGGGAATAACATTTTTCTCTTCAACGCAGAATTTCGTTTCCCCTTAGCCAGCTACGCCTTAACCCCACTGGGCGCCATCGGTCCGATCCGCGGTGTGATCTTCTTCGATTTCGGCGGTGTCTGGTTGAGCGGCGATAAATTCAAGGTTTTCGAGAAATACGGGGAAAAAAAGAGGCTGCGATTGAAAGATGCTATCTCTTCGTACGGCTTCGGCCTGGAATTTATCATGTTCGGATACCCCATGCACCTTGAATGGACATGGAGAACCGATTTTACACGGCGAGATTACCAGGGTGTGAATTTCTGGATCGGTTATGATTTCTAATCCCACATCAATAATATCCTGGATATATAATACGTTTGGGTGAACTCACGAGCGAGAAAAAGAATACTACGCCGGTTGAAAAACCGGGTGACGAAATCGAGCGATTATTCCAGGCGTACAAGAGCGCACACGGTTTACCGAGAAAAAAATACTTTGAAAAAATCTGGAACTCCATCGAGCTAAAAGCCCCTGTCGGTGAAAAATATTACCTGCGTTGGTTCTTTGCCCTGTTTTTTGTTCTCGCCCTGGTGATTATTTTCGGATTGTTCTATTCCGATTTTTTAACCTCCATCGTGACTTTGAAGGAAATTCGAAAGACAGCCATTAACCAACCTCTTGTGCTCGATGAATCCTCGAAACCGTTTAACATCACCCCGGGGGTTGTGTTCATCCCGAAAGAAAATACAGTGTATCACCTGGATTCCGACGACCCCCGGTCCACGGTGATTAGTATCTATTCGGGCCACGCGGTAGTGGAAAAAAAAACCGGGAGCAAAATTGTCACCATTATTTTACCGGATATGAAATTATACCTGGAACCGAAGGAAAGCCAGTGCAATATTTTTTGTTATGACGGTATTATCCGGATTATTCCTTTGAATACCGCATTGGAAATCGAATGGGAAACACGGAGAATTAAAGTTTTTCCCGGTTCGATATGGTTCTTGCTGCACGGGAAAGAGTTCCTCCTTTCCAATGGGTCTTAGTTTAATCGATAATCGAAAATTGGCCAGAGAAAATGCTATGTGCAGTAGAAAACCACGGAACCCATTCTATGCTGGCCTTTAGAAGAGGTTCCTGGTCTTGTGCGCGAAAAAAAAATAGAAGGCATTACATTAATAATAATTATTTCGCGTTGGAGAAATATTTCATAAACTGGGCGCGTTCGTATAGAACCGGGTCCTGGATGTTTTTTTGATTTAATTTCCCGGTGATGTCCTGGAGGGAAGAGTAGTGATGTTTCGTCATCCAATCCGTGATATGATCCAGCATGGTGGTAATGGTTTTAGCGCTTTGTCGGTAGAGGATCGAAGCAACCTGGACCGCTTTCGCGCCGGCCAGGATGTTTTTAATGACAGAATAACCGTCATGAATTCCCGTAGAAGCAGCCAGGTCACACTTCACATGGCCGGACATTAACCCGATCCAGCGCAGGGGTAGGGAATATTCTTCCGCAGTGCTGAAAATATTGGTGGAAGTTACTGCCATTCTATCGATATCGATATCCGGGTTAAAAAACCGGTTGAACAATACGATCCCGTTTATTTTTTTGTGGGAGAGGTTAAAAATCATATTGGCTAAGCCGGAGAAATAGGGGCTGATTTTTACAGCGATGGGGATTTTCGTATGTTGGCGGACTGCATCGATGATATCGAAATAGATTTTTTCAATATCTTCGCCTTTCTGCTCGAAATTGGCGGGAATAATAAACATATTCAATTCCAGTGCGTCTGCGCCAGCGTCTTCGATGTTTTTTGCATAAGAGGTCCAGTCTGAGTCGGATATGCAGTTAATACTGGGGATAACGGGTATAGATACTTCTTTTTTGGTATTTTCAATCAATTTTAAGTATTCCCGCAAGTTGTGCTGCTTCGTATAAGCAAGGATATAGTCTGCTTCTTCCGTATGGGTCATGTGTTTGGATTGCAGGGAATTACTTTCCATTAGGATTTGTTCTTCGAAGATGGACTTGAGAACAACGGCAGCAGCGCCGTTTGTTTCCAATTCCTTTATACCTGTCACAGAATTTGTTAAACCGCAGCTCCCGACAATAATTGGGTTTTTTAATGTCAATCCCATATATTTGGTTGTAAGATCAATCATTGTTTCCTCCTGGAATTTGAATTTTACCTCATACTGGCTTGAAATTTTTAAGAGTGCATTCAATATGTGCCGCGAATGGGTAAAAAAGATTCTATCACATTGACTTCGAAGTGTCAACAAAAGAAAAAATTCCCCGGCAATTCCACTTGACTTTAAACGGGATAACTCATTTTGGAATTGCGGGGGCTTTAGTCGGTTTTCCTTCCATTACCCGTTGATCGTGAATCGTGAATCGTTGATCGTCGGCCGTCGGCCCTTCGTTGTATTATATAAGTTCGATTTTTTTACTTAATGAAAAAGCAAACCTGGAAACGAGAACCCGTGCACCCGTGAACCGATTATTATCTTTTCTCAATTCATCATTCATCATTTCAAAGGCACCGACACGCCCCTTTTTTTCAAAAGAAGAATTGTTGAAAAAATGAAGGAATAATTGCGACTGGGTATTACTTCTGATAAAATAATACCGGTATGATTTATATTACCCCGGGAGTCGATATCCCATTTCCCTGCATACTATAATAAAAGGAGGTTCCAGTCAAATGCAAGCTAAATCTTACGATATCTTATACATTCACCCCATATATCACCAAGCCCCCAATCAAGTACCTATGGGAATAGTCGGGCTATTCAACCAACTACCCGACAGCATAAGGAAGTTAGGACTGTACTCCGATGAAGCGACCGAACAATTAATCAAATCCACCCAAATGATTGCAATGGACCTTCATTGGTATTTCCCGCTCTGGACAGTCGAGCAATTGGCCGAGAAATACAAACAGTGCAACCCGGATGTAAAAATAATCCTGGGAGGGTATACGGCATCGATTTTTGCACAACAATTGAGCCAAAACCCCAATATCGATTACGTAATAACAGGCGATGCAGAGAAACCGTTTCTCATGTTGGTAAACCGACTAATGGGCGAACCTTCGGCTTTGGATATCGACTCCATTCCCAATATCGTAAGTAAAGACGGCATATCAAAGCACCGGTATTGTATCGACAATGAACAATTCAGTAACTTATGTTATTCTAAGTTCGACTGGTTTCCTTCTTTTTTGTCCAGGATCAAACATATTCACGAAGGGGCTGCATTTCACGACCTAACCGATGATAATACATTATTTCCTTTTATTCCAATAAACAGAGGATGCCCATACCATTGTACTTTCTGTTACGGCTCACCCGAAAATACACGCAAGATTTTTGAACGCGACATGGTGGTGCGAACTTCCGACGCCGTAAAACGCGACTTGAACGCTTTAAAAGACTCCCCCCATATTCCCGCTGTTTTTTTTGTCGGGGATTTCATGGATTTACTATCCGATGAATGGTGCAACAGCGTTTTTGACCGGTCATATCACCTGGATTGTTACTTTGAATTTTTTAACCTTCCCAGCCTGGAAAGACTGGAACAAATGGCCACTTGTTTTAAAAAATGTAATTTTAATTTCAGCCTGTACAGGGAGCATGGCGAAAGTGAGCAAATGGTGGACATAAACCATTTCCATAAAATACTTCAATTTATTTCCCGGCACCCTAATATAAACTATTATGTTTGGAATCCCCGTTCTTATTATAAATACCCGGCTATTTCCACCACTTTCCCCGTAAATAAAGTTATTTCCAATGAAGGGTGGCATATTAAAGTTCCCAACCCCGGGTTAAAAGACCGTGAAAAGGAAGAGGATTATAAATTTTTTAAACAAAAATCCCTGGATTTCTGGCAAACGCTGTTCATGAATAAATTAACCCATATGTTGACAGGGATAAGGTTCGATAACCGTGGAAAAGTAATGGATTCGGTGGACGAACGTTGGGAAATCCTGGAAAAAGGGAAGAAACTAAGGGGCTGCATCCCGGTTAGTGTGATTGACCATTATTCGAAAAATCCCGGGGAAGACCGCCGGTTGGGTGCTTTAATCGCCCCGAATACAACTTTATTCCGCATGGAGCCGCTGAAAGGCCGGTTTAATAAGGGAGATATCGTTACGACATTAACCGATACCCAACATGTTCGGATCCAACATTGCAATCTCTGCGCAGGAAAAGGAATACTCTTTCCTTCCGGGGATATCCACTGCAATATAAACGCCGAAATGTGCGATCCGACAACTATCGGATCGAAAGAAAAAAACAATGAAACCTGGAAGCTGCTCGATCTCTACAAGGGTGGCGTTCAATCGTTGGATAGTTTTACCCGGGGTATCACCCAACAGGGTGTGATGCAATTTGAATATCCTTTTCAAACCTATATCCTCGATTCGTGTAAATTTGCAGCACCCCAGTGCCCGGCACTGCGGTTGTCCCGGTTAATCGTCAATGAAAACGGTTCCGTTCAAACCTGCTTTTGGGGAGATACCGTAGGAACCGTCGACGATTCCCCCCAGGTTTTGCTCCAATCCGTGTATTCCCGCTATGAAGAACTGCTAATAAACCGGGGATGTAAAACCTGCGAAGCAAACGGCCGCTGCCCCAAATGTATATTCCCATCACCTTTATCCGAAAAAGACTATTGCTCGATAATGAAATCTAACCCGCATATTGCTGCTATGCTGCAATTGTTCCAATGCCTGGCCTCTATGTCCAAACAAATCCCCCTGGACAACCAATCCCCACAAAGTGTTCGCGCTTTCGTGGAAACTTCCGATAAAAACGTGATACTGATGTCTAAAAATCGATTATCCTTCCAGAAACGACTGCTGGAGGGCAATACCGACATCGATAAAATCCACAAAAAATCCGAATTTAACCCTGCTCTCCGGTTCTGTCAAGTGGGACCCCACCCGGCCTTAATAAACCTGGAAAAATTGGAAATCGCTTCCATTACCGAACATCTGGCGGTTATTGTTTCAGCTCTCTGTTACGGCGGATTGGATGAAGTTTTCCCCGGTTTGAAAGAGGATGGTTTTACCTTTAACCCGGGAAAAGTCCTTCGAAAAATTGTCGAATTGGAACTTTTAAAACAATAGAACCAAAAAACAAAAGGTCTATATTTTTTTTATCTCTTTGCTTTCAATGTAAAAAAGATAAGCTTCAACCTGCGAATAACCCATGGATTCGATCACACTCTTGTAATTATGCATTTGTTTTAGATGAAAATGACTGGTGGAACCTGTTTTGAAGTCGATAATCACCGCGCGGGAACCGGAGACCAATATACGATCCGGCCTTAAAGTGCTGTCATGGGATAAAATCGGTCGTTCGGTGAGCACATCGAAATTTTCATTCCCGAGGTATCCGGGATCAAACCAATTTTTGACTTCTTCGACTTCGAAAATGTCCCGGATTCGTTTCGCCAGCAGGGAGCGCTCGCCCATTTCGATCTCTCCGTCTATACAGGCGCGTTCGATGGCGGCCTCGACATCTTCCAGGGTTTTGATATGGGAAAGAATTTGATGAAGCAGGATACCCCAGGTTCTGCGTTGAGCCCGATAATCGGGATCAAACCGCCAGAATTCCCCGGATTTCCTGCGTATGGTAATACGGGTATACCATGCATTGGATATCAACCGGTCGGCTTCGGAATAATCGACCCCGATTAACCTGGATTTCTCAGCCGGTGCGATATACACAGCCGGCATCATAAACGGGGTACCGTAGGTGCAGCGGTCTTTAACAATTTCATCCGGGGTCATAAAAGGGGCCGCCCTATCTTTGAGTACCAGGTAATTTTTGCTTTTTTCTTTACGGCGGCAAACGATATGGAGTTCATCCACCGCACGTGTGAAAGCCACATAAAGGAGGTTGATATTATCGATTTGAACTTTTTCTTTTTCTTCCAGGTACTCTTTTTTAAAATAGGTATCTTCGAGCCGCTGCGATTTATTAACCGGCATAGGCATATCCAGGAGGGGGTCGGTCGGGAGGAGGGGATCGGGCTTGAGCCACATTTGTTTGTCTTCTTTGTGTTCCCACTCGGAAAAAGGAATAATCACCACCGGGAATTCCAGGCCTTTGGCTTTATGGATCGTCATGATTTGAACCGCTTTTTTGGTTTCGGGAACGGTAAGGGCGAATTCCTGGCTGTTGTATTCCCACCAATCCAAGAAAGAAGAGATATCCACGCTGTTCTCGGAGGTATAACCGGCGACGATATCTAAAAAAGCCTGGAGGTAGCCGGTGGATTCATAGGTGAGGTTTTCTTCCAGTTTAAAAAGGCGAATAAGCGCTTCAACGACTTCGTAAACGGGCATACGAATGAGCGAATGCCGGTAACGGAAGAGTTCGGTGATTTCCTGCGTTAAATTCCATTGGGCTCCCTCCATAAAACTCTTGCCGATCGATGTCGGATTATTGGGATTTTCAACATTGTTCATGGCGAGGAAATAGATAATTGCAGCCTCTGCAATCCGGTCCGAAGGGTTCCTGAGATAAGACAGGACATTGATGAAAAAAAGAATCAACGGGATTTTGGATAGAACCAACGACTCCGACGAAACCACATGGATATTCTTGTTCAATAAATACTCGGCCACTTTCTCGCCTTGCTTATTTTCCCGGATAAGAACAGCGATATCGCCGTACTCATAATTCTTTTTTCGGCATTGGGTAATAATTTTATGGACCCATTCCAGGACGGGGTTATCATCTTCATCTTCTTCCGCCACAGCGGTTTCATCAAAAAATCGGAGGCTGACAAACCCGCCGCCGCGATAAACGTTTTCCTGGGTAATAGTGCTGTATATCCCACCCAGGAGTTGATTTTCCTCTTTTAGGGATTCCCGTACTTCCTGGAAGAAGCGGTTGTTAAACGCCACGATGTTTTCCCTGCTGCGAAAGTTTTTCCCCAATGGGCGGATCGATAATTGTTCCTGGAAAATTCTTTCTTTTATTTCGGTTTCCATGATCTCCACATCGCCGCCCCGCCACCGGTAAATGGATTGTTTACCGTCTCCCACAGCCATATTTAAAAAATCGGAACCCAGTGCATTGTCGATTAGCGGGAAGAGGTTTTCCCACTGGAGCCGGGACGTATCCTGGAATTCATCCAGCAGGTAATGATTGTATTTTTCACCGAGAATGGAATATATAAAGGGTACGGGAGATTCCCGCACAATTTCGTTGACTTTTAAATTGAAATCGGAGATCGGGATTACATTATTATTCTTTTTATATTCGTCCACCAATAGGACCATCTGGTTAATAACCGCGGATAAATAGATATTGTCCATGATAAAGGCGGTGGTAAGCGCTTCGCCGTACCGGGTATCGAAATGGGTTAGAATCTCCCGGTGAATGTGAGAAAGTCCATTTTCCAGTAATCGCTGAACCGCTATTTTGATATGATTTTCACACGATTTGGCCACCCATTCTTCATTTCGAAACCGGGCGCGCATTTCTAATTTTTTTATATCCCCCAGGCGTAGATCGGCGCATTTCTGTAAATAACCGGCAGCCCCGTCCTGTTTATAAGCAAAATTGTCTACCTTGAGGTTGGCGGAATCGATCAAATCGAGGCCTTGCCGGCCTAAAGCGTTTAAACGGGATATAAACGATTCGCGCAGTGCTTTCAACTGGTGCATGAAGGATTTAAATTTCCCGGGATCGAATTTTCGTACAGTATTCACCCACTCGAAGTTTTTTTCATTAAATAATTCTTTCTCGAAACGCCGGATATCGGGTTCGATATTCCAACTTTTTTCTTCCCTGACCCTGGAAAAAACGAATTCCAGTATAATTTCCGTGATATATCCATCCTTTCCCACACCGGAAAGGAGTTTTTCAATGACATAGGTCTGGATTTTTTCGTAATTGAGATCGATAGTAAAATTGAGAGGCAGGCCTATTTCAAGGGCAAATGCTTTGATTACGCGGTGGATAAAGCTGTCGATGGTCATGATGGCGAAATCGGAATAATTGTGAAGGAGTTTCGTGAGGACTTCGGCGCTCAGTTTGTCGATATGGCGCAGTCCCGGTGCTTCGTTGATCAGGGTATCTTCAAGCGCTTTGTCTTCTCCGCCGGATAGGCTTTTCAGTGCCTGGAGAATGCGTTCTTTCATTTCTCCTGCGGCTTTATTGGTAAAAGTGATAGCCAGGATATGCCTGAATTTTTCAGGGTCTTCCAGCACCAATTTCAAGTATTCCTTGACCAGCGTATACGTTTTCCCCGATCCTGCGGATGAACGGTACAATACGAAACCCATTAGCCCCGTAATCCTTTCTATTAATAATTAATAGACATAATGGTCTTTTTTTTCAAATCGTTTTTTTATTTTTGAAGCTGCGCCGCCTAAAAAATCTTCAAAAATTATTTTTCCCACCACAAACAAAACAAACCAGGCTGTGCAAAACAGGACCGCGGCACCGAGAAATAAACTGAAATTAGCCCATAACGACAGCATTTATAATAATTTCCCCCATTCGATGGATTCGATGTAATAATCTGCGAGGTTGCTCATGTTGAGTTTTAATGCTTTAACCTGGCGGGCGACTTTTTCCCACTCGGCGCGTTCGAAATCGATACAAATATCCAATACCTCACGGTATAGGTTGGGTTTTCCTATCAACGCAGCTTTTACATCGTCTTTCAGGGGAAGTTCTTCCAGGATTTCATCTATGGGGCGATCCAGGAAAGCATCCACCATGGAAAACATACCTAATAAGAAAAAATTGGGAATATCTTTTTGTGCATTGAGTGCTGCAGCGATAAATTCGCAAAACTTGGCGCGGATAAGCGTATAACTGAGTAATTCATGCGGTTTATCCGTCCCGATCCCACTCAACACAATCAATGACAACCATTTTCTTACCTCTGCTTCTCCCATCAACGTCAATGCATGCCGGATCGATTGAACCGTGGTTTTCAAACTGAAAGCAGCGGAATTAATAAACCGTAATAATTTATAAGTGATGGATAAATCACGTTTGAGAATCTCTTCGATTTGGTCGACTCGGACATCGGGACGGTTGATTTCTTTGAGTATCCGGAGAAAATTAAACTTGTAACTGGGAATATTCCGGATAGAAACGAATTCCGCTTTGCAAAAGAATTCTCCCTGGAAATACTGGTACCCTTTCTCCGCAGCAATGTCATAGTCGGTGGGCGTTTCGATGCTTCGTGCAAGAAACCTGGGCCGGAGGTGGGGTTCATCAGGGAAAAAAAATCGCTTTTGAAGCCCGGGAGAACGAAAATCGACACCGATGATGTCGGCCATTTTCACCAGTTTAGCATCCCCTTCGTTAAACAACCAATCGTTAATGATTAAAAGATAACCCGCCTCTTTAATTTCGTGTATTTTTCGTATCAACGAACCATTCCCCGTGGACTGGCTGTCTTTAGTCGGGTAATCCTGGATCCCGATGGCCATGAATTGGCTGGGGAAAAGCAAGGGGATTTGGTGCAAAATCATATCGGAACTAAAATTAAAAATAGCCCGTTTCCCACCGGTTAGCCGTTTCAAACCGGCAATAAACAAGCTGTCGACTTCTTCTTTAGCGGCGGGTTTGGCATGGGACTCTTTTTGTGATTTCGGAGGCGGCTCGCTTTTTAAACCGCGGTGGATATCCGAAGGAGATCTAAAGAAGAGTTCATAAGCAAAAACATCGCGATGTTTATCGAATATCGGGAAGCGCGAGACAACCACTTCTTTTATAGGGTCTTTCCGGTGATTTGAGCTATTCGGTATATGACTTCCATTTGAGTCTTTCATATTATCTCTTTTTTATTGCTCGAATTTCTTTTGTTTAAAAACTCAACTCGTTTGTCCGGTTTAATTTTAATCGGATCAAAATCAAATGTCAACCCCCCCCTCACGCGAGGGATTATTGTAGGCCCTGGAGATGTTGGGATATTTCTTCCAATTCATCATTCATCATTCCTCCCCCTTCACACTTCACACTTCACCCTTCACCCTTAACCCTTCGCCCTTCAAACTTCGAACCGTTTTTTACAAAAAAGTGGGTTGTATTCCCATTTTTTTTTCATTCTGGTAAAATATTCCTGTAAAAAATTTTAAATTTAAAAAAGGAAATAAAAATGGGTTATATTCCCCTGGTATTAGTTGTGGAAGATAATGAAATAAACCGCGAATTAATCCTGGATATCCTTGAAGACCAGGGATACCGGGTTAACCTGGCGGTGAACGGAAAAGACGGCGTCGAAAAAGCACTGGCAGAAATCCCCGATTTGATCCTGATGGATGTCGAAATGCCGGTACTGAACGGGCTGGACGCTACCCGGATCCTACGTGACAACCCGGATACCAACCGGGTCCCTGTTATCGTATTGACGGGCTTAAACGAAACAGAGGACCGGATCAAAGCGTTTAACTGCGGCGCCATGGATTATTTGACCAAACCCTTCAATGCGTTGGAACTCATTGCCCGTGTGAAATCCTATATCCGCTTTTCACTTCTGAATAAAAAATATGTCCTGTCGACTATCAGCCAGGAGACCGGCCTGCCTAACCGCGCGGCTTTCCTTGAAAGACTGCCGGAATTAACCCGCCCCAAGCTGCTTTTAATAAAAATCGATAATATCGAAGCCATTAGTCGGTTCTATGGTGAGTCCACCGGTACCGATATCGAAAAAAATTTCACCCGCTTCTTGATGTTAAGGGAGGAATCGAATGCCCATGTGAAAAACGGAATGTTTTTTCACCTGGGAAAGGGTTTATTCGGGTATCTTTGGGATGATCCCGACGAATCGATCGACAAAGACACCGCACGCTCGATGGGCGTCGAACTGTTGAAAAACTTCAACTCCTATAAATCCACCCGGAAAGAAGCTCATTATGATATCGAACTGACCGTTATCGTCGGTTTCGACCGCGAAAACATGCTGGAAAAAAGCGAATTGGCCCTGGAAGAAGCCATCCGTAACCGAACCGGCATCCTGATGATGGATGACATCATCAAAGATGTATACCAGACCATCGGAGAAAACATTTTCTGGCTGAAAAAAATTAAAGAAGCGGTCCAGGATAATCGCATTATACCCTTTTACCAGCCCATTTTTAACGGCTGCACAGGAAAAGTGGATAAGTTCGAATCCCTGGTCCGGTTAATCGACGAAGCAGGCAATGTCGTCCCACCCATTAAATTTCTTTTCATCGCCAAAAACAGCAAGTATTACCCCGACCTGACCAAACAAGTAACCGAAAAATCCTTTAGGATGTTTAAAAATAGACCGGAAGAATTTTCCATCAATATTTCCGCTTTGGACATCGAAAATAAGCATATCCGCGATTTTTTATTGGAATCCCTCAAAAACGATCCGGACGCAGCTAAACGACTAACAATGGAAATCGTTGAACAAGAAGGTGTGAAACATTTCGATATTTTAAAAGATTTCGTGCACCAGGTAAAAAAATACGGGGTGAAAATCGCTATCGATGACTTCGGCAGCGGTTATTCCAACTTCAGGTCACTCCTGGACATGGAAGTGGATTTTATCAAAATCGACGGAAGCTTGATCCGGAATGTCCACACCGACCCATCCAGCCACAATGTGGTTGAAACCATAAAAGCTTTTGCCGAAAAGAATTCCATCGGCATCATCGCGGAATTCGTGGAGAATCAAGAGATATTTGATTGTTTGAAAAAAATGGGTATTTGCTATTTCCAGGGTTATTATATCGGGAAACCCGAACGATTATAGACCCGGAAGCCGCCGCCGCCGATAAAACAACTCACAATCTCCCGGTGACGGGGCATTCCGAAGTATTACTCCAATTTCACATCAAACCGTGGAACTGTTCAAGGGATATTTCACCCATGATTGTTATTGTTATTATTCTCTCGTAATTTCGCCTTTTGAATAACGGCTACGGTTTGTTGGGCGATTTCCAATTCTTCATTGGTGGGGACCACCATTACCGTGACTTTCGATTCCGGGGTTGAAATAACACCGAAGGTACCGAAGGTGGCTTCGTTCGATTCGTTATCGAAATTGATCCCCAGGAATTCCATGTCGATGAGAACTTTTTTTCTCACCTGTTTGTCTCTTTCGCCGATGCCTGCGGTAAAGATGATTAAATCGACCCCGTTCATCGCTGCAATATAAGAACCGATATATTTTTTAATCCGGTAGGTAAAAATATCCAAAGCCAACATTGCCTGGTGATCTCCGTTTTCTACTGCTTTCTCAATATCCCGCATATCGGAGGATACTTCGGAAACACCTTTGACACCGCTTTGCTTATTGAGAATATTGTCGACTTCTGCGTGGGTCATGTTTTCATTTCGCATTAAAAACATAGGGATAGCCGGATCGATATCGCCGCAGCGTGTTCCCATCATCAAACCTTCAAGAGGGGTAAATCCCATGGTCGTATCGATGGACTTCCCGTATTTAATCGCGGCGATGGAGGAACCGTTGCCCAGGTGGCATGTAATGATCTTCAGATCGTTAATTTTCTTCTCCATGAGTTTTGCGCCCCGTTTAGCGACATAAAAATGAGAAGTGCCGTGAAACCCATATCTCCGGATTTTGTATTTTTTATAATATTTGTAGGGGATGGGGTAGATGTAGGATTTTTCCGGCATGGTTTGATGGTAGGCCGTATCGAATGTCCCTGCCATTGGGATACCCGACAAGATATGCGCGCAAGCTTCGAGACCGATAATGTTGGGCGGATTGTGAAGCGGTGCCAATGGGATACATTCTTTTAACGCATTGACCACTTCGTCTGTAATAATCACGGTTCCGCTGAACTTTTCCCCTGCATGAACCACACGATGACCGATTGCATAAATTTCTTTTTTGTCTTTGATAACTCCATCTACCGGGTCAGTCAAATATTTAACGATCAGGTTTACGCCTTCTTCGTGGTTTTTGATAGGAACTTCGATGACTTTTTTGTCTGCGCCCTTGGCATAATTTAGAAAGGAACCTTCTAAACCGATACGCTCCAACAAGCCTTTTGCCAATACATCTTCAGTTTCCATATTAATCATTTGAAACTTGATGGACGAACTGCCGCTATTGATAACCAATACTTTCATTTTTACCTCTTATTATTGGGATTTTTTAACCGGGGGCATAATCGATTCGTGGATTTTGGGTTTTACACCGAAAGGGTATCATTTGCCCTGGTAACATTACTATTTATTATACAGGTTTTCTTTAAAAAAAACAATCCCTTTGATTGAAATTCACTGGAATTTAGTAATTCGTATTGAAAAAAGCCCAATATTGCTTTTTTGTCGATTTTTTTAGCAAGAATCATCAGGAATTTGTGTAAATTCAGGTGCCAAGGAATGATTGGTAAACTCTACCTGTCATCCGTTAATCCCCGGTTTACTTCTGTCGATCGTTTATCAACGCCTGCACCCCCCAATTATCATATGGCAATTCCCCATTGTCAAATGAAAAATACCCCTTAGCTCTCTTTTTCTTTTACAAAAACCTCTTTGCCACTGAAAACAATGGCCAATTTTTTTATATTTTTGATGCCTTTTTCCACCAGCTCGGTTTCGTACTTTTTCTCTTCGATTTGTTTTAATGCGGATTTAGCAGCGGTTTCAACGGTTTCACCGTCTTCTTCATCGATAGCCTTGAATTCGATCACATACCCGGTTTTACTCGGATCGCGTGGAATGATGGAAATATCATACCTGCCGTAACCGGATTCCCGGTTGGATTTGATTTCGTGGGTATTGGAAATCCATACCAGCAAACCTGCCACAAGTGCATGATAAACTTTTTCCGGTTCACCGCCGAAATCATGATAACTGAATACGGCAGCCACGACTTTACGAAGAAATTTCCCAAAAAGCTCGACATCTCCCTCTACCAACGCCTTGAGCATAGTTACCATTTTTTCGTTTTCGATTTTTTCGGTAAAATAACGCCGGATTATCCGTTTATAAAAACTCTTCACTTCAAGGTTGGGAATGGATAGACTAAAGGCGATACTCCCCATCATATCTATCCGTTTCGATGCTTGCTTTAAATATCCCCCCATTAACAAAAAACTCCATAATGCTTCTTCATCGGTACTGAGGTCTTTCAGGATGATATTTTGTTGGATGGGTTTTTCGATCGCTTCACCCTGCATGAGCTGGCCAAGTTCTTTTTTTAGTTCTTTTCCTCCCTTTGACAGCAAGGATTCTACAATCTTATTATCGGAAGTATTGACCCAGTAGGGTTCCAATTCTTTCCCGGAACTGGCGAGAAAATTGATGATGGACCAGGGATTATAAATGGTCTTTTTCCCGAAATTGTAACCGTTATACCATTGTTGGACTTCATCATATCTATCGAAAACATTGAAATCCGTCAACATTTGTTCCACTTCTTTATCCGTGAACCCGAATTTATCGTCGAACTCTTCCGCCAGCAATGTAAAAACGCCCAGGTTTTTCAGACCGGAGAAAATCGATTCCTTCGCGATTCGCATGATACCGGTCAAAACGCCTTTTTCAAGATATTGGTCCGTATCTTTCAACCCGCCGCTCAGGAAATTTCGAATAAAGTTAATGATGTCGTCATAATAGTTATTGTTAAAGCCCGCATGAACCGGGGCATCGTATTCATCTATTAAAATAACGACTCCTTTGCCGTAATGCCGGTTTAAAAAAATTAGCAATTTCCCCAGGCTGCTTTCATAGTCTGCTTTATCGCCTTTCAGATCGATGATTTTCTGGAAATAATCCTTTTCGAAAGGCATCAGTTCCCGGCTTTGTAAGAGGTAGTAATGCCTCCCGTATTCTTGCTGAACCAGTTTTTGAATTTTACTATAAGCTGTTTCCCATTCACGATCTTTAATATCTTTAAACGTCAAGAAAATAACCGGGTGTCGACCCATTTTGTCGAGATATGCCTGCCCTGCGTTTTGAATTGCCAGGGAATCGAAGAGGTTTTTATAGTTATAGGCCGGGGCAGTCTGTTTAACAGCATCGGAAGAGGGCATGGTTTCCGGGAGGCAGTCATAGAAATATTTCAACATCGAGATATTGAGGGTTTTACCGAAACGCCGCGGGCGGGGAAGAAGTATTATTTTATCCCCGCG
>Ga0209593_10000365_pt1 | contig 22398 bp, 37 predicted proteins | sample PPLLaktember2015_3_FD_187260 | JGI IMG/M metagenome (GOLD analysis project Ga0209593, IMG submission 187260) | Freshwater sediment microbial communities from Prairie Pothole Lake near Jamestown, North Dakota, USA - PPLs Lake P7 Core (6) Depth... | ecosystem: Environmental > Aquatic > Freshwater...
AATGACGCGGCGCGGAAAGAGGCGGCGGATAAGAAAGCGAAAGAATGACCAACCAATTCCCGAAGTCCCCGAAGCGCGTCAAGATCGAGTGGGCGCTGGCCTTCCTCGGGTTCACCGCGCTCATCGCTGAGCTATTCCAGACGCCCGAGGACAAGCAGCGCAACGCGGTGATCGACGTTCTGAGCGACCTGAACGTATTCGAGGAATGGGATTGGGTACCTGAGCCGGATGCATGCGATTGGTGCATGGACATGGCCGCCAACGGCCCCTACCCGATGAGCATGCGGATGGAAAGCCACGATCATTGTCGCTGTGAACCGTGGCCGCACCGCACGACCGTAGCCGTTCCGGAAACGGCTTACGATTAGTAATCCCGGCCTAAAAGGAGGGCCGTAAAATGAACGACCTAATGACACCGTTGCTCGCGCTCGTTGCCATGCTCACCAATGGGGGTGGAATCCTCATCCTCATCATTATCGGGGTGACGCAGGCGGTCAAGGAATTCGGTATCAAGGACAAGGCGGCCTTGGCAATCAATCTGGCCGTCGGCGCAGTCATGGGGGCGGTCATCGGCATCGCCTCGACGGGCATCCCGCTGGCCTTCACCGGCTGGGCCGTGCTCGTCCTGTTCTGCCTGCTGTGTTCCCTCGTGGCCTCGGGCATCTATAAGCTGGTTCCGAAAGAGTAGCATTCCCGGAAACGAAAAGGCTCCCCCGACGGGAGCCTTTTTTGAAACCTCGGTTTACATATTTTTCCGGAACACCCTTTCTCCTTTCTATTCTACCCGGCAGCGCCGGGAACCTTCGTGCCGAATTCGGCGGTAGCCTTCTCCGCCGCCGGGCCGGGTTCGTCCGCCGGAATGCGTCCTTTGAGGCTTTTCCACCGGTGGAACAGGTACAACTGCGTCCACCTGGACACGTCCTCCAGCGGATCCCCCGGTTTCAAACAGGACAGGTTCAGGATGTTGACGGCTTCCTTGTCGTGCTTCGTTTCCGCGATGTTCGCCACGCGTTCGACCATTTCGCGGGGCCACTTCGAGCCGGTGGATTGCATCGGCTGTTCGGGTTCCTCGTGGTACTCTCCCTCTACCGGCATTTCCTCGGCCGGGGTCGGCTCGTATCCGGCCAGCTTCATAATCCACGAGAAGGATAGGCGGAAGGCTTTGCCTGTGGCGCGGGTGGTCGCCATCGACCGGCGGGCGTAGCGCGGGCGGCTCATCCAGGTCGGCTCGTCCGTTCCGCACAGGGCGGATGCGCCGCCGACCTGCTGGCCGTCCTTCGTCCGGATCAGCTTGACCGTGGCGAGGTAGTCACCATCTTCGGTGAGGGTTACGCTTTCCTCAATCGGCACGACGCCCAGCATGGCCCCGAGGGTAGTCCAGCCGTCCACGAAGACATACTTGCGGTCTTTGATGACCTTGTAGAGTTGGCGGGTGTTGATGAGGTCTGCCAACCCTTTGGCGAGGATGGTGGCGTTGGCTATGACCTGCGATGGGGCCATTTCCACCTGCCCCACCATTACGATTGCGGTTCCTTTCGGTTCGTCAGTCATGGTCTTCTCCTTGTGTGATCTGTGCGAGGCCGTGAAAGCCTCGTGAGCGTCTTCCATCTGGGCGGCGCGGATCCGTTCCTCAGTGGTCGGTATAGGCATCGTCGCCATCCTTTCCATATTGGGGAGGTTCGCCGTTCGGTTTTGATTCGCGCTCCTGCGTTGCGTCAAAATCCGGGAGTTTACCGAATGTTCCGAAGCCCGGCTCACTCATTACTTCCTCGGCGGGGCCATGATCGAAAGGGCCATATAGGGGCGGAGGATCCGGCATCGGGGGCATGTGCGGAAGGGCTTCCTGCTTGGCCGGAGGCGCTATAACCCCGATGTCAATGAGGCATTCCCGCGCCTGCGATCGGCTGTCATCGTCGTTTGACGTGTCCGCGATGATTTGCAGCGTCGTCACGAGCGCTTCCTTTTTCTTGATGATGTTGTAGAATTGCGAAAACTCGGGTTTCTTGTCCATGGTCACTCCTATTCTGTGGGCCAGCCAGTAGGTGAAGTGCTTCCAATACTCGGCCCGCGGGTGATGATCCTGCGCCAACGTCATGGCGATGTTTGCGACTTGCAGCAGGACGATTGGTAGGTTATTCATGCCAGTATTATCCTACGGTTCGGGCGGAGAAAGATGAGAATCAGGTGAGAATTCCATGAGAAAAACCCGGGCTTGACACCGGCGCAAGAAGTGTGCAATAATTCAGGCATGAAAGCTACCCGCGCAATCGGTAAAATCGTCCCTTGTTTCCAGGCCTTTGCCCCGTCACCGTCGCGGGTAGCTGAGGCTGAGGTCTGGAAAGAGAGGACGATTTTTTTATGACGTATACAAAAGGCAATAAAGGTGATGGGCGGCATTATTGGCTTACTCCCCCCGAGATGTTCGAATCAATCCAAGAAGAATTTGGAATAAACTTCGATCCATGCCCGTTTCCAAGGCCAGAAGGATTTGACGGCTTGGAGATTGAGTGGGGAGGATCCTCTTATGTAAACCCGCCGTTCGGCGGATATATGGATCAAAGAAAGAAAAAGAAAATAGGCCCGACTGCGTGGGCGCGTAAGGCTATTATAGAATTCAAAAAGGGTAAGAAGGTTGTGTTTGTCTACCCAATAGACAAGTGGGTTTTGATGATGATTGAGGCCGGCGCGGAAATACGAAATCTCGGGAATGTAAAATGGCTGGCCACAGAGGACGGGCAACCCGGTAAAGGCACCGGCCGCTGGGTTGCGGAGTTTATATTGGATCCACACAAATAGTCCGCGCAGACCCCACCCAGCCGCGCGGACGGTACGCGAGTGCCGCGCGGTGGCAAAAAGCCTGGCAGCCTGGCTGGTGGGGCGATGCGATTGAAAGACGGACGCAGTTATCCACAGGCCATCCACAGCCACCCCTTGCGGGCCAAGAACTATCTACCGGCCGGCAAACAATGTCCTTCGTTATCCAAATAACCCATACGTTATAGTACGTTCCGCGCGTTACGCGTTGCGCCTCGGCTCGCCGCTGCAGATCACCCGGCAAAGAACACGCCGGGGCGCGGCTCGCCTTCGGCGCTGGTTTTCAACCAGACGGGTAATAGCGAGGCAATATACCCTGTTTATTCTCTCATCTGTTTCTTATCTGATTCTCATAAATCTCCCGGATGTCAGGTGTATTCTTATTGCAGATAAGCGCATCATCTACCGGAAAGGAATGGATACCATGAATACAAAAGATGCCCGCGCCGAATTTATCTATTATCGAGACCGGTGGGAAAACGCAATGGATAGTATCCGCGACGCAAAGCCCGAAGATAAAAAACGCGCCGAAAAGACGGCGGAGTATTTCAGACGCGAACTCGAAAGGGCGAGAAAAGAGTATACCGGAAAATAGCCTTCTCCCCCTTGTCCACCCTCAAAAGTGACAAGGGGCTTGGATCCAAACATTCCGAAAGGACGTGTGCCATGACTCGCAACGAAATGATCGAAGCCCTCGCAGAGTGGGGCATCCCGGCCGAGAATATGGCCCTGCTGTCAGACGCGGCGCTAAAGGCGATGTACGATCGGTACATGCCGCCCGTCACGGATGAGCAGCTAAAGCAGGCGTTTGGGGCGATGCTGCCGAAGGAGAAGGAAGATGCAGATTTACATAGCTTACTGCAACGATAGGCACATTGATCCGGTTATCCGCGTGTTCAAGTCGTTCAAATCTGCCTTGGAATTTGCCAAGGAGTTCGTGAAGGAGAATGCTAGATTTCCAGAGGACGTGAAAGAGGAACGGGTTGCCGGATGGCTGTATTATTGTCAGTATAGCTGTGAAGGCGATTCCGTTCACGTCGAGGCGGGGGAGTTGTTGCCATGACTCTCCCCATGCCCAACCATGACGCGAAGGAAGCGGCGGAACGGCTGGCGGTGGAACGCATGGCAGCCGCCCTGAATGAACATATCAAGGATTGCATCTATGCCAGGTTCGACGGCGTGTACTGCATGGGCTGTAATTTTTACAAGGATCATGCGGCCCTGGAGCACTATCGCCGTCTCATCCCCGCCGAGCAGGAGGCGAAGAAGTGAAACCAGTGACGGAAATGACTTGGGAAGAATTGTGGAATAACGCATTCAATTCAAAAGCCGGTCAGGACGAAATAATGGCCCGGCTCCGTGAGCGGGATGCGGCGAAGGAATGGGGCGAACGATACCCGGCTTCGGTTGGCGGTGGCGATGGTAATCGTCTACTTGCCGCCATGCTCGCATCCCGTAAACCGCAGGGGTAGCACCGGGCGTCTCCCGGCTCAGGAACCGGGGATGCCTATTGATCGAGGGAAGACCTGCTGGACCTGTACCGCTTCCCCGAACCCGGATCGTCATAAGCAAGAGACCGAAAGGAGCTAAGGATGTTGAAAATTAAAATGATACCGTGTACATGCCGCGGTCACGCCATTCAGGTTGCTTGGTTTTCCGAAGATAAAGACCCTGATTACCAAGATATTTACCTAACCTTTTTTACGTCATATCATCCCTATTACAGTCTATGGGACAAAATAAAACTTGTGTGGAAAATCCTTATTCATGGTGAGACGGAGGGCAATGATATTACCCTGACAAACGACGACGCGAAAGTGCTGGTCGCAGAGATAAATTGTGCGTTGAAGGAAGTTACCCCCGCTCCGCAATGATACGGATCGCGGGTCAGAGAGGAGATGCGATGAACTGGATACTCAGGAAAATATGCGTGATGTATTACGAGTCTTTCATCCGGTCATTCCAATCATGGGTGGATGAGAAGTACGGATACCACACTAACTATGTATTATTTATCAGGCATGGATTATTGAGAATGATGCACGAATTCGTGGAAGATATTGAGAAGGGAGAACGGCGATGAGCAACGAACTGGTAGCGGCTGTTCAGAAATACGTTGATACCGTTTTGGAAGCCAGCAACGAGGACGAGGGCAACTTTTACGTCGGCGATAATCTGGCGTACGAAGAAATGGTTGCCGCCCTCCGCGCATCCCCTGCGGCCCCCGAGGCTCCAATCATAGTTACATTATGCGGATCGACGCGCTTCAAAAAAGAGTTTGAGGACGCTAATAAATCCGAGACGCTTGCTGGGCGGATCGTTTTATCATGCGGTGTATTTGGGCATGATCCAGACGAGCCAGAACTTTCCGACGAAGCAAAAAATGAACTGGACGAATTGCATAAGCGGAAGATTGATCTCTCCGATGAAATTTTGGTAATCAATGTGGGGGGATATATCGGGAAGTCCACTCGCGGGGAAATTGAATATTCCAAGGCGCACGGGAAGCGTATTCGATATTTGGTTCCTGCGGCCCCCGAGGGCGGGGAGAAGTGTACCTGCGGACATGCAATTAAGGACCATTCGCAAAGCAGGGCAGATACCAACTATCAAAAAATTTGTACCCTATGCTCATGTAAAAATTTTACGTTGCTCCCCGCCTCCCCCGAGCCGACGCGGAGGGAGTTGGGGGAAAAGCCAGAATGCGATTGTGCCCCCTCGTATGAAGAGGAGGGTGGAGTATTGCGGCATGGTTGCCCGGTGCATGATCCTAAGAATTACCGTCCCGCCCAACCTGCCGCACAGAGCGCGGAGCCAAACCTGACGATAGACTTGACGGCAATATTGCCTGATATGCCAGAGTCTAAATACGTCCTCATGGCGCGATATGTGGCGGCGCTGGAGGTGGTTGGGATGTGCGTGGAGGCGTTGCGGCGTGTAGCAAACAAATACGGGATGGATGATGGTGACCGCGCCGCCATCGCCGCCGCCTCTGCTATTCTGAAAAGGGAGGCAAAGTGACAGACGTAAATGCCGTTCTTCCAGATGGCAATAAATGGGCTGGCCCGATAGATAAATTATCGGATTATCTTCTCTACCACAAATTGGTTGTCGATGAATGCGTCCGGCTGACCGCCGAAAAGCATAGAAAATTCTACGATGGAATGGATTACCGGGAAGAATGGAAAATGGGAATACCGGCAGACGAAACCGCCGACGCAAACGTTGACGCTACAGATTGGGAGGAAGAATGAGCGACAAACCGACACAGTATAAAAATTGGCGTGAGTGGTGGGATATGTCACCAGAAGCCAACCCGATACCACTCATTCCGTCTTATGAAGCAGTATCACAAGTCACTTGGATTGCGGCTCAACGCGCCCGCGACTTGGAGGTAAAGGCGCTGAGGGAGGCGCTGGAAGATGCCACAAAGTCGTTGGAGACAATAGCAAATAGAGCGGGCAAACGGGATGAGCTACTTGAACATATTCAGCAAATACGAGGATACGCCAATTCTCGCGCTATATCTGCCCGCACCGCGCTTGGCGTGAAGGGGTGAGTTATGGGATCTGCGAAATCTGCGGAAAGTGGCGGGAATTGGAGCGTAATCACGTCATCATTCATCGTGCCAAAGGGTACTCACGTTGGCTCGATGATCCTCGGAATATCGAATTGGTCTGCCATGCCTGCCACATATATCCTGCACACACTCACCAGCACAAAGTTGAAGTCTGGCGACGAAGAGTGGAAAATGGTATTACTATGCAAGCTTGGTGGGAAAGCCTGCCATTCGAGCTTACAATAGGGAGAGCGAGGCCGGGATGAAACCTAAAGTATACGGGGTTACACACGCAAGCGCATCTTATGAGCCGAATTATCTGATGCGGATAAAATTGGAACTTGCCGCCGATCCTGGATTTGACGTTATGCCGTTGCTGAAAAGCAGTGACTGGGGAGACTTATTCCCCGGAAACGTCATCGTGAAATGTCAGCATTGTGGTCAATGGGCTGCTCGTAAAGCCGATTGCCACAAATGCGGCGCACCTGTGGATTAGGGGTACAGCTTGTGATCCACAGCCAACGTCTTTAGAATAGCGTCCTTGTCGGCCTTATCCCACGGATCAGGGGGAATGGGCGCTTCCTTGCCAACCCATACGTTGTAAGCCGCCTCATCCCCGTTGAATATGCTGTAATCGTAGTGATCCTTGGCACCGGGCAGGTATATCCCGGATTGCATCTGCCAGAATGACCATTCCTCGGGCTTCAACCCGGGCGGTCGGTTCCCGGCCCACGCGATCGGTGAGCCTTCCGGCGTCCACTTCTCCCATTCCTCCCACGTCTCCATAACCACGCTTTCGGCCTTTAGGGACGGATATGCTGCAATCCACGGCTTACGGGCGCGGAAGGGCCAATCCTTCAACTTGCAGGCCGATTCCGGGAACCATGCGTAAGTGTAAAGCTCCAACTGACGGAGCATGGCGAGGTCTTTGTGTTCCAGCATGTAGTTTGCAGCGTTCAGGTTCTTGGCCGGGGCTGCCTGGGGGACGTCCGCCCAAGGGATTTCCCCCCGGGAGGCCTTCGCCCATGCCGCCCAATCCCCCCATGTTTGCTCCCAATCCAGTAAGCCGACCTCTACCCCCAGCCGCTTCAACTGGCCGGCGAACCGCTGTACTTGCGCCTCGAGAGGCTGAACCGGATCGGCCCAATGATAAAGGGACACGTCCCAGCCGGCGGCGCGGAAGTAGTTAGCGTACCATTCGACGGTGTCGAAGGCCTTGTTATTCATCCAGCGATAGTCCAGCCCGCCCCCCATGCTGGCCTTTATGCAGGCGTGCCGGAAGCCGTGGTCGTACATGGCCTGCAGGGGGAGGGAGAAGCCCGGATAGTAGTTTCCTGAGTAGAGGTCGATGGCGTAGATATTCATTTCGTCAAAATCCTCATGTTTTGGAAGGGGCAAACCGGGGCGTTTTCTTTCGTGAATTGCACGGCAGCAAATCGTACCAGAAAACGGATAGCTTCCGCGCCGCTCATACCTAATTTAGCAGACACGATAGCAATATTTTCTTTATCCTCTGATTTTATCTTGAATGTGAAGGTCGTGCCTTTTTTGAATGTCATATGTACATTGTACATCAGATTAGAGTTCCATGAGAGTTTGCCTATTGTAATTCGGACATTCCGGGTATATTATATATATATGACCAAGGTTATCAATATTCCCGAGGATACCCCCGAAGCTCGGATTGTTGACATTCGAATAATCGTTGAATGCGCCCAATGCGGTAAACATTGGGCGTATTCTGCCGCCCAGCAAGGCGCAATCTCCATGATCTGCCTTGACTGTGCGAACAAGAGGCCAGCTAAACTGCACGAAACCTATCCGAATTCACCATAATCTACCGGCTCAGCCGGGAGCGGGTACATGACCCGCAAAGGAGTCTCTCATGGCTGACAAGAAAGAAGAACAGCAGGAAATCCAGGGCGACCGTGAAAATCGGGCGAAGACATTCACCCAGGACGAAGTGAACGCAATCGTTCAGCGGCGCATCGCGGAAGTCGAGAGGCGCGAGGAAGCGCATCGCATCACGCTACAGGCTGACTTGGACGCCAAGACGGCTGAGATCCAAAAGCGCAACGAGCGGGAAGTGGAAGCCTGCAAGGTGGAGATTGAAACGCTGAAAGGCGACCTTGACGATGCTGTTGTCGCGGCCTTCGACGCGCTGCCCGAGAGCATGTCCGCGCCCGACAAACGTGACTGGCTGAAGAAGGTGAGCGGCCTGATGCCTGCTCAGCCTCCGAGCAAGATGCCGCCCACGCCGGTCGGGAAGAAGAAAGTGGAGGGGCAGTTTGTGCCCGTCCCCTCGAAAGTCAAGCCGTTCTAACTATGCCGCGTCCGCTGTCCATGCGGAACGGCGGAGGAATATCCAATGGCAAACATCACGAAAGCGACCGCCCCGTACCTGGTGGATCGGCGGATCGAGCCGAAGGCGGGTAGCTGGCCGGCTGCGGAAATCATCCCCGTCGGCTCGCCCTGCTATGTCCACACGGACGGGAAGGTTTACAAGTCCATCACCACGACCACTTCTCCCACCCTTGTCACCCTCGCCGCGTACGACGGCTTCTCCATCCTTGGAGCGAAGGCCATCGGCGACCCGGTGACGCTGGAGGGGCCGGGAACGCGGGTTCACATCACCGAAACGACCGGCATCATCATCGGGAATGGCTACTGGATCAGCGCGACCGCTGCGGCTATCTCGGACGCAATCGTGCTGGCCGGTGATCGCCCGTTCGCCGTCGGTGTCAGCGCGACTGACATCGAAATCTGCCGGAATCCCGGCTAAGGAGAAACGACAATGCCTCAGGGAATTTACTCCGTAGCCGATCTTCAAGCCGTCAAGTTTTCTTCGGCGGCTTCCGTGGGCCTCAACACAATCTCCACCGTGTTGAACGCGCAACTCGCCTATGACAACGCTCAGGTGCAAAAGATGATTGCCGACTTCGCTCAGCCGACCACGGCTCAGCAGGCAATCTGGGGGACGCAGACCACCGGCGAGATGGACTGGATCGACGAACTCGGTCGTCCGGCCAAGTACAAGCAGAACCCCGGCATCACCGCTGCCTTCCCGGTTCATAAGTTCTCGTTTGGGCTGGGCTGGACTGAGGACTTCTTCCTGCGCGCCAAGGCTTCCGAGATTGCGGATATGTATCTGCGCGGCCGGGATGCGTACTACAAGTCCCTGTCGTCCGCGATGATGAAGGCGCTCGCGCGTGGTACGAACTACACCTTCGTGGACAGTCTGAGCAACGGCGTTTCGCTGGCTGTCAAGCGCGTCTGGAACAACGACGGTGTTGTTCCGCCTCCCTCCCCGGCTGGCGCGACGTTCGCCGGGACGCACACTCACCTCGGAACCGGCACGGCGGCGATCACCAACGCCTCTGTGCAGGCTGCGGTGGATAACGTCGAGGAACACGGGAACACCCGCAACGTGCGGATTTATATCGCACTTGCGGACAAGGACGACTTCATCGTCCTCACCGATTTCACGAAGCTCACCCAGAGCTTCGTCCTGCCGACCACGCTCGGTTCAGAAGAAACGGTTGAGCGGGCCACGAACAGCGACCTTGAAGATCAGAAAATCGGATACTGGAAAGGCGGCGAGGAAGTCTGGGTCAAGCCGTACATCAAGGCCCACTACACGCTTGTAGTGGCAACCGGCATGGACGAGAAGCCCCTGATGTATCGTCAGCCGGAGGAACCGGCCCTGCAAGGGCTGCGCCTGACTTCCTCGTATCCTGGCTTCCCGCTGTACGCCAAGGAAATGACGGCGGAGTTCGGGTTCGGCGTGTGGAACCGAGGTATGGCAGCTTGGGACTTCGAAGACGCCGGCGCGTGGGCCGACATGGTCTAAAGCGGTATGCCGTAACCCCTCGGGGTGCGGTGAATGGGGGGCCGGGGTTTCATCTCCTTCCCCGGCTCCCCGGTACCGGAGGTTGAATGCCAAGTACGATGCTGACCTACGTTATCGCAAGCCTGCCAGCGCCAACCAAGGCTCTGCTTGGAACGCCGGACGAAACGGCGCTTGCCCCCGTTCTGGCTGACGCTATCAAGGAATACGACAACGCCTACACGACTGAGGCCCAATGCACCGATACGGTGCGTTTCAACGCTATCGGGCTGGCCTACTTCTGGCAATGGGCGCTGTTGCGTATTCAGTCCGCCCGCTTCGATCCTGTGCAAGGCACGTCAAGTGAGTTTGAGAAGCACGTTGCGGAGTTCACGCGCCTACGGGACTGGTACTGGAACCGTGTGCCGGGCGGCATGGCGTCCGCCCCGGGCATCATCCTGACCACGATCACGGGCGAGCAAGACCCATACGTCTATCCGCGTTACGAGGACAGGGTATGAAGATGCCCGCTGGCCTCACCGGCGTCAATGAGAGCATCGTGTCCATGAAGAAAGTGGATACGGCTCTCAAATCCGGCGCGTCTCAGAACATCATGGAGATAGCCAAGCGCGTGGCGGAGGAAGCTGGTATCCGCTGCCCCATCGACAAGGGAAACATGCTCTCCAGCATCGAGTATCGCAAGGTGGACGAGCAGACGGCGGAAGTGACTGTCGGCGGCGGGTTCTGGGGAGGCGTGGACGTGGACTATCCCGCCTTCGTGGAGTTCGGGACATGGAAGATGGACGCACAACCCTTCGTGAGACCTGCCGTTGATTTCGTCGTCAAGGATGTCGGCTTCAAAGGCACGTTGCAGCTGTTCGTCAACAAGGCGGTAAAGTGATGGAGGCAAAATGGTAAACGTGACGATGGCGGACATTGGGCAGGAGCTTTCCGAGATTTTCGGAGAGAACATGACATACTTTTCATTCACCCTTGACGTGGAAAATCCCGATAGGCCGCACGTCATTATCAAGAAGGCGATAACCAAAGAGCAAGGCGAGAAGTTTATCGCCGTGTTGAAAAAGTTTGCCTGGAAGGAAGAATGAGCATGTTCTCCACGCTTGACACGCTGCTTGCTTCGGGCGGAGCCTTCACGGTCTACTCTCCGCTCGTGCCGCGCGTGGATATGTCGCCTACCCTGCCATATGTGGAATACAAACGCATCGGCGAGAATTCTGATCACTATCTCAGCGGAGTGCGCGTGTACTCCACCGCGCGGATAGCGGTTGTGATGTGCGCCGCGACCGAGGCGGGTCTGCTCGTGTTGATCGGGCAGGTACAGGCGAAGCTGGACTACAACCGAACCAACTTTATCCTATCGTTCCCCGCTCTTGGGCCATACGGGGAAGGCCATGAGGACAATCCGGTAATGTTCTACGCCAAGTCCGATTGGTTCATTCTGTACTAAAGGAGCAATAACATGCCTACTGGATATACCAACATCGGAACAATTCTGAAGATCGACGGGGCGGCTGTCGCGGCTGTGTCCGCCATGCCCGACGGGCTGAACGTCTCAGGCCCGGGTGCGCTGGACACGACCGTCCTTGCGCCGACCGGGAAATTCAAGACGAACATCCCGGATGGCGTGCTCGGGGTGGAGCCTTTCACCGTGGAAGTCGTGGCGGCCAACGGGTCGATGAAGACGTTCACGGATTACGCTGTTGCCTGCGCCCTGCATGACATCCAGATCGACACGCCCACCGGCGAAAGTTTCTACATGGATGCCGCCCACACGGGCAAGGGCTGGATCAGCGACGTGAAACTGAGCGGCGCTGCGGGCGCTTCCTCGCCTGGCTGCGAGAAGATCACCTTCACCATCCACCCGACCGGTATCCCGGTCTTCGCCGCAACAGCCGGCGCGTGGTACACGGGTGTCACGACCCTCGGAATCGCGGGCGGCGACTTCGGGCTGGTCGTGGGCGGCTCGCCTGTTCAACTGACCGTGATCGCCACCTACGGCACTTCGGGCTTTTCCATCGTCGCGCCCGTGGCCGATCTGTCCTTCGTGTCCGGCACGCCTGCGAACGCGACCGTCGGGGCGAACACGGGTATCGTGACGTGGATTTCCAACGGCGGGGCGACCACCATCACCTGCGCTATCACCGCCGCGCCGACCATTGACACCATGTGCATCTGCACCACCGCGTAAAAGTGCTTCGACAAAGCGCCGGGAGGGGCAGACCATCGCCCCTCCCCCATGACTGTGAGAGGTGAGAAGATGACGAAGGGTAAGAAAACCGAACTCGCACGGCTCGACCGGGCTTCCTTCCTCGCGGCTTCCCATTTACGCCGGGAGGATGTTGCGCTTCCGGATGTTGGCGTTGTATCCATCAAGGAATTCACCGCCCCGCAGCGTCTGGCGTACTTGAAATATCTGGAAATTGGCGCGGACGGCCTGCCGAAATTCCCTCCCGAGAAACAGGTCAACCTCAGCAAATTCATTCTATCTCTCGGGTGTATCAACGAAGACGGATCGCCAATGTTTGCCTCAATGGATGAGGTTCCTGAAATGCGGGCGGACTACTACGAGATCATCGGGAAGGCCATTCTTCAACTGTCTGGCATCATCCCGGCGGATGAGGTTATCGACAACCTCCCAAACGTGAAGAAGACGGATACAGCGCCCTCTCCCTAGAGTTGGGGCGCGACCTGTCTGGCATGGGATCATCGGAATACCTCGCATGGCATGAATATCTCAGCCGGGAGGGATGGAGCAGAGACAAGGCGGAAGAACGGTCTACCAGGCTGGAGGTTCTATTGGCTACCCTACTTGCCATGACCGCCAATTTCAACAGGAACCCAAAGGACACCCCCAAGCCTTTCGAAGTGTACGACTTTGCCCCCTGGTTGCGCCCGGATAACGCTCAGACCGAGATTTCAGACAAGCCGGTCAGTCAGGAAGAAAGCAAGTTGGAAGCAGAACGGATTGACGCGGAGGTTGCGAAGTCGATGGAAAACATGAAGGCCGTCCTCGCGAAGATGAAAAGGTGAGCTATGCCTGACCTGCAACCTATCGTCCAGCGTATCAGTACGAAATACGACCCGACCGGGATTTCGGCTTTTCTGGGCCATCTCGGGAAGGTACCCATTCTTGCCGGCCTTGCTGTAGCCGCTATCGGTGCAATCTCCGGCGCTCTGGTGGTGTGTGTCAATAAGACAATCGCATGGGGCAAGGAGCTAGACAGCACAATGGATCTGCTCGGCGTGACCTCGAAAGAGGCCGCAGGGCTGAGCCTCATCGCCAAGGTAACAGGCACGTCAATCGAGACTCTAACCAAGGGGCTGAACATTATGGGTAAGGGGTTGGTTGACGTGGGGGGAGGATTGGGAACTACCGGCAAGGAACTCAAAGCCATCGGGATCGACATTTACGACGTAAACGGCAAGCTGAAATCAACGCCCGCCCTGCTGCAGGAAGTGGCGGACTACATGAGCAAGATGAGCGACGGTACGGCCAAGACCGCTCTTGAAATGAAGCTATTCGGACGGTCGGGTACCGAGGTGGATGAAATTCTCCGCCAAGCCGCAAACGGCGGGATGCAGAGGTATATCGATCAGGCATCCAAGATGGGGCTCGCGCTTTCTGCGGATCAGGTGAGCCGGATAGAACAACTCGGGTTCAACATGAATATGCTGAAGGAGCAGTTCACGGGGATCGCCGTTGTCCTCGGGATCGCTTTCATCCCTATGCTTCAATCCGCTGTGACGTGGTTGGGTAATCTAGTGGCTGGCCTCCTGCCGGCCATAACTCAGATGGGGGCATTCCTCGGGCTGATGTTCGGGGGTTCCGGAAGCACAAGCCTCGTTGGAATGACCGGCGCGGGCGGTGCGCCGACATACTCAGTTGAAAATCAATGGCGTATCGCGCACGGGTACCAGCCGCGCGCGGATCGGGAGGCGAGCGGTGTGCTTCCGGCTTCTTCTACGTCCGCCCAAGCTCCATACATGCAGGGCTTGTCTGGCGATTATGCTCAGCACGTCGTTCTCACCCCGTGGCAGGAGGCGTTGCTTGACCTGCGGGATACTGTCGTCCATGATTTCTGGCCGTGGTTCTCAGGATTGGATTGGGCCGGGACACTTACGACCCTCGGGAATATCGCCGGGTGGATTTCGGAAAATGTTCCCAAGGCATCCAACGCCGCGATTACCGGCGTAAACATGATGGGCGTGATGGCCACGAACACCATAAACGCCGGATGGGATGCCGTTGGCTGGTTCCAGACGAACATCATTGACCCGTTCAATGAAGCTAAAGACGAACCCTATTATGAGAAAATGGGTTGGGACGTATGGCTAACCAATAACCTCATTACTCCGATAAACAACTTCGTGCAGGATACAAAGTTGCCGACTTGGGATGAACTTATATTGGGTCTGAAATTGGCGTTTCACCATCTTGGGTTTGGGATCGGGAATGCTATCGTGAACTTTCTCTATAAACTGGAGGAGATGTATAACAACGCCATCGGTTGGGTAAACAGAATTCTCGGCGTGCAAATACCCACGGTGTCTTCGCATGTTGTTGTACCCAAACCCTACGCTGAGGGCGGCATTCTGGGGGGCAAGTGGGCGCTCGTAGGCGAAGAGGGCTATGAACTCATCGGTCCGGACGGGCGGGTGTACCCGCATGGCGAGACTAAGCGCATGCTCTCGAAGGGGCTGAGGAACGTACAGGGTTTTGCGGGTGGGACGAATGACGGGCCGAATCCGTGGGACGTGGGGGTTGCCATTGGCGGAGCTACTGGCGGCGGCTTTGATCCTGCTTCGGCTGCGAGCGCCCTATCCACGATCGGCGGGGCAACTGGCAACACGTCTATCAATCCCGGCGCGCTGTCGGCGGTAACAGCGTCAAAGGTTTTGTCGGCAATTGGGAACGCTACCATGTCGGCTGACCAGGCATCCGGCGCGGCTATTGGTATCCAGCAATCCATGAAGGACTTTACCATGTCGCAGTTGAGCACGCAGATGACGCAGCGCGATATGCTGGCGGAATTGCGTAAGCTGAATGAACAAATTCCCGCTCTCATGATGTCCCTGTCGTCTGAATTCAAAAAGGTGATGGTGTGACCGTCCTGACTTGGGATGTCGAAGGCTGCTTTCCTCCTACCGCGTATGTGCCGAACGCGCATACGAAGGGTCTCTGGCATCTGGAGGCCAACTCGAATGACTCGTCCGGCAACGGGAAGCATGGAACGGATACCAATATCGCCTACGCAGCCGCGAAGATCGGCAACGGGGCACATTGGACGGTAGGAAACGGGGGAATATCCATTCCGGTCAATACGATGGGGACGCTCGGAGTGGGCGACTTCGCTATGGCGTGCTGGTTCTACGGGGCCAATCCGGGGGCGGGAAATTTCCCGGTCCTTCACGGCTCGTATGACGTTTCCCCGTATAAAGGCCCGGTAGTATATTTTGACCCGCTTGGCGTTCTTACTGCGAATGATGGAATATCGTTTCAGGTCGATCCAGCCAATAGGCACAGGGTTACTACCCCGTCTGCGTCTTCGCTGTATGGAAAATATACATTCATAGTATTCACCCGCATATCAGGCGTGTGTTACGTTTATTATAACGATGCGCTGGTTCTGTCTTTCGCGGATGCCACAAATATTCCCGCCGCCGCAACTGCTTATATCAACGGCATCAATACCTCTGCTACTGTATCTTGGAAATCCGGCCTCATAGGCGACGAATACATCTGGGAGGATCAGGGCTGGACGCTCCCGATGGTTCAGGAAGCCTACGGGTGGAGGTCGGTGAAGACGGACGCCAAGAACGTCGTAACCGCCCAGCACGGCTACACCGGCAACAACCCCACCGACCGCATCGCTGGGCCGGGCAGCCTGCAGATGACGCTCAACAACGCCCCGGACAACACGGGCGCTGCAGAGGGCTACTATTCACCCGGACATGCTTCCTGTCGCCCCGGGTTCGATCTAGGGGCGCTGTTCCGCCTGAAAATAAGCGACGGGACGACGACCAAGTACCAATTGCGCTCAAAAGCGAAGAAGATCACACCTGTACCAGGTGTGCACGGTTCCCACGAGACGCCCGTGATGTGCTCGGACTACTTCGATGACCTGTCCGAAGCTCCGCTCCGGCAAATAGCCGTTCTGGCTGGCAAGCGTATCGACGAGGCTATTACGGCTGTGCTTGCGGGCATGGCGCATGCGCCCCGGCACACGTCTTTCGCCGTTGGGCTGGAAACATACACCCACCTCCTGACCGGGATGAGCGATAACAAGTCGGCTCCCTTGACGGCCCTACAGCGTTCCTGCCAGACCGACCTGTCCTATCTTTTCCTCGTCGGGGATGGTACGGATGGTGAGACGCTGAAATGGGACAACCGGCATTCACGCCTGTCCGCCGTTTCCGAGGCCACATTCGCCGACACGATGAGCGGGGTGGTAGTCCAGCGTGACCGGGCGAAGCTGATAAACGATGTCACGACCGTAGCCCATCCCCCAAAGCTGGACACGGTTGCAGTCATTCTTGCCAAGACGGACGACCTTGAATTCACCCTTGAACCGGGCGCGACGAACGCCAAGACTATGACGCTCGCCTTCACGGATCCCGACATGCAGGGGCGCAGGGTGGATATGGTTGCAGGTTCGCAGCCCGTCGGCTGGCCTGTGGCCGGCACGGATTACAAGATGGGGTCAACGTCCGGCGGGTCTGACCTGAACGCCAACCTTGTCATAACCCCGGTGTGGGGGGCGAACACCATCCAAGTAACATTCGCCAATACCGCCGCGGTGCGTGGATACGTGAGCATCTTCCACGCGCGCGGGATAGGCATCTACGACAATACGCCGGTCGAGAAGAATAGTCAGGACGCGGACAGCATCGACACCCACGGCTCCCATCCTGCCCGGTATGATGTGCCGTATTCGGACAGCGAGAGCTTTGTGAAAGACCTTGGGAAGGTGCTGTTGGCGAATAATAAAGACCCGCGCAACTACATCAAGTCCGTAACCTTCCACGCTCACGACCCTAATAATCATCTGTTCGCCACCTATGCCGCGACGCTGGATGTCGGGTCGATGATCACCGTCGCGGAAACTGTGACGGGCATCGTCGGGGATTACTTCGTCGGGTCTATCAAATGGGAATGCAGGGAAGGGAATTCTATCGACGTGACGCTGGGAGAGTTGGAACCGGCTATCGGCAACTGGTCCTTCCGCCTCTGCGCCGCCGCCGACGACGTGACCGATCCAGCTATAAGCATCCTTGCTCTCTACCCGGAAAGCGATACGGTGAACTTCACGCCAACCGATCCATATGGCAATCCGTTTCACAGGCTGTATATCTGAGAGGTGATGACATGGCAAATGTATACGCATTCTGCAACGGCGGCGATTGGGGTGTGATATGCCCGCGCTGCGGAAACGCCGTCAAGAGCAGGATTGGGATCAATAAGGTTATTTGCATCGTCTGTTGGCCGGGTATTATGGCTACCGCTTTGCAGGAAGTGACCACGGTGACGAACGGCATCACGCAGAAAATCCTACGCCCCGTTCCTGACCTTGCGGCCCGGCAGGAAGCGACTATCGCGGCCCGCCAAGCTCAGGAGGAATACAACGTCATGTTCCCGCCGAACGTGCAAGCCATCGCGGACATTATCAACGCCGAGCCGGATATAAACTGGAAGAATTGGTATCCGGATCGGGATGAAGTGAAGGCGAAGACGAAAGGGAACGCATACGGTCAATCGTTGGCGGACATGCAGCACGAGCATGACCACCACGGAGCGAGGCCATAATGGCATACGATAATACTCACGTCTGGGTAGTCTACAACGTCCTGACCGCTCCTCAAATGACGCAGATCAGCGACAACATCGATTGGCTGCATACTCAGCTAACCTCCGCCGCCGGGGTGAACGGGGTATCGTCCTTCTACCCGTCTCCGCTCCAGATAGACAGCAGCAATCAGGGTGCCGTGACGGCCAATCGCGTATACGCCACCCGTATCCATCTTGAGGCACAATGCAAGGTGGATGGATTTTATGGGTACGGTGGGAACGCCACAAATACCCGGTGGGGAGCTGGTATCTACGATGTCGCAGGGACAACTCTGCTTTGCTCGGGCGTGACGGCGCAATTGGCAGCCGTTGCCATTCCCATCACTTGCGCGGCGACGCTGATACCGGCTGGAACCTACTGGCTGGCGATGACGGGTGATGCGCAAGGGCTTCTGGCGGCGGCTCGCATAGCTATCGGCAATAATCAACTTGCCACTATGAATTCTCCCGACGTGACTTTCGGATATTCCGCCACGGCCAGTGCCGCTGGCGTTCTGCCGGCTACCATCGCCCTTCCGCTGACAGCAGTAAGCACTCAGGGAGCGGCAATGGCCATCTGGGCCATTCACACCACGACGTACTAAGTCTAGGAGAGCGATACGATGGCGACGAAAGGACAATTTGACCGCATGGAAGCCAAAATCGACAACCTTTCCGCTCAGATGGCTAAGCTCGTAACGGATTTCGCGGTCGTGAAGAAATGCACGGAGGATAATGATCTCGTGTTACACGGGCCGGACAAGCGGAGCGGGCTGGTGGGGGAATTCGGTCGTCTGTCCACCCAGCAAAAGCTCGTGGTGGGTATCATGGCGACCATCGGCACGGCCACGCTCTCCGGGGTGGTGATGCTTATCATCCAGGCCATCTCCGTCGCCAATGCTCTGGCGCAAGTGGTGAGGTGACCCATGGGCTTCAAAAAAGGATTTGACCCGAAACGCAATTTGAAGGGCAGGCCGCTCAAAGGTATCACGATTGCGGACCTGTTCGCGCAGGAAGGCGACCGGGTGGATAAGGCTTCCAAACTTACCAATCGCCAACTCCTCATTCATAACATGTACATGGCGGCCATCGCGGGCGACCCTGCGTTCGCGCGTCAATGCCTGGAGCGCGAATACGGAAAGGTGCTGGAGGAAATCCAGCTCACAGGCGGGCGCACGAAGCCGCTCGACCTGTCGAAGCTGTCCGAGAAGGAATTGGGCGTGCTGATGACGCTGCTCAACAAGGCGGAACCGGATGACCCTGATACTCCCGACGCGGAATGATGTAAGCGCGGAGTTCTGCCGCCGCGACTTCTACCGGTTCGTGACGGAGGCCTTCCCCTACGTCCTGCCCGGCGTGAAGTTCGTACCCGGTTGGCATATCAAAGCCGTCTGCAAATACCTGCAAGCCGTGGAGGACGATACCCTCAAACCCCGGACGCTGGTAATAAACATCCCGCCCGGCCACATGAAATCCTTGCTCGTCAACGTTCTGTTCCCCGCGTGGGTGTGGACGCGCGACCAACGCAAGCGGTTTATCTGCATCACTCACTCGGAGGTATTCGCCACTCGGGACAGCCTGCTCTGCCGCAACCTTGTCACGTCGGAATGGTACTCCGCTCTGTTCCACCTGGCGCTTGCGGAAGGCGACCAACTGAAGACGCGCTACTCGAATACCAACGGCGGGTTCCGGCACGCTTACGGATTGTCCGGGATGACTGGAGACCACGGTGATTATCTTCTACTCGATGACCTGCTCGATATTGAAGACCGATACAGCGAAGCGGAAATCAAAACAGTCAATGACCTGTACGATAATATCCTTCCAACACGAATTGATCCGCGAAACGGAAAGAAAATCCTTATCATGCAGCGGCTCGGGCAAGCCGACCTTGCGGGTCATATCAAGAGGGTAGGGGAGCCTGCGGAGTTCCTGGTGCTTCCTGTTGAGTTCGAGGGCGAGGTTTTCAAGAGTTCCATAGGCTTCAAAGACCCCCGCAAGAAGAAAGGGGAGCTGCTATGGCCGGATATGTTCGACGGGGCATGGTTGATGCGCTCCAAGGCGCTCATGTCAGATATGGACGTGGCGGGGCAGTTCCAGCAGCGCCCCTCCCCGATTTCGGGCAACTTCTGGAAGAGGGAATGGTTCAAGAATCGCCTTTCCAATACCTCGATCCTTGGCCGATTTATTTCGTGGGATACGGCGGCAAGCATCGAGGACACCGCCGCCTACTCTGCCTGTGTGGTGGGGGAAATCATGGCCGACTACCGGCTATTCATACGGTACGTCAGGCGCGGTCGGTGGATCTTCCCCGAGCTTCAACGGAACATCGAGGACATCGCGCAGATGTATAAATTCTCCCTGCGGAATATCTGCGTGGAGAGCAAGTCATCTGGCCAGTCAGTCATGCAATCTCTCAACGCTGGATCATCCGTGATACATAAGCTGGAGGTAGAATTGGGGATAGATCCGGGCGAACTCTTGAAGCCGGTCAATCCTCAGAACGACAAGGATGCTCGCTGCCAGTTGATTTCCAACTTCTTGGAAAAGGGGATGGTTGTCCTGCCCGTGCCGGATGATACGAATAAAGAATGGCTGAACCTGTTTGAAGAGGAAATATTCGAGGTTCCGAATTCCGCATACCGCGACCAATCAGATGCGTTCTCGCAATTGGTCTGGTTCTGCTCCAATTATCTGGAAACTGGCCTAACCGGCCGAGGTGTCCAATGACCTACATCCCGAACGTTCAACCGCTCGTTACCAACCGCCTGCTGTTGGATTGGTACGCGCTGTATAACAAGTGCGAATTGTATTACAGCGGGAATGGTGTGTACGACGATACCAGCATGGCGGCCTACGGCCTTTCCAAGTGGCTGGAGGCTATCAAGCCGCTCCGGCAGGTATCCAACCGGTCGGTGGAGTTCTACGCCACGAAGATGCTGGTAGGAAATGTTCAGATTGTCACGGGAGAGGAAGGGGATACGCACCCGCTACTCGACGCTCTCAATCAGGTGCTGACGTGGAGCAACTTCGATGAGATGAAGCAGCTCTACACCCGCGACCTGTCGAAGTTGGGGGATCTGTTCCTAAAGGTGCAGCTTGGGTACGCCGATCAGCCGCCCGTGAAGGAAGGCCAGAAGCCGCCCAAGCCGGTAGCGGACAAGGTATACATCCAGCAGGTGCCTTCGGAAAACGTGGTCAAATTCGAGGAAGACGAACGGGGCTACCTTATCAGCATCCGCATCGAAACGCCCATCGACGTGGATGATCAAAACCAGACCATCTACCGCACCGAATACTACACGAAGAAGTCCGAAGACGCGACGATGGCCTACTACTCTGTTTGGGAAAGCAACCTGCAATATCCCACGCCTTTGGATGAGTACGGCGAGCCGAAAGAGTGGGGGCCGCTGGCACAGTTCGGGATAGACTTCGCGCCCTTCGTTCACGATAAGTTCAAGAATACCGGGGCGCTGCGCGGGACGGGCTGCTTTACCCACACGCTCGACAAGCAGGATGAGGCCAACCGGCAGGCTACCAGGCTGGCACAGATGGTATTCAAGAAGGCCGGCGGAACCACCTGGTTGCGGCAGAACGCTTTCGACAAGGACAACCGGCCGCTCGCGCCGGCTCCGATCCTCGACGCCGCGGGCAAGCCGACCACGACCGTCTCGCTGACCGATGACATCATGCCGCGGCTGCCCTCCGGGACTACGTTGGAAAGCACCGTCCCTAACATCGCGTGGGAGGCGATCCGCAACATCGCCAACGACATGGTGGAGGAATTGAAGGAGGACATGCCGGAATTGCGATACTACTCCCAGACCGAAGGGGCGAATATGTCCGGAAAGGCGCTCTCCTACACGCTGGCCCCCGCTCTCGACCGCGCGCGTGAGGCGGGTACCAACTTCGCCACCGGCCTGACCCGGGCCTTGAAGATGGCCCTCACGATGGGGCAATTCGCCAAGGTGCTGCAAGTGGCGGGATCATACGACGCGGGCGACTTCGACCACACAATCACCGTACCCGACCCGTTTCCTCCGGATGATGCGGAGCGGGCCATCACCACGAAGGCTTGGAAGGATGCCGGGCTTGACCTGCCAACCTCCATGGAAATGGCGGGATGCACCCCGAAGCAAATTGAGAAGGCGCAAAAGGCCGCCGATGAGGCCATGAAAGCTAAGGCGAAGGTTGCCGTGGATATGATCAACAAGATCGGCGCACAGAATGACGCGGCGCGGAAAGAGGCGGCGGATAAGAAAGCGAAAGAATGACCAACCAATTCCCGAAGTCCCCGAAGCGCGTCAAGATCGAGTGGGCGCTGGCCTTCCTCGGGTTCACCGCGCTCATCGC
>Ga0209593_10000369_pt1 | contig 22152 bp, 17 predicted proteins | sample PPLLaktember2015_3_FD_187260 | JGI IMG/M metagenome (GOLD analysis project Ga0209593, IMG submission 187260) | Freshwater sediment microbial communities from Prairie Pothole Lake near Jamestown, North Dakota, USA - PPLs Lake P7 Core (6) Depth... | ecosystem: Environmental > Aquatic > Freshwater...
TATAGAGCTTCTTTCCAAAGCCGGGAGGATAGTCACATCCTCCGTGTGGCTGCTTTGCTATCTGTTAGTGACGGCACTTGGGAAATACAAGCTAATCACGTTGTCACTGCGATTAAAGTTATTACAGATACTCGTGAAGATGGTGCCTCGATATTTGAAGGCACGGGTGCCAACAGCAAAATTGTCTTGGGAGTTGACGCCATACGAGACAAGTTGCTTGCGGCAGGGATCGGAGGCATCAAGCACAGCGAACTCACCAAGCATGTGCAAAGATTTATGGACGCAGAACATGCGAGAACCGCCCTCGACGTAATGCACGAGCTAGAGTTGGTTCAGAAGTTTGAAGATGTCAACGTGGGTAGAGGCAGACCCACTACTATATGGAGAGCCAAGCAGGGACTAATCTCTAGCAAGGCTCTCGACAGCATACTAGGCAGTATCAATCCTGCTTCTTGACGTACGGCTCCATCCACTCTTCAGGGTTGTAATCCTCGAATGAGAAGTCGCGTCCCAGGATCTTACTCAAGTGTTCTTCATGCCTCCGCACAAGCCTCAGCATATCCATACGCTGATACTTAACATCATCAGTCAAGTCGTTAAGCAGTGCGTTCTTCTCTGCTTGCGTCTTGTCTGTTGCAGCCTTAATAGTCTCAGCTTGTGCAGAGATTTGCTTGATCTTTACCTTCTTAGCGTTAAGCTCGTTTGTAACCTGTTGTGCAGACGTACCGATCCTAGCGGCCATAGTACCATCAAGGTCGCCGCGTGATGCTATACCGCTAGGGTCAAGTTCTCGTGCAACACCAGCACTACGGTGCGAAGTTGAGGCTCCACTGAACGTATCAGTACGCATATCCTTCGTGTAGACACTGAGTGCGTTCTCAATACCCTTCTCACGATCCTTAAGCAGTGCGTAGTTAGTATCAGCAGCAGTCTTGGCTTGTACGCGATCGCCAAATAGGGGCTTGAATATACCAGCACCCTTCTGCGCTCCCTCTTTCCACTGATCGCCAACAATATCCCAAATACGTTTACGATCTTCAGGCTTCTCGCTGTTCAGTGTCCTGTAAGCATCATCACCGATGTCCATAAGACCTGCACCAGCAGACCCAAACAGTGTACGAACCATCGTATCATGTGTTGCAGACATCAAGCTGCCTGGACGATCTGTTTCAGGATCAAACCCACTAATCCCCTGTGTCTTTGGTCCTACCATTTCACCTGTGAGTGCAGACATCGAAGGATCAACGCCTTGTGATGCTAACACACCAGCAGCTAGCGGTATACTACTGTAATCAGGCTTCCAATTCCAGTCTACAGAACCATCAGGCTTATAGTTCATCCCCATTGCTGCCAATGAGGTTGGTAAGTTGGCTCTTATAGCTTCATTGATCCTTAGCTCTGAGTCCTTAGTGGACACTTCATCCCTAGCTGGACCCTCACCTTCAATCATACGCTTCATAGAACCAATGAAGTCGTCGTCCCACTCACCGCTGTTCATCCCACTGATCTGATCGGTGATTGGCATGACTGTAGCCAGCAACAGCCGTTGCAACTGATCTAGAGGTAACTCAGCACCACCAAACAGAGAGAGCTTACTAGCCTTCTGCTGTGAGTTCTTAGCGTTGTGTGCGTCTCGAGCGTCTTGATCGTAGTACTGAGACAAGTAGAACATAGCAGCAGCAGTGCCACCTGTCTGCGTCATGTTACGAAGGAAGTTGATTGGATCTTCGCGTGCTCGCTTACCCACCTGTGCCATTGTAGACAGTGAGATAGGCCCAAACAAGTTAGCACTAGTCAGTACTTCCGCAGCCTTACCGCTACCGTGTATCGCGGGATCAGACGACAGCCTCCGCATATCAGAGATAAACTCGTCTAGGTCTTTAACCTTACCTTTGTTAGCACGGACAGCAGAGTAGCGAGCACCATTGTGCATTGCCTCTAGCAACCCTGTGTACTGACGCATGATAGGCAGTGTCTTAGCCTGTATCCAACGGTTCTTAGACTTGAGCAACGCACCACGCATTAAGTCGATGCCACCCTTCTCACCAAATGACCTATCAATATCATCAATGACGCGTTGTGCTTGGTTACGTGCGTACTCAGGTACTGCTCCTTGCATACCTTCCATCACATGAGTAGGATCAGCAGCACCCCAAGCTGCTTTAGAAGTGATCCCCATCTGATCCATATCTGCAAGAGTACTGTTCTTGTACATTCCTTCTAGCATCTGAGTGAAAGCTTCTGCTCCCTTACCCCCAGAGATACTGTTGATACCATCACGAAGCCAGGAGTTGTCTGCGATCATACGCATACGCATCTTGGTAGCCATTTCACGCAAGATCATATCACCAGCAGCACGAACACCACCAACGTGACCACCAACAAACATACGATTGAGTGCACCTACGCCGTGCGACTTACCAGCAAGCGTAGAAGCAGCCATGCTATCCATGATTGGAGCAGCAGCAAAGCTAAACAGATTGCGTAGTGTACCAAGTGAGCCAGTGGTCATGTTCTGATACAGTTGTCGTGCTTCCTCTAGCCCCCTGATAGCGTTACGAGGACTGAAGTTAAGCGACTTAGCCAACTGACTGTCTAAGATGTCATACTTCTCGATACCTGTAGGTGTGAATACCTCATGTACATTCTCTCCAGAAGCTCCAGCCTTTAGCTTACGTACGACGAGATCACCCTTGGAGTTACGCAATCCAGACTGTGCCATTTGTTCTAGATAGTCACGCCTAAACTCGTTAGTCTCAGCCTTACGAATGGTGTCGCTGAAGTCCTCAAACAGCTTAGACATAGGATTGACTACACCCTGATGTCCTGGAACACCTGTGTGCGTCTCTGTGGCACGAGCTGCTTGTTCAGTCTTGTTAGCAGAGTAGCGACTACTGAATGGAGAGTACTCAGCCTCCTGCTTTAGATTGCTTTGCAGTGGTACATAGTTAGGACGGAGTTTACGCATTTCAGCGTACTCAGCAGGAGACATAAGCCCCCTCTGTACCTCATACTGTAGCTTCTCGTCGTAGAACTTCTGCACCTGAGTGAAGTACTTACCCAACTTAGGATCAGCCTTCACGTTGTCTACTAGCATTTGCAGTTGGGCTGCTGTAACAGGGGCACCGCCAATCTCTTTGAACAGTGATGCACGATCACCAGTGTTCTTGAAGTCGTCAAGCGACGAAGCACTGACAAGTGCACTACCAAGACGCTGTTGTTCTTCTGGTGACAACTCCTTAGCATACTGGCGTGACCATGCAGCCAGCTTCTCTGTTTTCATTTCAGTCCCAGGAAGGCGTCCTGTAGTCACCCAATCATTGAAGCGTGCTTGAATAGAAGAGTTAGTGAGTCTATCCAACTTGAAGCCGAGCTTCTTAGCATGGTTCCTACCAAAAGCACGGTCAGCTAACGCAACGATAGGTCTTGTAGCTTCAAACACACTACCAATCTTCTTGTCAACAGCACCTATGTCACTAGTCTCAAACTCAGTACCAATGAACTTAGGCTCTTGTCCTGTAGATGTAAGCTCGACATCCTCAAGTGGTTGCTTAGGAGGTTTGCCAGCTTCGGTGTCGATCGGTGCGTGTTCACCGTACTCAGAAGGATCTTTGAACTTACCGAAGTTGTTAGGATCATTGATTGCAGCCTCACGTGCAGCAACGTGCGGAGCGACTACATTCTTACCAAACTTACCACCAGCATAGAGAGCAGCTAATGTTCCAGCGACAAGAGTACCTGCACTCTTAGTCTTGTCCCAGAACATATCATCGCGGGCAGACTCCATCTGTGCTTCAGTGGTAGGTGTATTCGCTTGCCAATCCAACACATCTTCGTCTGTAGCTTCACCGTTCTCGTAAGCATCCTGCATCATCACTGCATCAAGTTCTGCTACTTGAGTGGCTTCCTTCTCTGTCATTGGTTCTTCTGAACCAGTAACAGCACGAACAGCTTTAGGGATCATACCCTTGTATTCGTGTCCCTCTTCATCCAACTGTTGACGATCCTTAAGAACATCACCAGCACCTAAGCCAAGGACGTTAAGCGGTACAGCTGTTTTCAATCCCGTCTGTCGGAATGGTGTAAGGACTTCAGCAGCAGCTTTGACAGGCTTCCTGATAATCCCAGGAGCCTTGTTAAGCTTACTTAGTGCTTTAGCTACCTTGCCTGCCTTACCAGCACCAGATGCCCAACCTACCGGACCTTTGATGAATGACAGAGGACCGTAGCGAGCAATGTATTCTGCTGTGTTGCGTGGAGTACCAGCACCTAGTAGTTCGTCACCCTTCTTCTCTGCTGTTATAGATTGCGTATAAGCATCATTCAACAACCGCTCAACAGCGTTGTCACCCTTGAAAGGTTTACCGCCCTTTCCCTCTAGGTTCTTTTGACCAGACCCTGTGAAGCTCTTAATGGTTCCAGGGATAGAGGTGACATTAGGAATAAGTGCAGGGATATAAGGCACCCAACTGTCTTTGTTTGCTGCGTTTGCAAGAGTACCTTCGTACAGCCCAGAGATAAGCTGCCTTCCAGTACGTCCCCACTCGAAAGCACCGTAGCTGTCTTTCTTCTTCTTAGCAGCCATTATCCCTGCCTTCGTCCGTTGATGTAGTTAACAGTGCGACCATTCTTTAGGGTCACTGTAACACCACCATTCTGGTTTCTCTTTGCATCAGCAACTTGTGGAAGAGATTTCCACTTGGCTATACGCTGATCGTCTAGACCGGGTTGAGTACGTGCAGCATCAAAAGCTTTTCCGTCGTTAACCCTAGCAGCGTACTCGTTGTTCTCTTTAGTGTTCCACCTACCTCCACTTTTAGGGCCACCATTGTAACCACGTACAGGATCTTCACCGCGATCAATGCTTTCTTTCAAGTGTAGTGCTGCAATCTCAGCAGCTTGTGTCGGTCCTGCGTAAGCATCAATGTGGTACTTGTCACCGAACAGCTTACGAGTAGAAGGTAGGATCTGATATACAGTTCTAGCACCTGTTGGTGACACTGCGTTAGCATTACTGCGTTCACCGTACACACGGATACGCTTCATCAAACCAGCAGGAAGGTTGTACTTCCTCTCTAGTCTGTTCTCGATAGCGTCATAACCTACGTCACGGTAATCAGAGAGATCACCACGAACAACAGTGGCTGAATTAGCTGATGCACCGCCACCCTGTGCACCAGCATTAGGGCTTACTGAAGGAGAGGGACTATCGCCTTTTACTGCAACCCCACCACTACGGAAGCGTTGTTTAGCTGCTTCAACTCGTTCAGGGTTCTTACCAGTGATCTCGTAGAGCACTTGGTCGCCAGTCTCATTGAGTACAGCTTTGATCTGCACTTCATCCTGAGCAAACTCAGCCTTGGTCTGTTCAACTAACAACTCACGTTGTAGTCTTTGTGCAGCAGTCTCACCCAACCCTACCTCAGCTTCTACAGAAGGTAGCGCAGCCATTTCCATCGGTAGCGGATTACCGTAAGGATCACCGAAGGAGTGCTCTAGTGCTTCCTTAGTGGGTCTTACACCAGCAGTGGTTAGACTGTTTACAGCGTTGCCCTTCTTCTGCCAAGCATCAGCAGTCATTGCATCAGCACCGAGAGCAGCACCAAGGTTTAGCTGTGGTTGGTTATAGGCAATACGACTCTCACCCGTTACAGGATCAACCTCTACATCTGCGTAGTTAGGCATACCGCGGTCAACGCCTTCAAGCCGCTTGTCAAAGACATCACCTTCTCTCTCAGCAAGAAGATCACGCTTCTGTGCATCAATCTGTAGATCCTGAGCACGACCAAGCATACGCTGATAGCTTGCAGCTTCTGCATCAGCGTTCATGCGTAGTGCAGCAGCATTACCAGCAGCTAGTGCAGCACTGTCAGTAGGACCACTAGCGCCAGCAGTTGCTTGCAGATACCCTGAATACCCAGGAGCAAACACTCCGTACTGTGCAGCCTCTGGAACAGGTATCGGTGTAGAGACACGCTTGCGACGTACTCTTTGTAGTAGACTTTCTTCAGCCATTGTTAAAATCCCGGCATAAACTTCTTGACAGCAGCATCTTCAGCGTTACTGTAACCAGTGAGCAGGTTCTGCAACGGTGACTTGACACGTGATCCAACGAAGGCATTGTAAGCACCAGTCTGTCCACGTTGTGCGTTAGCAAGGACACCACCAGCATTGGTTGCAGCATTTGTACCAAGGTCTAGCTTGGCAAGATCAAACTCTTGCTGCTTGTTAAGGTTCTCTCTACCCAACTGTTCGTACGCAGACGGTGCAAACTGTGCATCATAGAAACCTCGAGCTTCATCCCCGTACTGTCCATACACACCGTAGTTCTGTTGTGTACGTCCTTGGTTTATCCCTTCCGCAAACTCCAATGCTTCGAGGCCAGGCGTACCCATACCTGCTTGTGCACGAACCCTATCACGCGCAAGGCTGCTAAGAGCATCACCAACTGCACTAGAGCCAGTCCTGAGTTGCATCGTCCTCGCAGCGCGTTCAGCATCATCGTATCCTGCATTGAGTTGGCCTGTCCGACTGGTCAATAGTTGGCCCGCTACATCGCGTGGGTCAACCATCCCAACACCGCGACGGGCTGCATCAATGTCGAGAAGAGATCTATCTCTCCGATTGCTGCTCTCTTGACGCATACGCTCATAGTCGGTAAGACCACTTCTACGTATCTGTTGGTCTAGAGTGTTGCGAGCAAGTTCTTCTTGATAAGAAGCATCCTGAATGTCACCCTGCTCTTTACCTAGTGCGTACTCATACCGCCCCGTAACAGGATTGTAGCGAGTGTAACCACCACTAGGATCGTAGATGTCAGAGTTAGTAGCAGCAGCCTGTTTAGCAAGCTGTTGCAGGTAGTCAGCAATACCACCCTGCTTCTCAGTCAGTGCTTGTTGAGCTTTGTACTCTTTCTTAGCATACTTGTTGGCTTTCTTGTCACCCTTGTGACCAGCCCACAGTGCACCAAGGTCAGCTAACAGTGCCATTAGAACGCTCCTTGAGAGCCAAGCCCTCTGCTCTGTGTGTTAAGCCTTCTGCGTTCAGCGAGTGCAGTAGCAACGTCTGCATCACGTAGATTGAGTGCTCCCTGAGCAGTACCAACCTTGCCACCGATCTTACCGAAGTCAAAGAAGTTGCGTCCACCTAACCCACCGCGTAGTGTTCCCTCCGCGTTTGCCTTCGTGCGGGTAAGGTAGTCATTCCGCTCTGCGATGTACGGATCAAGTGAGAAGGCACTGCTGCCAGTAGGAAATGACTGGTAAGCATTGAAAGCACGGTCGTCAATCTCATTAAGTCCACCGCGCCACTGATCCACATAACCGCTACCAAGGGCACCAAGTTCGGATCTCGCGGCTGCTTCTGCTGTTCCAAGTGCAGACTGTCCTGCGTTGTATCCGACATCATTGTAAATCCCTCTAGCTTTACCGCGATCTAGCTGTAGCTGCGCTTCTGTCTTTTGCTCACCAAGGATGTTGTTGATAGCATCATCCAGGATTGTACTAGGTAGTGCAGCTTGATCTGCACCAACACCAAACTGCTTCTCGAAGTCAGCCATAAAGGCGTTCTGCTTGGCAGCGTTCTCAGCTTTCACAACATTTGTTGCGATGTCGTCACTGTAGATCGAGTAAGGATCTTTAGCGAGTGACGCCTGACTTGTCATTTGGTCATACTGTGCAGCAATGGCTTGCATGTACAACGAAGGGTCTAATCCCTGTGCACGGATGTTCAACTCAGCACGCTGCATCGCTGCTTGTTTAGCAAGTGCTAACTTGGCAGGATCAATAGGCTCCACTGCTGGTGGCAACGGTGGTGCAGCGGGAGTAGGTGCAGCCGCTGCTGGCTCAGGGGGATTGAACAACCCTTGTTCTAGGTAGTGCTGTACAGCATCATAGTAACTAGCCATTATAGTTTCCCTATCGCTATCCAGTTGTAAGTACCAGACGGTGTAGTGGTGTTGACAATACCGATACCAGTTGTCGTAGCAGCACCGTACGAGTGAACTTCACCAGTAGAACCTGTGTCATTAGCACCGCCTGAAACCACACAGATCGGTGCAACAGTATAAGCTACAGGGAAAGAGAGAGTGCCATTAGAGTTACCACCAAGAGATCCCGTACCACCCTGTATCATCAACGTAGTACCGTCAGGTAGCTTGAAGCGTACATTGAGAGTACCACCACCGAAGGTAGCTGATGTTAGTCCTACTGCATCAATGTAATCTGCACCAGCAAGCGCATTCGCTAGTGTGAGAAAGCCACGACCAAATGGTGTGGTTGTCAGTGCTGCAATAGCTGTTAGATCATCGTCGAGGGGCTGTGCTGATGTACCAGAAATCCCTAGATTAGCCCTAGCACCAGCAGCGTCGGTTGCACCTGTGCCACCGTTAGCAATAGCTAGTGGAGTGCCTACCCAATTCACATTGTTGATCGAGTTGAGAGTAGAGAGGGTGCCAAGACCAAGCGCAGTACGTGCATTAGGTGCAGTAGAAGCACCAGTACCACCATTAGCAATCGGCGTAACACCAGTGAGAGACGTAGCGTTCACAGCACCAGTGATTGTACCAGTGACAGCTAGATTGCCTGGGATTGTAACCAACCCTGATGTCAGGTTGATAGTGATACCGTTAGCTGCACCACTAGAACCTAGTCGTACTACGTTAGCTGCACTCTCGAGGATTACAAAGTCATTAGCCCCGGTCATGTTCATGCCGAAGCGACCAACAGGCAGGTACATACCTACGTTGTCGAGTGTCATTGCATCAGCACCAGCACGACCAAAAGATAGAACATCTGTTGGGTGATTGTACTTGATGTAACCTGCTAAGTTATTCTCTGGATCACCAAACCCAAGCATCCCTGCCTTACTGTTAGGCGTTAGGATGTTGATGCCAGCATTGTCGCTGTGCGAGATCGTGAGATCATTAGCATTAGCGTTTGGTACAGCACCACTCGGTCCTGCAATGATGTTGATCTGTGAGAACTTCTTAAGTGGTGCAACCGTGTTGAACACACTACCGTCAAAGATAGCCTTAACAGGCTCACCTGCAAGGAAGTCACCTGCTGCAACAGGATTGCCCAGAATGAGCAGTGGCTTTGCACCTTGCTCATCTACATCAATCGTCACTGCACCAGTTGGTGACAAGTTAGGGATGAACACAAGAGTCAGACCATTAATTAGTGGTCTGTTAGGCTCATAATTCAGTGTAATAGCATTAGCAGTACCACCGACAGTTGGCAGTGGCACATCACCGTACGAAGCCTGGAACATGCTGTCTAGCAGTGTCCAGTTGTACCACTCGTCGTCATGCCAGTTGTCCGAGTTGAAGTCGATCAACTTGAAGCCACTGTAGGTGTAGCCATAAATGCTCATCTGTTGATCCCCCCAAGGAGATAGTGCAGGGAGATCGACACAAAGCTTAATCCTGCGTCGCTCAATCCACTGAACCTAAGTTTCGCTATCTGGAACTTGCAAGGCCAAACGTAGTGCCACTTACGAGCAGTGTTCCGTCCACCGCCGTAAGGTTGTGGTCCTTCACCGAAGTGTCCTTGCCCACCACCACTAAACTCTGTAGTGAGTGCAGGAGCGTCTACTCCTTTGTTGGTGTAGAAGTTGTCAACGTACATTCTACAATCAAACTCACTGAGTCCTCTTGTGTCGAACGAGATATGCTTGCTTGTTTTGCTCTTTGTGCGCTGTCCGAAATCAAGCCAAGGCAGTTCCCAATCGAATGGTATGGGCTGTCCGTTGTCAGTATAGATAGGATCATCGTCACTTCCTAGCACCCAAATGTCGGCGTTCTTATCCCCAAAGAATACTCTTCCAGTGAGACTGCGTACCCCGCAGGTAAAGTTCCAGTTGCCAAACAAAGACCAGCACTCTTGTCGCAGAGCTGGCCTGTAATTGTATACAAAAGCTTTGGTTTCTGTTGTATCAGCAACTGTCTCTGCATTAGGGACGAATAGCATGAACTGTCCAGCAGACCTGTTGTACACTGAGAATACATGGTTCTCCATCGCCTCAAATGAGAGTGGCTTTAGCGCCTTCTTAATCTCGGGGTCAACGAGGTACGACAACCTCTCTGGCTTGAAGCTAGTTGATAGAGCAGTACGCTTGATGCTTGGTACTCCTTCAAGATCCATGAATAGACCATCATCACCGTAAGCAACGCCGCTCCTGTGGCTAATACTACCATAACCTGTCACTCCATCTTCAAAGTTGGGTGTGTGATTACCGTTCTCGTCGTACTCACCAAGGAAGCCAAACAGCAATCCTTCTGCGAACATCACTATAAGCTTACCCCTGAAGCCAAGGAGTCCACGTATAGTTGTAGCGCCAGGTAGGATAGAGCCAACATCAAGACGAGTACCATCATTCGGCTCAGGGTCGCCATACCATGTTCCATGTGCATCTTTTGCACTAATATGAATACGATCAGGTTCTAGTGGATCGCCAGCCATAACTAGATAGCGGGAAATAGCAGTGACGTACTTGCAAATGGGGACATTGAGATTAGTTGTGGTGGCCGCGTCTTGCAGATATTCAACAGAAAACTGGTTTCCAACGTCGAGGGGTTTGTCTTGTCCGTTGCAGATGATAAGATGATCGTTGAACTCTGCGAAGGAAACGAAGTCAACAGGCGCAGTCCAGCCCGTCGGTGCACCGGGGAGCAATGCTGCTGTCGCTTGGTCCCAGATGATCCCAACTGCTCCGTTACCCGTGACACGACAGATCTCTCCATTGCTGAATACCACTACGAGTGCTGCATTAAAGTAGTAAGCGTCCACTGCGTACGCATCTGAGGACAGCTTCTCTCTGCACTTAGCAAACAGTCTGTACCCTTGTCGTACTGCTACACTACCATCGTTGTCTGCCGCTACATTGTACGCAATGCGAGCAAACTGATGTCCTAGGTTCATATCATCGTCTAGAACATTCCACCCACCAGCAAACTCCCGCAACGTAGTCTGTTGCAGGTTCTGCATGATCTTGAAGTTCTTGGGTATGATCTGTTCTAGTCTCATATCAATACCACTGTGAAGGGATTTGTTCAGAACGAGGGTTCAGCAGCACTACGTTGTCAAACTCTGCATCTTCGAGAGCTTTCATGCGTGCATCAAACAACCCCTGCATCTTAGCAGCAGCACCAGCATTACTTGCATCATCAACTAGGTAATCCCAGGAGGCAAAGTAACACAGTGCCATGTAGTCGAAGGGTACAACATCAGTGTGCACAAACTCTTTAGCGGGGCGCTCTCTGCCAACTACAACTAAATCGTCGGTGGCTGTGAGAGGATACGCCGTGAATAACGTTGTGTCTCCCGAAGGTTCAACAAATCTTGTCGCTGTTCCATTAGGTAGGTCCAGCAAGTTGTAACTGAGGGGCATGGTGGGGATTGGGTGTTGACTGTTCTTTCTGAACACATCGCTTACATCCTTCCACTCTTTAATCAGACTGAACGGAACCAAGGGTTTCCCCGTGATCCCGTCCAATGTCCTTACCTCGCGTCGAATGAATTGGGGCCACCATTTCGCTGTGAAGCAATGGTCAAAAGCATGTTGCAGCTTCTGCATTATGATGTCTTGAGCATACACTTGCGTGTTAACACCCGCAGCTTGGTAGAGCATACGTTCAGTATCAACAGTTAAGGCTTGCAAAGTCTTGTACATAACGACCCCTTATCAAGTGGGGAGCAACATCGACGCGAGGACGAACACGTTACGCTACTCCCCCACCGCTAGTTTGCACTAACGGGTTAGGCCGCTTGGATACCGTGCAATCCACCATTGCCATTAGCATTGAGGATGTTGTACGGCTGAAACTTAGCCATGATCCGGTTGCTTCCGTTAAGAGCACCAGTCGGGGCATAAGTCCCACGAGGGTCGCCTGTCGTAGAAGTCTGTGGGTCCACAAGTGAACCAGCGACGAACGTTCCTACAGCACTTTCAGCACCATTGAGTGTTTCCTCAAGCACGTTAGACATGCGATAAGGAAGTCCCAGGAGTGGTCCCCAACCAACGCTAACAGCGCCAGTGAAAGGATCAATTCCGTCGATCCACTTAAAGGCTTTCTTGCCCGCAGCAGATGCAGCAATGCTCTCAGTCTGTCCTTGACCGAGGTAATCTTTGCCTCTGACAATAACAGTACCGCCAGCACCGTTAGTGACATTACGTCCATACGGTGCATCAGCAGTGTCATTGCCAAACGTAGTTAGAGGGGTGCCAGCTACGCCCGCAACAGCGTTGAGAATGTTAGTTGCGTTCGCAGCGATCGGTGTTAGAAAGTCCACAACGTATGCAGCGCCATGAATGACATCTGCTGCATATCCCATTGCAGGAACATAGGCACTATACCTACGGTTGCGGAACGATGCTACTCTCTGTACCATCTATTCGCTCCTTACCTTTGTTTTCGCTGGACGGTGTTCCGCTTCTGGATCATCCTCAATGATAGCAATGTCAGTTGCATCACCTTGAGGGTTGTTAGCGAAGTCATAAGGATCACCGCCAGCGTCAATCAGATCACCTGTTTCCATATCAACCATTCGAGGCTTCAGATGGTATCCCATCCTCTTCAACTCCTCAAATGATGTTACACGAATGCTGTGACCCTGCGGAAAGTAGACCATGTAGCAATCACGATCTTCTGTGACCACTTCCTGCTGCAATGAATTAGTTTCCTTATCCATCCAACACTTGTTGTAGGTTACAGGTTCTTTCCGAGGGCCACGTACAGCGTATCGGGCGCGTATTTTCGGCATTGTTCGTCCTCCAATGCGGTTTAGTTGATTAGAACGCCGTGTGTGCGGTATGCTTTCCACAGCGTGAACTGCCCCTGCCACACAACTCTTGAGCCGTGTGCATCCGTATCCCAGGGCGAGGAGAGAGACTTGACCTTCATGTTAACATGCTTGAGAATTGTGGTTCTCAAGTACTTAGAGTTGATGAAGTAAGCCTTGTTGACTGGACAATCTTCGTCATACAGAATTGGAATGTTCTGGTGACTGATGCCAGTGAAGCCGAGATCCATCATGCGCTTACCATTGCTGGTATCGCTAAGATTGAACACAACTTTCTCTCTAACGGCTGCACGATACAGACGGTAGATGTTGCGTCCTACCAAGATGAGGTCTGGCTTCTCACTCTTCAGCGTAAGATCAAGGAGGATGTCGTCGAACGCTTCCTCGATGTTCGATGCGTTGAGAGTGCCCGCAAAGTTGTACGCAGATGTGCGCCATTGCGGTTCTGTTGCACGGTTGATACCACCGAGTACTCCGGTCGTCGGATCATCAGGGATCAGCGACTGCAAGCCAAGTGGATCAGTACCACCGCCAGCAGCGTAGAGATATTCGCTGAACTTTTCCTTGATGCTCTCTTCCAGAACGTCCATCTTAGCTTTCATAAGCTTAAAGATAGCCGCTTCACCACGGTTCTCATCTTCTTCCTGATCGGAAATGATGACGGTGCCAGCCACACGTGACCAGTAATACCGTGCCGTAGTGAACTCGTTGGTCTGTGCCACAGGTAGCTGATCGTAGTATTCGTACGACGCTACGTTAGGGTTGCGACCAGTAGTGAGAGGATTGGTGATGTCGTAACCACCATCCTCGTAATCGACGCGGTCGTTAGCGAAAGCCCACGCCATTAACGCATTGCTGCGTACTGACGCCATGATGAGCTTCCGCCTTGACTTAGTGAGCGTCGAGTTCAAGACAGTTGCTAATGCCACTTCTTTCTCCTAGACGTTGAGGCCACTTTCTCTCATTGCCGCTCTAACAATGTCTCCAGTGTCCATATCATCTGATGCGAGGGAGGAAACTTCAGCAGAGCTAATTGGAGCGTTCGCGGCGTTGTTACCGGGAGGTAGTGGAGCTTGCTGATGTTGCCCTGGAGTTGCGCCTACTCCTAGATTTTGGTCTAGAGTAAGGGACCAGTCATAACCCTTGTCTAAGAAGGCGTCTTTGACTTGGTAATACGCGTCCTCTAAGTTGAGGCCGGGGTGATCTCGCAAGACCCTCGCTAGTAGCGCATCATGCGGTCGAGCATCTGGATGTCTGCCAAAGAACGAATTGGCTTCTTCAGCCGCTTCATTCATTATTTCATCGTCACTCTGATACTCTATGTTGTCTTGTTTCGGTAAGCGTTCGTCGATCATGCGCTGTATTGCAGCCATATCGACACCGCTCCCGATGTCGTCTACACTATAGCCTTGCGCCGCCGCTTCTGCAAGCAATTTCTTCAGTGTTCCTTGGGGGTCTCTTTGAAGATCCACAATGATACGCGCTCCGAGAGCCAACTGTTGAGGCTCAATACCATGCAAAGCATGTACAGATGCACGTACATTCTGGAGTTCTTCTGTTACTTGCTGGAGTTGCGTTCTTGTACCCTCCAATTCACGCTCGCGGGTAGCCAACTGTTGTCGAGCGATTTCACGTTGTTCATAGAACCGACGCTCTGGACCACTCTTAACAATAGTCCCATCACCAAGCTTTAGATCCTTGGGACCATGAGCTTGCTGTGCTGGCGGCGTTCCTTCTTGCTTAGGCTTTGGTTGTGTACCACCGTCGCTATCACCGCGTGTGCGATCTTGTGGCTGCTGCTCCGTACCTGTTTGTTCGCCTTCCGTTGACGGAGTTTCAGTTGGTTTACCATCTTGAGCCTCAATCGCTACGTCGATGTTCTTTTCGATGTTGTCTTGTACTTCGTCCATATTCATTGTTCGTCCTTCACTCTTACGAGGGTTGTAATCCACCTATTTGTGCCTCGATCTGTTGTAATGCTTCGCTAGGAGGCACACCAGCTTGCACCATTTCTTGAAGCTTCGCTTGTGCTTGTGGCGGTAGCTTCGCAATCTTCATCTTCAACTGTTGTAGCATTGCTTCATCTGTTAACGGAGGTCCAGGTTTAGGAGGTTGCCCCGGTGCACCCCCCGGTCCCCCTTCCGCACCGGGACCACCGCCAGCTTTCTGAAGTCCCTGCATCATGGTATCCATGACACGATCCCAATCTTCATCAGCGACGGTGAACTCATCGAACGCGCGCTCAAACATCTTAAGCATGAGTATAACAACAGCAGGAGAAGCAGAAGCGAATTGCCCCATTACCTGTCCCATTTCAATAGCCTGTTGCTTCTTCTCTCTGCTATTAGGTTTCGCGCTAGAACCGCTCTCAACCCGAACGGTAAACTCCTTTTCAAACTCCCTAGGAGAATTAACCTTCTGCCACCCTTTCGCAAGCTTTGCTCCTATAAATGGCATGACATCTTCTGCATCCCATGCAGTTGCACACAGCAAACAAATGTTCCAACTGACATCAGCAATGAAGTCCTCAATCAGATCAACTCTTTCCTCAACACGGATGTCTGTGTTCTTGTTATAGGTTTCCACTGCCTTGTTAGTGGTGTTCGTCTTAAACTGAGCACCTCGTTGGGCTTCATTGATACCAGTAATCCTGTTGATAGCTTGGAACTTGCTATCGGGGGAGAAGAACTCAGGAATGTTGAGTCCAGGAGGAATGAAACTAAAGATGTGATCTTGTAGCTTTGTGCCTTCCGGTAGGTCAATGCCTCGTGCAGTACCATCGTCACCCTTTAGTACCTTCTCTACATCATCCTGATCTATAGCGTTCTTGTTGTACAGCACATTGCGTCGTGCCCACTGCCTCCCTCGACGCACTTCATCTGCAATCTCATTGATTGCGTCTTGCTGATCCAAGTAGTACGTGACTTCACCCTTCGGTGCATGACTGTTCGTACTCTCATGGAACCACAGACGGAAGTATGGGAAGAACCTAGGGAGGCGGAGCGGATCATCCCATACCCACAACGGCCATTTCCAGCAGTTGTCAGCGTACATAAGCACGCGCCGTGTTGACTTGTCCCAGACGTACCACACCTTAGTGTACTTCGCCTTGTCGAACGCTACTGAGTTGTCGTATCCGTAGCTTTGCGCGTTGGCGTCCTCACTAGTCGAGAATAGGGAAAAGGTGTTAACCTGTTCTTCAACGTCAGAAGTGTTTCCCCTACTACCGGAGTCAAGAACGTGTGTTGGCGTGTATACCGACCGCGTTTCTTCGCCATGTCTACTCCCATATACTGCGTTGATGTAACTCGTTGGTAGATAGTCCCACTCCATCATCCACATAGCATCACTGCTATCAGGTTCAGTAGAGCTAGGATCAACTACAAGCCTGTTAGGTAACAGGTTCTTCATAAACGGACCACTAGGATTGAGAAGTGATACCTTCTCTTCTAGTGCTGCAAGCTGTCCCTCTAATTCAAGCACCTTCTTCTTATCTGTAGCAGTCTGCAACTCTTCTGAGATCCTTTGCAGGTCTGCGATCGCAGCTTCGTTACCATCCTGCTTCTCAGTGAAACCAATCTTAACAAAGCCAGCGTTAGTCAAGAGCGTGGTAAGGACCGTCCGGCGCAGCTTCGGTTTTGCATTAAGACCGGGAAGCGATCTCTTCGCAAGTAGGGTGTTGATGAGTCTCTCAATACCCTTAGCTCGTTCAAGGTTAGCATCCACATCTGTAGTGATAGTGATGGTTGGGTTCTTTGCATACAGCATAGGAACCATGATAGAACAGTTCGAGAAAACAATGTTCTCAGTTTCCCTCCACTCACCACTAAGTCTGTTTCCAGGCCGATTACCTGCACGTTCCTCCGCTTGATTGCGGTGAATGGTTTGATCGTTATCGTAGTACCTGATCGCTTCATTCCAAGCATCCTCAGAAGGATTGCGGTTGCGTAGTCCCTGATCTTTACGGCTGCTCCACAGTAGTCCTACTGCTTGAGACACAGGGATCTTACTGTCACCAACCATTTGGTAGATTGGTTCCTTAGTAACCTTCTTCTTACTACGTCCAACGCCAGCCTTCTCTAGCTGCTTCTCGATGGGATCATATTCATCGGCCATAACGGTGCTTTCTCTTATCAGGGGCCGTATTGTCATTCACTTCACACCAACGCATGTAGCTTGGCTTGACATTGAACACACGACGGTCGAACAACGCGATACGCGGTCGGTTAGTGAAGAAGTACTTAGTCATATCCATCGCGTGATCGTTGCGATCATTGGGGACATCCTGTAACTCCCCTGCGGTGTCCTTCTTCCAGTAGTAATCAACGATCTCTCTGTCCCACCAATCAAGCTGATTGCTAACAAAGAAGCGTGGTGATCCTAACTCCCCTGTCATGGGATGCGGGTGTCGTGCATCAACCTCTAGATAGCTTTGTACCTTTGCTAATCCCGACACGATATTGTTGTTCGCACGAGTACATGTTACTTGGTGTTCCCTAAGCAACCCGGCAACTGTAACACCGACAGTTTGAGAGCTACCTGGACCTCTTCTAAAGATAGCAGGGTCAGCGTATATAGGTCTGAAGCTTGCGTCATAGCCAATCTCTCGTGCAAGCTCCTTTCTGTGCTCTTTAATGCGGGTAGCGATTTTCTCTGGAGATAGTTCTGCTTCATAGAAACCCTCCATCAAAAAGGCATTGCCGTAGCTGTCGCTAAAGCCAATACCGTAACAAGCAGGAACCGCAAGGCCATGATCGTAAGCCTCAATGATTTCGGGTCTAAGACCTTCTCTAACTTGCCTAGCAAAGTAATCAATGATCTGATCTTTAGGAAGTAGATGGACCATCTGATTATACTGCGGATAAACCAGACCCTCAAAAGCACCCCACCCTCCCATCAGGTAGCGTTCGCGCATCTGTCCTTTGTAGGCGCTCTCTAGACCTTGAATGTAATCTGGAGGTAGGTTTTCTTTGTTCGTGTAAGTAGATCCTTCAAACAACTCAATGATTGGTTCGTGTGTCGTAGCATCAACCAACAAGTCAGGATTGTACAGTCCAACTCTCCAGTCTAGTACTGGCTTTACAAGCTTCCTGTATACCCAATTCCTAGTGGGATTGCACAGCACAAGCATCCACCGTGGTCCTGTGCGCGGCATAGTGATGTCGTCACCGTCATAGACAGCGTTACCACGCAGACGACCAAGTAGATCGAGAAAGTCCTTCTCACTGATCTCAGGATCTTCTATCTGATCTACAACAATCCAGTCGTAAGTTGCAGACAGCAGGTTAGAGGATGATCCCTCACCACTCTTACCATGCTGCTGCACGTACCGGAAGTTGACAACCGTTCCATTCTCGAGTTCTATAAGGTTCTCAACTGACAGTGCACGACGCTTGATCCAACTGTCAGGACACCAGTTTAGAAACTCTTTACGGATAGTGTCATTGAGCTTAGGATAAGTGCTCCGTGCAATCAAACCATTAGACCCAGGATACGCTTTAGCTAACTTAAGAGCCTTGATAACAGCAGCCGTAGTCTTACCGTTAGCAAACCCTCCACCAAAGACTTGTATCTTGGCACGAGAGTTCTGAAACTGATCCTGTAGAGATCCTCTGATTTGTTTGTACTGAAGCACAATTACTCCTCAACTACAGTGAACGCTTGTCCAGTGGTAGCACCAAACAGTGACATTGCACCAGTCATTTCGTCTTGCTTGCGGTTGCCAGCAGCGATAAGACTACTACCGTTCAATCCCGCAGGACCAGCAACACCAAGAGGGTTAACCCAAATGTCACCAGCACTGTTGTTAATGATAGTGATCTCTCGACGACTAGGATTGTTCGGTGCAACGGTCTGTGCAACACCGCCAGTAGTTACAGTACCATTGGTAGCAACGGGAGCCATTAGATCAACTCCGAAACCATTGCCACTGAGATCAGGATAGTGCTTCATCTTAGTTTCCTAACTGTTTGTCTCAATCTGCTTATCAATGCAGACCATTGCTTGTTGTGCGAACGACTTGGCATCAGCAACGTATGGCTGTGTTTTGTCAGCATCAGGCAAATCACCAAAGTCATCAAAAGCTTGTAGCAATTTGTTCCTAACTTGAGCAAGTGTCTTTGGCATTCAATCCTCCTATGCTAATGTCCAAGCTGAACCATTCCAGAACTTAAGTGGTTTCTCTACCCATGCAGACCCATTCCACACCTTCACTGGCTTGTCTTGGAACGATCCACCTACATAAGCCTTAATCTTACCACCTGGAATTACCTGTTCAATGGTTCCAATCGTTATTGCTACCCAATCTTCGATAGCACGTGTCCACACTCCAGGATTTTCATTGCCAACAGGGAATGCAGCAGCACTTCTATGAGCAGTACCAAGTGCACAACCATTCGCTGCATTGCCAGCACTAGTCTGTGACAACAGTGTATAACCAGAAGGTTGAGCAGTTGAAGCTACAGTACCACTATCACCTGCAAATGCAGTAACAAAACGAATGTCCCTCACACCCAATGCGTTGTCAATCGCTGGAGGATCTGGATTAGTACTGTTACCTGACGCAGCAGTCACTTGTGCTAGAATGTTGTTGAGGATAACACGATAGCCAGCTGTGATTGGATTAACTGTCGCTTGAAAAGCATATGTATTCTCAGCAACACTGTAGTTAAGAGTAAGACCTGGGACTGTGTTAGCAGTTGTAACTGTGAAGGTGAAGAGAGCTAGAGTACAAGCAGTAGTTGAACTCCACTGCCCAAACTTCTGCCAGCCAGCAGCACTTGATGCTGCATCTAGCGTAATAGAAGGATTACCATCAGCAGTAACCCAAATCATAATCAGTGAACCAATAGGCGCACTCGTCTGCGTAATAGTAAAAGCTTGTGTAGTTACAGCAGCACCACCGGAGCCTCCAGCCGCGTAATGAGTGATGCCAGGAACAGCCATTAGTTAGTGTCCACCCATAGATCATTGACAGCAGGTGATCCCGGCGCGGATGTTCCTACCGCGATGTTACGTGCAGCAGCAGTGCCGAGTGCAGAAGTGTTAGCCTTCAACTGCATCTGATCGTACACTGCGTTCTTTGTTGGAGCCTGGAAATTACCATCCCACCCTGCACCATAAGCATCATCTGGAACAACAACCCAACCAAGGAATGTTGTACCAGCAGGACCAAGGGTTGCTCGTGCACCAGCTGCATACTCCAATACAAGTCCTGCGCCACCTAAGTCACCACCACCACGAACATGAAGCTCACCAAATCCTGTAAGGTTTTGATTGTCGATGTAAGCAACATTAGTTGAGGCACTCATTGCCATACGAATGCCGTAGCCTGTGGAGTTACGCAGGTATAACACTGAACCATCAAAAAATGATGTTCCATCGTAGCCCATAGAGAGGCTACCCTTAAGATTTAGTCCACTCGTGTCGAGCATCATTTGTATGGCACTACTGTCAGTAGTTCTCCACATCATGTACGAACAGTTCTGAAACATCCACGGACCAGTTGAGGCAATCTTTCCTGCGGTGGTTGTGCCGTCGCTAAAGTGCAGCCCCATTGCACCTGTCAGCACTCCGCCCGTCAGCGGCAGGTAATTCGCTAGTTGCGAAACGGTGGCGAGGGTTGAACCGCCGCTTGTGATTGCGCCTGTTGCAGCGATAGTGCCCGTGACTTTCAGCCCCGCCGCTGTAATCCTTGCGCGTTCAACTTCGGACTGTATGCTAAGAATAACAACGTGACCGTCTGTCGCATCGTAAAGACCTTTGACAGAACCAAGCTGAGTAGTAGCACCCCAAAACCGTAGGTTGCCGCCGTTATATCCAACTGAGGTTGTGCCAAGGGTTAGAAGATTTACCGCATCGGTAGCGAGCATGAATGACGCATTACCAGTACCAACAAAGTTACCAGTAGCACCTTGCACAGTCATTACTGTAGCACCACCACTGACTAGAACATCACCGTAGTCAGCATCTGGTAGACCACCACTACCACCACTACCAATGGGAACACCATTGATCCTGTAAGTTTTACCTGCTGCAAGGTTGATACCGGAAGAGTCAATAGTAGCAATCTGTGTAGCACCAGCCTTCAAATATATATTTGGTACTCCAGTGATGGTCATACCAAGAGTGTGATTTGTTAAGATCTGTCCATCTAGAAACTCATTAAGACCAGCAGAGTCATAGGTTAGAAAGTGTTGAGCAATGTTACCATTGTTCGTTCGACAGTAAATGTGACAATCAGCAGCAACACCATACTGTCTACCAAGGAATGTAGCGGGAGAACCATAGAAAGTACCGTCTACAGTAAGGGTATTTGGAACGTGTAGTCCAGTAGGACTAAGATCCATTAACGGAGTTACACTATTGGCTCTTCTCCAATTCCAATAATCACCGTCATGGTAAAGTTGACCACCACTTGCAAACGTCCAGCCAACAACTGTTGCGCCGTTGCTATAGTTAAGAGTTGTTACGGTGGTAGAGCCAGCAACATTCAAATTGCCAGTTACTGCACCGCCAGACAACGGGAGATAGTTAGCAAGCTGACTAACAGTTGCTAGTGCTGATCCTCCTGAAGTGATCGCGCCAACGACCTCTAGGGTGCCGCCGCAAAAGACAGGCCCGCCTGTAGGATTAAGCCGAAGGTCCGCGCCCGTGTAACCTTTAATCGAGTCGATCGCTCCGCCATAAGCTCCGTCGTAATAGTAACCCATCTTGAGACGCCAACCAGGATTGTTGCCATCTTCTCCAAGTTGGATTTGATTAACGGTAGTCGGGCTTGCAGCCATAGCTGGAGAAAAGAACCCGGTCGCGGATACGGTGCCAGTGACAGCTTGATTGCCAGTGAATGCATTACCACCAGCGAGATTAGCTTTACCATTCAGTGCTGCAAAGAGTGCTTCTTCTAGATTACCGATGTCTATATTGATAGCATCTATATCACTAGTGTATGCAACCTCATCACCACCGGGAGTGTAACCATCACCAACACGCAAGCGTTGTGAAGTGTGTGCATACGCAAGTTCAGCCTCTGCTAGAATGAAAGCATCTAGCGGTGTGGGATCATCTGCGATTGGTACACGGTTGTCAGACGGCCACACGTTAAGAGCAACACCCTTACCGTTGCCACTTTCATCTACAACGTCGGTGACACCATCATACGGTAGTCCAGGAATATCGGTCATTGTGTGACTTCCTCTGGAGTAATGTCGATGAAGGGTACGTCCTCGTTGGCCTTCTTCTCTATGTATACAATGTTGAGTGCATCTTCCATCTTGTGTCGATGCTCTACAACATCAGCGGGGCGATGTCCTGCACGATCAAGTACATCCTTAGATGCGGTGAACGCTAGTAC
>Ga0209593_10000370_pt1 | contig 22117 bp, 19 predicted proteins | sample PPLLaktember2015_3_FD_187260 | JGI IMG/M metagenome (GOLD analysis project Ga0209593, IMG submission 187260) | Freshwater sediment microbial communities from Prairie Pothole Lake near Jamestown, North Dakota, USA - PPLs Lake P7 Core (6) Depth... | ecosystem: Environmental > Aquatic > Freshwater...
CAGCAGAGTTTGATGCAGCAACCGCAGATGTTGAAGTTGATGCCGAAGAAACAGGAACCGGATTCACACCCATATTGGGTGCCAACATTGCAATCGGAGATAAACTGAATATCGGGCTGAAATATGAATTCAAGACCAAACTTAACCTGGAACAAAGTGTCAGCGAAGGCAAGGATGGCGCCGGGATGTTTGTTCCGGATTCCACTGTCCACAGCGATATGCCGGCTATGATGTCCGTTGGCGCAAGTTACCGTATTATCCCGAAACTTTCAGCTTCTGCCGGATTCCATTATTATTTCGATAAGAACGCCAACTTTGGCAAAACGCTGGATGCAACCGGTGAAGCAGTCAGCAACGATCAGGTGATCGATAAAAACACCTATGAACTGGCAGCCGCTCTGGAATTCGATATTAACAAATCCATCAGTGTGAGCGCCGGATATTTGTTTGCAAAGTCAGGTGTCAATGAGGATTACCAGTCAGACCTGAGTTTTGACCTGTCTTCAAATACAATAGGCGGAGGCCTGGGCATTAGACTATCCGACATGATCATGATCAATGCCGGTGTTTCCTATACAATGTATAGTGAAGGGAAGAAGAGTTACAACCATGAATTGCCGATACCTGTAAATCCTGTACCTGTAACGGATTCCTATTTCATGGACCTCTTTATTTTTAGTCTGGGGATTGACTTCAGCTTTGATAAATTCTGAGTAATATGAAAGTACGCCTGCTTATTCTTATGGTGATTATCCTTGGGGGATGCAAGCAACAGGCCGACGACCGGCCAAAGGATATGAATTCTTTTTTTGATGGTCCTTTAAAAGTGCATCCTGAAAATTCAAGGTATTTTACGGATAACAGCGGCAAAGTGATCTACCTTACCGGTTCACACACCTGGCAAAACCTGATGGATTTTGTCGCCAGGGGAGATACTCCATTCAATTATACAGCCTACCTCGATATGATGCAGGAGAACCATCATAACTTTATAAGGATGTGGACCTGGGAACAGACAAGGATGGGGGCATGGACCGCTGACACCATTTTTGCGTCTCCGCTGCCATTCGTGCGTACCGGTCCCGGACTGGCAATAGATGGTTTACCGAAATTCGACCTGACAAAATATAATCCCGAATATTTTGAAAGGCTTCGCGACCATGTTGAGGAAGCAGGCCGCCGCGGCATATATGTTTCAGTAATGCTGTTCCAGGGATGGAGCCTGGACCGGATTGACTCTAAAGTGGGGAACCCGTTTCCGTTCCAACCCTATAATATTGCCAATAACGTAAACAATATGGGTGCACCTGAAACACCCGGGGACTATGATGACAAACCCAGTCTTCATAGTTTGTTAATTTCTCCCGGACTTCTGGCCATCCAGGAAGCCTATGTTAAACATGTTATAGAAACGGTGAATGATCTCGATAATGTTCTGTATGAGATCATTAATGAAGGGGGTGCGATTGCATGGCAATACCATATGATCAACTTTATAAAGAAAACCGAAGCTTCAATGCCCAGGCAGCATCCGGTGGGCATGACCCACACTGGCGATCCCAAATTGGCAAACCAGGTATTGTTCGACAGCCCCGCTGATTGGATTTCACCAAATTATGTTCCATACGAATGGAGCATAGGTGACTCAATCCTTACGACATCCTTTAAAACTGATCCTCCCGACACCAAAGGAAAAAAGGTGGTTTTTGCCGATACTGATCACCTTTGGGGACACGGAGGAAATCATATATGGGTATGGAAGTGCTTTCTGAGGGGAACAAATCCCATTTTGATGGATCCATGGTACCCTATGGCAGGAAGGGAAGACGAAACTTCCACCATTGGATGGATACACCTGAAAGGCGGTATAACCAAGGATGACCGGAATTATCACGATTTTGACCTGGTGAGAAAAAACATGGGTTATACGAATGATTTTGCCATGCGCATGGACCTGGTCCATTCAACTCCTCATCCCGAATTGTCTACTACCGGATATTGCCTGGCCAATCCCGGCAAGGAATACCTGATTTACTTTCCGGAAGGAGGCGAAGCAAAAATAGATTTACGGGCAGCTGAAGGGAATTATTCCGTTGAATGGTTCATACCACTTACAAAGCGGACGGTCACAGGTCCAAAACCGGTGGCAGGCGGATCCTGGCTCGAAATTGAACCTCCTACGATCCTGGATGCCGTATTATTTCTCAGGAAGGTTTGATTCAGTATATCAGGCAGACTATGAATCTGCGTTTCAGGGATCTGGTTTTTTCTATCGCAGAATGGAAATATCCACGGAATTGACGATTTGCTTTAATAAATTTGTCTTATCCTGAATGTCAGTGGTGATAGCCTCTGTCGAAATTGTTGCCCCGGAAATGGCATCAATGTTTTTACCGGTATTCAACTTGTTTTCGCCATGATAACCAATAAACTGCTTTAGCCAACCCTTAGCAGTAATTTCCTGTCCATGTGTCGCCTGGTAATTATAAACCTTAACAAGGCGCACAGTGCAACCTGCATCAAAAAGAATAAAATAATCAAAGTACTCACTGTTATGATCTGAACTCAGGCCGGGATCCGCAGAACAACCACCTGAACGGCAGGTATTTACCCTGCCGACATAGACATATTTCGCCCCATAATCCCTTGTACCATTATCCACCGTAAAGAAGTTACCCTGGAAAATCCGGCGCGACAGGGATTCAGGCAAAGCGATTTCTTTTACTACCGGACGTTCCGTGCCATTTAGATCGGACAATTCGGCAATAAGCCGCTTTGGATTATAGTCAATACCGGATTGAGCCCATATTAGGCCTATATTAAAATGAATTGCTATTATGAATATAATAATCCTGATCATGATAAGGAATTAAAACATCACACCTACCCCAGCATTGAATATTTTGCTATACTTCTCTGCAACCGGTGATTTCATGAATTGCATATCCGCTTTCACCACTGCGCCTTTAGCCAGTCTAAGCGTCAGTCCGCCGGTGATGACGTTATTTTCATAGGCCATGTTCTTTTGCAGGCCATTTGCAGTTGAATAATGTGTATTATAGTTCTCATACCTGGCAAACAGTATCAATTCCATGGTTGAGCGGGGACAGAATTTCATCAAATCGTATCCTGCCTCCAGATAATAACCATACATGGCGCTGCCCAGGTCATTCGGCAATCCTCCATTCGTTGTGAATTCGTTATACTGACCTGAATTCGATATGACAGTGTAATAAAGCTGCCCCCACATCTGAAATCCCCCATTCTGATAACGGGCATCCAAACCTGCCATGGCAATTCCGGCAATGGAAGAATCTGCCTTTGCCAATGCTGATTTGTCATCCTTATCAATCCCGTTATACAGTTTGCTTTGTGTTTTGCCGAAATAACCGGATAATCCGGTATTCAAACCCCGCAAACCGTAATATTCGATTTTACCGGTAATATTTGGGGCGCTGATGTAAGACTCTGCACCTTTTTGACGCGCATTTCGAAAACCATCCCTGCCGTTAAGCCTGGCTTCACCATCGTATCCGTTAAATCCATTAACCAAATATAACTGATACTTCATGGAAGCACTCAGTAAGGTACCGGTAATTCCTACTCCTATTTCACGCCATGTGGTAGGAGAAATCCTGGTATCAATTACGGGCCTTTCAACCCCGTTAAACGATGTTGGTTCATGGAATTCATTAACTATACCCATGGGGATCAGCATCAGGCCTGCCCTGAAATTTAGGTAGCTCTTGAGCTTGTACTGTAAAAATGCCTGTTCGATAAATACCTCACTGACATGTTCAAATTCGATCTCTGAAATAAATTGTGTTTTTGCGTTAAAGTTATACCCCAGAAGCATCACCATCCGGTGAACATCCATTACACCATTGTTCTTTTGACTTTTTACGAGGGGTTGGTTATAATGCACCTCACCATAGCCCCCCAGTGTAAATTTATTATAGGATGCCAACAGCCTTTCAGCACTGTTCAGTGAATTGATTCTTGTACTGTCGTTTGTCTGGCAAAAGGTTGAAATGGTAAAAAATATCATCAGAAAAACCGTAGCAGACAGTCTCATACATAATCAGTTTTTAATTTTCCGGAACAAAACTATGTGGAATAAAATTGACAAACACTCGCTAAATGTTGGGATTTTCTGATGCGGCAAAATCAACCCGTGGCAAAATCTTTACATTCTCAGGTGCGCTTGGGATGATCAGCTTCTTTTCGGGATGAAGATTGGGAATTCAACATCAATGCCTGAAAAATTATGTAAAAGAATGACTCGATTGAAGGAATATTGTTATTTTTGTAACAGTCTGGGTTTCCAAGGAATTCAAATGGTTTTGACAAAGTTTATTACAGATCACAGGCACTATGAAAATTAATGCCAAGATGCATTATGGTTTGAAAACCATGATCGAATTGGGAATGAATGCAGGCGAATCCGGAATGCTTCAGAAAGACCTTTCTGAAAAACAATGCATGCCTAATAAATTCATGGACGCAGTAATTCATGAATTAAAGGTGGCTGGCCTTATTGTTAATGTTTCCGGAAAGAAAAGCGGATACCGGTTGGCGAAGAGACCATCTGAGATTACGGTTTATGATGTTTACCGTGCATTTGAGCCCGAACTCCATATCCATTACTGCCTGGTTGCCAAGGAAATATGCCCAAGAGCCTGTTCCTGTGCTTCCCGGAAATTCTTGTCGCATTTTAACGAGGTTTTGGAATCCTATATGCTGGCTACCAGCATTGAACAGTTGGTCAGAAACCAGGAAACTTTAAATCAACAACCCATTTTTTCATGAGTTTCGGTTTTTTAGGCATAAGAGTCAGCGAAAATGCACGATTCGGTCTGAAGACCTGTGCACTTCTATTTTAAACGCCTTTGCGGGATTGGATATCAGCAGCTGATTAATCTCTTCTGCCGAAAAGTTTTCATTTTTAAGAACAGGTACCAGGTTTGTAAACAGGGCTGAATAATCACGGAAATCTCCCCCGTTTGCCTCCCCCGGATGATACCAACCGGCATCATGTGACAACAGGATTTTCCCCGTTAATCCATTTTTCCTGAGATTATCGATCATCTTTACATACTCATCAATGTTGTCTCCGGATAAACCATCCAGGCTTATCCATGCACCCATTCTGGCCGCCCTGACATGGAAGGACAGGTCTTTTTCCTCCTGGGCATGAACCCATATAAAGGCTTCCGGGGCTACTCCCATGCTTTTAAGGATGTCCAGTTGTTGAAAAGCAGGTAAAGCCGGACCGGTATGTGATGCAATGGTCAGACCGGTAGAAAGGTGAGTTTCTGCTGCTGCCGTAACAAGTTTCCGGTGCAAACCGGACAGGCTGTCACCGGCAACCCCGATTTTTATAAATCCGGGTTTAATTCCTGTATTATTTATACCTGCTTCCCATTCCTGTATCCACCGGGCTGCCAATTGACCGGCTGTTTCAGTAAAGGCATGCTTTGGCAGGTACTTGTTATCCGCAGCTCCATAATAACCTGTATTGGTCAGAATATGTAATTGGGTCGAATCTGAAAGTGATTTCAGCAGAATCGGATCCCTGCCCAAAAAAGCAGGGGTACATTCGACAAAAGTCCTGCAACCAAGATGCCTGACCTGACGGAGAAATGGCAGGGATCTTTGAATGACCCTGGCTTTATCCCATCTTTTCTCCGTAATCGAATCAGCACCGATAAAATCCACAAGTATATGTTCATGAATCAGGGACAGCCCCATTTCCCCTGCGGAGACCGGCCCGTTTACGGTCATGATTATTCCATCTTTTTCCGAAAGGCAGGCAGACAGCAACAACAAAAGACAAGAATTGGCCAATACGAAAAATTTCACTTGATTCGGATTTACTGTTTAAATGTCATTATAAGTTATGTGAATTACTTTAAAAATAGCTTTATAATTCTGGTTACGAAACCCAAAATGAATATCCCCAACCCTAAATTCGCATTAGTTACTAATACCTAATAAACAAAAACGGCATTCGTAAGTCATTGCACCGGTCTTTTTTTTTAATTAATTTTATTATACAATTAATCTATTGAGGTTTAAGTATTTTCTGTATTTATAAGCTAAAAATATTATAAAGCAGATGACTCCAACCTACAAGTCTGTAAGGCATAAGAAACAGATAATTGTTCTTGCTGTTATTTCAACAATTATATTTGCTCTTATCCTTTTTCGGCCTAAAATTCCCCGTCCACCGGAATCTGTATCGAATATCAGTGAACTTGAAGTCTACCTCGAAAAACTTGTTGACTTCGGGACTCCACCCGGTATGTCCATGGTGGTTGTCAGCGGGGAAAGTGTTGTTTACAGCAAAGGTTTTGGATGGGCAGACCGCCCCCGGGAAATCCGCGCAACTCCCCGGACAGTGTACCATTGGTGGTCGATCACAAAAATCGCTACGGCAATGGCTGTTTTCCAGCTTCAGGAAAAGAAGAAGCTGAAGCTGGATGATTCCGTGGCGAAATACCTTCCCTATTTCAGGGTCAGTTATCCAGCTCCCCAGAATAATCCAGTTACAATACGGAATCTGCTTAATCACAGTTCCGGTATGCCTGATGCGGGTTTCCGGATTATGAACTGGATACACCATGATGGAGAACCGCACTACAACCAGACTGATCTTTTAAGAGAGGTTCTGCCAGGGTACTCAGATCTTAAGTTTGAAACGGGCGATCATTCCAGGTATACCAATATCGGATACATGGTGCTCGGGGCTATCATAGAAAAGGTCACAAACCAGACCTACGAAAATTATATAAGGCAAAATATCCTTTTGCCACTTGGTATGCGGAATACAGATTTCATTTATACGAAGAAAATGGAAGCGGATGAAGCTGCAGGTTCACACCCGGTATTTGACGGCTGGACGATTCTTGTCCCTTTTCTTGCCGGGTCATACCTGCGCGAGACATCAGGCAATCACTTATGGTTCAGGCGGGTTTATACAAATCAAACTCCGCCTTCCGGGCTTATCGGGTCAGCGGAGGATGCTGCCCGCCTGGCGCTTGCATACCTTAATAAAGGTAAATTTGAAGGTACCCGCATACTTGGTGAAAAATCGATTGATATCATGACAAATGAAAGCCATCTCAGGGCAAAAAACCCCAATCCGGAATCTTCCCGCAGGCAGGGCCTGGGATGGCAGGTTTATAACGGCAAAAGAGGGACAATGCTGACTCATGCAGGAGGTGGCCTGGGTTTCAGTACGGTAATGCAACTCTATCCGGATGAAAAGCTGGGATTGATCCTTTTTACCAATGATGTAAAGTGCAAAGGCTGGAGAATTCTAAACCTTGCTGCAACGTTGGACTGGTAAACTTCCTGTGGCCAGGAATCAATGCGTCGTTTCTACCGCATCACTCAACTCCGCGATGAGCCGTTCACCTTCAAGGATCATTTTTGTTATCCGCATGGTATCATAATTGCGTTTACTGTAATCGGGGTCATCCACAAAAGAATTCAGGTGGCTCTCCAACGCGGCAAGCAGGCTTTTTACCTTCTTATCACCTGATTTTTGCGCCATATCCCTAAGTATCCGGATCTTTTCATAATCCACGATCCCTTCCCTCAGTTTTTCAAATCGTATGCTGCTGTTTCCTCCCGGATATACCATGAAACAATCACCTGCCGGCCACAATGTATGTCTCGCATCCCTTACCGGATCAGCAGGCCAGGCATCATATGCCCATCTTAAAAAGCCATTGTAACCGTATGCCGCCGCATACCAGCTTATGAACCTGCCTTCAACGGGCGGTGAAAAAACAAAATTATTGGGTCGTGGGGGAGTGCAGCAGACATAAAAGGTTGTTGTGGTTCCCCTTGATGTACGCTTTGCCAGTTCCCCCCTGCCGGGTTCGCTGGAAATGACGGCGGAATAGTCATCCAGGATTTCTGACAGTTCGGGATGCCAATCGCCCGCATATGTTATTTTCCAGTCGCCGTAATGTTCCCTGATCACTCTCGCGGCCGCGAGGGTATTTTCTAGTGGATTTTCATTGATGCCGAGATAGGTCTTTTGAAACCAGCCCTTTTTTAAGAGATGTGCTTTCAGATCATCCAGGAATATATTCCAGTATGATCTAAACTCCGATGATTCCGGTGCCCATTCCTCATATATATAATTACCTGAAGCCTCATCCATATACCGGAACCGAAATCCCCACGGGATGGGTGTATAAACGGTAATGGCCTCATCGATACCGGTTTCCATGGCCAATTGAACGTACTGGTCAAAGACCGAATAGTCAAAATTCCAGGAGCCGTCCTTTTTTTTCAACCATTCAATCATTGTACCTTCAATGGCATAGGAATTATCCGACCAGGGAGAATGAATGGCATAAGTGGTGATGTATTTTCCTCCGGCACCGGCATATAGCATCAGGTGTTGTTTTAAAAGCGCCTTATGCTCATCTGACCAGGGTTCTACATTGTAATATGTCGCAATGATCCAGGGATTCTGCCATAAATCAAGCCTGTATTTCCAATCATGCGGATCCGGGAGAATCAGTCCCTGAATTGTAATCTTAACGGGCAGTTTCGTCCGGTACTTTTCGGAGAATATTTCAATATTACCTGTATAAACGCCCGGCAGAGCTTCCCCGGGTATTTCGAATGATATCCAGACAGGTCTCAGGGTTCTTCCCGGAAGATCAAATCTCTCAAAAGGCTCAAACCGGTCGGGCATAAGGTATGCGGTATCGCCTGCCGAAGCGTCACATGAAACTTTGTTCTCAGCATAAGGAAAATTGGACAAAACATAACGCACAAGATTGGCCTTGAAATGGCTGTTTTTCAGAACATGTCCCTGGGGATCTCTAAGGTCTGAAATTTTAAGCCTCACCTGACCCAGGGTATCAGGGGACCAGATCAATATCTGTGTATTCAGGCGTTCACCTTTCCACCCCCTTGCTTCCCAGGACGTGGACATGGCGGGCAGTTCCGGCACGGCGGTTCGCATGTACAACTCATTCGTGGATCCGAAGGCAGCATTTAATCCGCTTTTCTGTCCCTGCCATGATTCAGGATCAGAAGGCCTGTCGAATGTATATTCTGACTGATAATGCCATGAAGGAACCGGTACTTTCGAAGGATCAACATGGCCATTGTAGGATTGGGAAAATGCCGGCCAGGCTAAAAGGCCTGCCAGGCTAATGATCGAAACTGTTCTTTTCATTTTTGAAATATTATATGCCGTAATAAATGCAAGGTGATTCATCAGCAGGTTTTATCCGGGCCATGTTCTTTTTGGTTCCGTGGTATAATTCAGTTCAAAAATGACAATTCTTTTTAATTTTTTAGTTTAATGCGGGCAAATAATATTTATTCCTGTCCATAATGAAAAACACACAGGAAAAATGATGAACTGTCAATAGCCCATCCGATAAGGTCAGAAATGAGGGGTGCGGAATTTTAATCACCTAACCAGTAAAAACCAGAGCTGGGTAGTGAAAAAACATACCAGGAAACCCAGCACAACAGGAAGAAAAGATGATACCAATGTCCATTTTACACTTTTGGTTTCTTTAAAAATTGTGTAGATGGTTGTTGAGCATGGATTATGCAACAAACTGAAAAGCATAAGGTTAATACCCGTAAGCAGGGTCCAGCCTCCGGCATGCAGGATGTTTCCGGTATCTGCCGCCGAATCAAGCTCAAACATTACACCGGCACCTGAACCTGCGCCGACTATTCCGCTGCTCAGAACAGTCAGCATCAGAACCGTGGGGATTATAATTTCATTGGCCGGAATAGCAATGATATAAGCCAGCAATATTACGCCATTGAGTCCGAATACTAAGGCAAAAGGATTTGACCAATCAATAAAATGTTCGGCCAGGCTAAGATCTCCGATATGAACATTGGAAACCACCCAGATAACAAGGCCAGCGGGAATTGCAAATACAATGGCGCGCCACAGAACAAAAATAGTACGATCGATAAGGGATGTGTACAGGGTCTGCAAAATTCGTGGCGGACGATAAGGTGGAAGCTCGAGGCTGAACGCAGACGCTTCTCCCTTAAGAACGGTTTTGCTCAGTCCCCAGGAAACTACCAGGCTGAAAAATATCCCGAGCACGGCTATGCCTACCACGGCACCCGCGGAAACAAGCCCTGCCAGGTGTGCCGGAACAACACCCCCGATGAAAATGGTTGCAATTAGGATCTGGGTCGGCCAGCGGCCATTACACAGCGAGAAATTGTTGGTGATAATGGCAATCAGTCGTTCCCTGGGGCTGTCAATAACCCTTGCGGCTATTACCCCCGCTGCATTGCAGCCAAATCCCATACTCATTGTCAAAGCCTGTTTTCCATGCGCCCCTGCCCTGCGAAACAGGCTGTCCATGTTAAAGGCCACCCGCGGCAGGTAACCGAAATCCTCAAGCAGCGTAAAAAGCGGGAAGAAAATGGCCATGGGAGGAAGCATCACCGAGATTACCCAGGCCATGGCAAGGTATGCGCCGTCAATAAGGATACCGTCAAGCCACCATGGCATTCCGACTGATGCAGCCAGGTTTTTGAGGATTGGATGCATGGTATCAATTAAAAAAGATGCGATCAACCCGGAAGGAATATTTGCTCCTGTAACCGTAACCCAGAAAACAATGGCAAGCAACAGGAACATAAGCGGAAAACCAAGCCACCGGCTTGTAACAATCCTATCTATTTTCAAATCCAGACTGTAAGCTTGCTTTTCATCCTTCACATTAACTGTTTTACGCGCAATCCGTGAAGCATCCTCATATATTGATTCAATGATGGTATCGTGAAAATCAACACCAAGATCCCACCTCGTACTGTTTGCCATGGACAGTATTCTCTCCCTTTCCTGTAAAGATGTATTTTCCATTAAGTTCCGTTATTGGTCCTGCATCACTTTAACACCTGTTTTTAAACTTCCCAGTTCACCGGTACGTATTGCCTCGATAATTGTGTTATCGCCCTCCAATAACCTGAGGGCAACCCATTTAAGGTTGGGAAGATCCGGAAATTGTCCTGAAAGCTTGTCTGTAAGGGTGGAAATGGCTTGATTTAGCTTGACAGACCTGCTCTTAATTTTGTGAGGTTTGCAAATGTACTTTCCGGTCGCCACTTGCCCGATGGAATCAATAAGTTCCTTCATACCTTCTTTCCTCCTTGCTGCGGTTGAAATTACCGGTATGCCCAGTTCCCTGGACAATGCCCTTTCATCAATTTCAATGCGGTTGCGTCGGGCTTCATCAATGAGATTAAGGCATAATACCGCCCTGTCGGTAATCTCGAGTATCTGCAATGTAAGATTCAGGTTCCTTTCAAGTCGGGTTGCATCAACCACAATAACCGTCACATCGGGCTGTCCGAAAAGGATAAAATTCCTTGCCACCTCCTCATCTGTGCTGGTCGACAACAAAGAATACGTTCCGGGAAGATCAACTACCTTGTAGCGGTTGCCCCCGAAGGAAAAGCCCCCTTCGGCCCGGGTGACTGTCTTACCGGGCCAATTGCCGGTATGCTGCCTCAATCCGGTAAGGTTATTGAAAACAGTGCTTTTCCCGGTATTGGGATTTCCGGCCAGGGCAACCACATAATCCACCTGGTCCATATTCAGTCCCAGCCGGATAAGGTTATCCTTGTTGTGCACCGGGCAGCTGTCACAACTGTGCTGAGTGTTCATAGCTGTTTTTGTTTTTTTTGTGAATAAATATCAGGTCAGCCTGTTTTTTTCTTATTCCGATCGTGGCCCCCATCACACGATAACCTACAGGATCTCCCGAAGCACTTTTCATTTCAGCTGTTATCATGCTTCCGGGAACGATCCCAAGATCCATTAGTCTTCTACGCTGCTGTCCCCGGCAATTGGGTGAAATGCCCGCAATTTCAGCCTTTTCCCCGATCCGGAGCGATGAGAGTGCGGTATACCTGGGTGTTACAGGCATTTTTTCACTAACGAGTTCCACAGTGATATGCGCAGCAAACAGCGGAGTTAAGACACATTCCTCGCCATCGGCAGCAAAAGAGACTTTGCCCTCTTCAACGGAGGTCATGTATACCTGCATGCCTGGATAAAGGCCAAGAACTACAAGCTGTTCATATATGCTCCGGGGTTCGTCTTCGATATGTATAATCCGGGCCACTTCACCTTCCTTCATACAGCTCAGTGGTCTTCCCTTCGCGGCAGGTATTTCGCCACCACTGGTAGGTATTGGATCCCCATGCGGATCAAAGACGGGATTGCCAATCTGGGCTGCCAGTTTTTCAGCATCCTCTGAAGACACCCTGTGTTCCAGCCAGTCCGCTTCCTTATGCCAATCCGCTTGTGCAACACTGGTTTCATCTGCCAGGTAGCGCTCCCAGATGCGGTGAACCCTGATGATCCTCAGGGAGTACGAGCGGCCTGTATCCGTCAGGGAAATGTTAAGGTCTTTCATAGAGATCAACCCCATATCGTGCAGGCGACCAAGCAATTTGGCTGCCTTGTCGCCTGAAATATTCAGGTTCCCAGCAACACTGTTCATATCACATATAATATTCCTGTATTCACAATCGAATAGAAACTTAAGGGCGTCCTCAAGCAGTATCCTCTGATGGATCAACTTAACACTGAAAATCCGTGCAAGCAGTCCCTTTTTGGGCCAAAAAACCCATAAGAGAATCAAAAAAATCAAACTGCAGGTAAACACCAGCCATCCCGGCTGGATTATTAAAAGCAATAATTGACTCATATGACTGATGCCTGTCATTTCCTTTTAATTCCTTTTACAAATAAAGTGCCCGCCATTTCTGCATTCAGCAGGATCCTGGTTTTGTTGACCTCTATTTCCGTCATCCTGCTTTTGGTATACTGCTTTCTTACATGAAGGGTTGAACCCACGGTTATATGGTTGGTTTGGCAGAAATCAAAAAAATCCTTATCAGAACTCGAAAGCCTGCTGATTTGATATTCCCGGGCCGGTTCAGCTGAAGTAAGTACGATGCTCTCATGATCTGTAGAAATAACCCCTAGTTCATCGGGAATGGGATCTCCATGTGGATCAGTTGTAGGATATCCCAGAAAGAGATTAATCCGCTCAACCAGAAAATCCGATGTCAGGTGTTCCAGCATTTCGGCTTCACGGTGTATTTCATGCAGCGACAAACCAAATACCTGGTGCAGGAATGTTTCCCATAAACGGTGCTTGCGCACAATGCTTAAAGCAATCTTTTTCCCTGAAGGAGTAAGTTTCAGCTCCTTGTATTTTACATAATCGATGAGCCTTTTTACAGCTAGTTTGCGTGCCATATCTGTAGCTGCGGCATTTGTTATGCCAAGGGCCCTGGCAATGGATCCCGGCTTGGCATCCAGTGTTCCCTGCTCGGATTTATAGATGGCTTTAATAAATTTTTCGGTCGCTGTTGAAACTATTTCACCCATAACTAAAATATATTTTAAGCATACTTAACTTTATAAACAAACGTACCCTGAAAAGGTTTATGAACCGGCAATATTATATACAAGTAATCCCTGCTCTTTAAAATAGCGGATTGCCCTGCCAATTAATGCCGGCAAAGTCTAAACCACTTAGAAGTTTCAGTTTCCCATCATCGGAAACGAATCCGTATTCCACATTTCGAATTTAATCTTTAATGATCCGTCACCCTGCTTTTCCCATATAGTCAGGTATTTTCCCACATCTGTCATGGTACCTGACATTCCCGTCATGGTGAATCCCATGGTATAGGTTCCGATTTCAGCGATATTATTTTCGCATGTGCTTACCGTGAGTGTATTGGTTTCAAAAGATGTGATCTTCATGCCTGAAGTCATCATTTCTTCATTTAATTTTTTAATGGCTTCCAGACCCTGCGCCATTTTGCTATAATTGGGCAGCGATATGGCATCCTGGGTATAGTAAGCCAATCCGGCAGAAATGTTACCGCTCAACATGGCCTGCTGCATTTCCTTGTTAATTTTTGTTATCCTGGTTTTGAGTTCCTCCGGATTCTGCGCCGAAACTGATGAAGTAATGAATGTACAAAACATGCATATTGCAACTGCTTTTAAGAAGGAGTTTTTCATAGGACTGGATTTAATTGGTTATGAATGAGAGCTGTTTTTATTAATCTGGAACTTTTCATGACATCTTTCTGTTCTTATAACAAAAAGAATCCCGGATTGATTATATGTCCGCTGGAAATTCAACTAACGCATTAAGCATAATATGGAATTTGCAAAAATGTTCTTTGATAAATGTATTGATATTAATCTCATAATACGTTGAATCTGTTCGAAATATGTTATAATTTTGATTGGATATCATCAGATATCCGGAATAATGGAATTTTCATTTAACTTCATAAAAGGAAGGATTGAAATATGAATCGGAGAAAATTGAAATTGTGCATAGCGGTCCTGTTTGGGTTTGGAATTACAGGATTGCAGGCACAGGCAGTAATTCCTGCCTCTGGAGGAGATGCTTCCGGCAGCGGAGGAACAGTCAGCTATACAATCGGACAATTGGTTTACACTACCAATTCTGGTTCCGGCGGATCAGTAATACAAGGTATCCAGCAACCCTTTGAAATCTCTGTCATTTCGGGATTACCGGATGACCTGGGTTCTCTTTTTTCCCTTTCGGTTTATCCAAATCCCACCTCCGGCTTACTTGTGCTGAAAACAAGTTCTTCCGGTCCGCTGAGCGGACTTGGACTTCAATACAAGTTGTTTGACATAAAGGGAAATCTGCTGGACAACAGAAAGCTGAAATCAAACGAAACAGACATTGATCTGGGCTCATTCCTACCAGCTGCTTATTTTCTGAAAGTTTTCCGGGATAACAAGGAAATCAAAACATTTAAAATCATTAAAAATCAGTAACTATGAAAAAATATTTACATTTTCAACCGCTATAATACTCATTGCAAATACCCCAAAAGTTTAGTTACCAGGCAGTGATCCGTAAGAAACACAGACGCCCACCTTGAAAAGGGCTGCCTGATCAAATAAGTTCCGGATTATTTCGGGTTTGGATTTTTTGCCAGAGAGTACCTTCCCTTTTTATCCACCCGGATTTCATCCAGCGTCAGCACTTTTTCTGAGGTTACCAGGGTAATTATATCTCCGGGCTCATTAAAGGTAAACAATATCCAACCCCATGGCATATACCATGACCATTGGGTTTGTTCCAACAGAATTCCCGGCGTAGGAATCTCACCTACTTCACCCAATGCAATGGGTTTGCCCTTTCCCAAAGCCGCCAACTGATCATGATGCGACTGTTTGTAATCTTTCCGGTAGACATCAGCGGCCAGGATATCTACATATTGATCGCCGGGATAGAACAATTCATAAGGCCAGGCCTCGTCATTGGGAATATCCCTGGGAGCATTGGTATTCCACACCCATATCAGGTTATTCAGTTTATGATAATTGGTAAAATAATCATACATCATTATCCATAGGCGCTTAAAACCCTGGTCTCCCTTCTGATTGCACCACCAAAACCAAACCCCGTTCATTTCATGGTAAGGCCTCCATAAAACAGGAATGTCATCTTCCTGTAATTGCTTCAGATAGCCAGCGATCTTATCTGCTCCCCGCTTCCAGGCATCATTTAGTGAAGTTCCGCTTGTTACCAGACTATCCCACTCTGCGTGAGAGGGCCGGTTTTCCATTGCCCAGATAGATGATCCGTCACAACAATCACCCTCAGTGGGATAACACCCATGCCACATCATGGTAATGACATGTCCTTCACCATATTTGTTTCTAATCTCGGTTATCGTCAGATTCCGTGCTTGCTCAAGTGTTATGTCCAGGAAACGGGGCTTCATATCAAATATTTTTCTGATGGAGTCACGCGGAAGTTTATAAACATTCATATCAATAGCCGGCAGGTTTGAAGGACCACAATGCTGGTACTGCATGGCACTGTTCCCTTCAACACAAAAGCTGAAATCGGAACCCCATATAATGGCTTTTTTGCCGCTAAGCTTTTCAAGCAGGTCTGAATATTCCGATCCCTTACCGCAAAAATTGTGCTGACCTGAAAGGACAAATTTTCCCTGTATATCCTGAATAAAATAATAGAGGTTTTTTGCTTTCTCAGAAGCATAGGGATTTACCGGATCCAGGAATTTTCCAGCAGGCGGATCAGCAGAGAAATTATTTAATGCAATGAACAATGCAATAAGAACAGCTATAATTTTCTTCATGGATCTAATTATTGGATCAAAACTAATAAAGACCTTCTTTCTTTTGCCTAAAGGTAAATAAATACTGTAATATTAATTTTGATTCTGAATATTATGCTGTTTGATTTTGGTCTGAACATTTGCCAATTCATTTGGTTAATATCCTGATAAAGTAAAAGTGGCTTACAATATCATTTTTGCCAACCTAATACTGCAAATGAAAATACTGCATTTTATTTTCATTATGACACTGTCCTCCGCACAATACGCCCAGACACCATCAAAAATGGAAACGGTATCCTTAAACGGAAAGGATGTCTATTACGAGATATATGGAAAGGGAAAACCTTTATTCCTGTTGCATGGCTTTACCCAATCCTCAATTTCATGGAAGCCATTCATTTCGGATTATATGAATGATTTTGAAGTTTATCTTGTTGATTTAAGAGGCCATGGTAAGTCCGGTCAATTTACGGAAAAAATATCCCTGAAAGCGGCTGCCGGAGATTTGGATGCCCTGACCCGGTATCTTAAACTCGACAGTATTTATGCAGTCGGATACAGCTATGGGGGAGAGGTACTGTTCCAGCTTGCCCTTTTGCATCCCGGCCTTGTTAAATCAATGATAATAATTGGCTCATGCGGAACCTGGGATGCAAAGGAATTCCCGGAATGGGTCGAATACCTTTCATACAAAAATCTGGGCAATTTACCCTGGATGAAAGAGCAGCAGACCAGCGATGCTCAGATACGGTCAATCCTGGACCAGATGCCTGATTATGTTGTATCCGTCAGTGAATCCGAACTGAAAAGTATCAAGACCAGAACACTTTTTGTCCTGGGCGACAAGGACGATTCTGTTCCACTGGAGTGCATTGCATTCGCAAGGAAGAACCTGCCAGATTCATTTTTATGGATATTACCCGATACCGGCCATGGAGCCCATAAAGACAAAAACAAAGCGGATTTTGTTAAGACTTCAAAAGAGTTTTTCAGCCTGGGATGGTCCGGAAAATCAGACTGAGCAAATCATCATTGAGTTTATCGGGGGGACTTACTCCAATTCAAGTTTCAAAAGGATCAAAGATTGAAGGAAACATGTTTCCCGTGTGAGCCGACATACTGGCCGGTTGCTGCATATACATAAGCCGTGCCGCGGCAGGCTTCCGTGAATTCCAGCACAGCGGTTCCTAATTCCGGAAAGCCCTTGTCCGCCAAGCCGGTAACTTTTGTAAGTGCCATACCGCCGGTTGGATTTGCATTACATTCAGGTGATATCAGAACCTCAACAAGTGCTTGCTGGACTATCTCTGCCGAAGAACCTGTAACCTCAATTAATTGCCCTCCCCCTGTTATTGTATAGCTGTCATCGCTGATCAGGCTTCCAGTTTCATTGTTATTAATGTCAATAAAATAGGCATCCTCCAAAACCGCAACATAAACATCGGTCGGGGGAGGCGTTTGTAGCCTTAATAGTTTACTTTCGATCTCCAGCGAATTCAGGTCGATCTGAAGGAATGATTCCTGATCGGGATTAAGCTGAATATCCATGTTTGCCAAGGCTATGCGTGTATGTTCAGCATCCCGGATCACCGGTATTGTTTTGATTCCCAGAACATCCAGGATTGCATCGCCGGCATGAAAATCTGTTATAATCACTGACAGTATCGCTGTATTTTCATCCGGCCAGAGTCCCGCAATGGTGATCGCATCGGCTTTACCATTGCCAGTTCCCATATCGGGATCGGAAAGAAGATCAACCACCATTAATGTAGTACATGGAAAACCATTGTTGCTCCGGGAAAATGTCGCAAAAGAAAAAGAATTACCCTGAACCATGGCCATGGCAAGGTTGACAGCATGTCCAATCATTGTGGTGGTATGAAGGGTTTCTATCAGCTGTTCCGTATCGGGGTCGCGGAAATAATCCTTTATTTTTCGGCAGGAGAAATCAGGAAACAGCAACACAAGAACCAGGACGGGAATTACCTTGGTTTTCATATTCCAAAAAATAAGTTAAGAACATGATCTTGAATGTTTACGGACCATTCAAATATCCTTATACAGCAATTCCGGTAAAAAGTTACCATGCAGCAGGTATCCTGCTGTAAATAAGAACAATGTAAATGTCAGTTGAAGGTTCAGGGGCGGGAATCACAGTCAATGCGCAGGAACATTGTACCAGAGAAACAGGTATAGGGAAATCGTCAGAAGTAATAGGTGTAAATGTAAATTCTCTTTGGCGGCAATAGGTTTTCCATTGCCGGAAGAAGGAATAGCAGGGCACAGGTCGGTTCTATGCTTCATTGACCTTTTTCTGAATCTCCTTGACCTGGTTAATAAAATTTGTCACATGCGGATCGGTGTACATGCCATAAGCATCGGTCAAAGTACCTCTCTCACCACAAATGGTTTCGATGGCATACAGAATAGCACTGTCCTCCGGATCTGACTCTCCTTCGAACCGGTAAAAATCAACGATTTGTATTTCATCCGGAAAATATATCACTTTTGTGGCAAGCGACATTAATCCTTCCCGATACGCCTTAAACTGGGTTGTGAAACCAAGTTTATTCAGCGTATTGGTGCATGCAACCATGGTTTTCATTTCTGACTTTTCGAGCTGTATATTCATGATATTTGGGTTATTTGATTTGATAAGTATTATTATATCTGGAATCAAAAAGTTCACATTTATGAAATTTTTTTCTGCGAGAGGCTTGCCTTAAGCTGTTCCATAAGTGTCCGGCCTTTGGTATCCGGAACCTTAAGTCTTCTCACTTTGCCGCCTTTTCCCGATGCCTTCGCCTTGATAACTTTGAGTAGAGCACTGGTATACTCATCCTTGAATTTTTCGATCTGAAATGGTTTTGAGTATTGATCAATCAAAGTTATGGCCATTTTCAGTTCTTCCTGTTTTGCCATTGATTTGGGAGGAAGTTTGAAATCCCCGGAGCTTCTTATTTCCTCGGCAAACCGGATCTTGCTGAGTACCAGAATATTGTTCAGAGGTTTCAGCACACTCAAGACCTCCGTAGTGCGCAGCACAAACTGTGCTATACCTACTTTTGCTGACCTGATAAGCGCCTCGCGCAACAATGCATAGGCTTTCTCCCCTGATTTTTCAGGCACCACATAATATGAATTTTCAAAATAAATGGAATCAATTTCCTTTTCATTTATAAAATGATTAACCGTGATCATTTTGCTCTTTTCCGGTGCAGCGTTTTCAAAATCCTCATCCTCAAGCATAACATATTCTCCGTTAATCATATACGCTTTGGCTATATCTTCCCAATCAACCTTTTTACCGGTATTTTCGTTTATCCGTTGAAAGTGGATTTTTCCCATATCCCTCCGGTCAACCATATCAAGATCCAGGGTGCTTTGACGCGTTGCACTAAAGAGATTTACCGGAATGCTTACCATCCCAAAGTTAATGGCTCCCTTCCAAATTGCTCTCATCTGTCACTTGCCTTTCTATCCGTTAATAATTTCGCCTCCGTTTACGTGTATGATCTGGCCCGTAATATAACCCGCCTCCTCACTGGCCAGAAAAAGATAGGCAGGTGCCAGTTCCACTGGCTGTGCCGGCCTCTTCATCGGTGTATCCGTGCCGAATACCTGAACCTTATCACCGGGATAGCTGGCAGGGATCAATGGAGTCCATACAGGTCCGGGTGCTACCCCGTTCACACGGATACCTTTTGAAACCAGGTTTGAGGAAAGGCTTCGGGTGAAGGTGACAATGGCACCTTTTGTGGAACTGTAATCTATCAGGCCTCCGCTGCCCCGGTATGCTGTTACGGAGGTTGTGTTAATTATGCTTGCCCCTTTTTTCATAAAGGGTAAAACTGCCTTTGTGATCCAGAACATTGCAAAGATATTTACCGAGAATGTTTCGATTAGATGCTCAGAGGTGATGCCGGCTATATCTTCAGCCGGGTAATGCACGGCGGCATTATTGATGAGTATATCTATTCTGTCAAAAATTCGGGTAATCTTAGCGATAGCTTTTATACAGTTGGTTTCCTTCGAGATATTGGCAGGTACGGTTATGCACTTTCTTTTAAAATTCTTTTGAATGTAAACTGATGTAAGATCGGCATCCTTTTGTTCGTTCCGGAGATAAATTATCGCTACGTCAGCTCCCTGTTTGGCCAGGGCTATGGCTACTGCCCTTCCGATCCCGCTGTCTCCTCCGGTAATGATACATTTTTTATTCAGGAATCTGCCACTTCCCGGAGATCCGTTATCAAATTCCGGCAATGGTTCCATTTTGTATTCCAAACCCGGATGTCGCTGCTCCTGCTTTTTAAAAATCTTTTTTGGCGGGTTGCTTTTTTGCATGGTGATTCGCTTAGGGGATACAAATTTGGTAATACGTATCTTATATTGCGTTACAGGATTTCAATAAAATCTTACATCTTTATATGTCTCAAACAGTCATCTTAATTAAATTGTTTTACAGGATCTGTATTGCCGGAATTTCAGGCCTAACCTTCAAATTAAATATCTAATTATGAAGAACTTTACAGCTTTACTTTCATTTCTCCCCTGGATCCTGTGTATAAACGCACAAATGATTCCGGAATGGGAAAATCCTGCCATTTTCAGGGTTAACAATGAAGATCCGCATGTCAGCCTTATGCCTTTCGCTGATCTTCCTTCCGCAAATACTTTTGATCGCATGAATTCTACCCTGTACAAATCCCTGAACGGAATCTGGAAATTCAGATACCTTAAAAATCCTTCTGAAACTCCGGATGATTTTTACGATCCTTCATTCCGGGATGATTCCTGGGACCGGATAGAAGTTCCGGGTAACTGGCAACTCCAGGGTAAATACGATCCGCCTGTTTTCACCAATATAAAACATCCCTTTAAGGCTGATCCTCCCAGGGTACCGCATGATTATAACCCCACAGGACTATACAGAACTTCATTCCAAATCCCGGATATGTGGAAAGGGAAACAGGTATTCCTGCATTTTGCCGGGATTGAATCGGCAGGTACCGTTTACTTGAATGGCCATAAAGTTGGATACAGTGAAGATTCCATGACGCCTGCGGAATACAACATCACCGGTTTTCTGAAGAAGGGTAATAACACCCTTGCCATACAGGTTGTAAACTGGTCAGACGGAAGTTACCTGGAAGATCAGGACTTCTGGCGGCTGAGCGGTATTTACAGGGATGTATTCCTTTTTGCCGTGCCGATGCAACATATCCGCGATTATCAGGTAATAACCGACCTGGATCACCAATACCGGGATGCTCTGTTAAACCTGAAAATCCACCTTAAGAATTATGCATCCAAAGCCTCCAAAAATCTGGCAGTTAAAGTCAGCCTTTCGATTGCATCAGAGGTTGTGTTTGAAAAAAGGCTAAACATACTCCCGGTTGGCAGCGGAAAAGAAACAGAGATGACAATCAGTCAGAAAATACTGAATCCTTTGAAATGGACTGCGGAAACGCCGGAATTGTATGATCTGAGTCTTGAACTGTATGATTTATCCGGCAAACTTATGGAAGTAATCTGTTCAAAAATAGGATTCCGGGAGGTGGAGATCCGGGGCGGACAGCTGCTTTTTAACGGAAAGCCTGTTGAGATCAAAGGGACCAACAGGCATGAATTCGATATGTACAGGGGCAGGGCATTGACCCGCGAATCAATGATCCGGGATATCATACTCATGAAAAGGAATAATATCAATGCAGTACGTACATGCCATTATCCGGATGATCCTGAATGGTATTCGTTGTGCGATGAATATGGTTTGTACGTGATGGATGAAGCCAATATCGAAAGTCATGAACTTTGGGCGGATCTCAAGTATTATATAGCTGACGATAGCAGTTGGAAAGCAGCATGGATAGACAGGGGCCTCTCTATGGCACACCGGGATAAGAACCATCCTTCTGTATTCTGCTGG
>Ga0209593_10000372_pt1 | contig 22096 bp, 22 predicted proteins | sample PPLLaktember2015_3_FD_187260 | JGI IMG/M metagenome (GOLD analysis project Ga0209593, IMG submission 187260) | Freshwater sediment microbial communities from Prairie Pothole Lake near Jamestown, North Dakota, USA - PPLs Lake P7 Core (6) Depth... | ecosystem: Environmental > Aquatic > Freshwater...
GGCCGCAAAGGCCCGAGTTGAAAAAATGGGGTTCAAGGTGGATGAATCAGGCGGAGACCTGGCCCGGCTTTGCTTCATTAGCTGGGACCCGCAAGCCTATCACAACCCCAACGCAATCGAGATTGAGGTATCGGCAGAAGAGCCCGGACCTCAAGGGGGGGAAAGCCCGCGCCCGTCCGATGACGTGCTCAAGCAATATCGCCGGATAGCCGAGGAAATTGCCCCCGCCCTGGTAAGTTGGGAATCCCCCGCCAAGGGACATTTTGTCTGTAAAAATGCCGCCGAACATTCCCACACCGGCCGCCGGGATACTTGGGTTGAGGTATGGCACAAGGACCACGAACCCCGTTTCGGTTGTCCGCACGACCATTGCCGAGGCATTTACGCGGAGGAAACCCTGCAACTTCAGAGAGAACTACGAAAAATCGACCCCTCACCCACCGGGATTCCACCGGACATTTACACCCTATGGAAACCGTCCCAATTCCTGGATTACGTCGAACCACCAGACATTCACATTCTCGGCCCGGGTTACCTGACGCGGGGAGAACTCACCGCCTTGATTGGCCAGGCCGGAATAGGTAAATCCCGCTTAAGCTTGTGGCTCGCTATCTGTCAGATACTCGGCCGTGACTGGTGCGGAATACCCACCATCGGCCCCGCCAAGAAATGGCTTCTCCTCGGCAACGAAAATACCTGCCTAAGATACAAGACAGACCTCCAGGCCATCCTCCACGGCCTGACGCAGAACGAGCGCAATCTCATCGAACAAAATCTCATTATCCAAGCCGTCATTACAGATAATGACCGAATGGTTGCTTTCGAAACGTTGGGAGCCCAATTGCGCTTCGAACGCACCATCAAATCAGCATTGCCCGATATCATCGCCGCCGACCCGCTGGGGAATTACGCCGGGGACGACATCAGCAAACCCGCCGGCATGACGGTACTCGTCCGTCAGATCCTTGCAGCCTCCCGTCGTGCATGCCCCCTGGCCGCTATCCTTCTTTTGCACCATGGCCGGGAAGGGCGCCAAAACATCGGGAAAGCCATCGGCTGGGATGCCGGCGAATTTGGGACAGGCGGGAAGGCACTATTCCAAGCCTCCCGATCCGTCTGGAATCTCGCTCGAGCATCGGAAACTGACCCCAACCAACTGGTCCTATCCTGCGCCAAATCGAACAACGCCCGACCCTTCCCACCCCGGGGCGTCCAGTACGACGAAATCTCCCACACTTATTCGGTAGATCCCTCCTTTGACCTCGGCTCGTGGAAAGACGATGTGGCCGGAATTCGCAAAGGTCAAACCTGCTCAATTTCTCATGTCGTTAATGCGGTTCGACACGGCAAAAAGGCTACCGCTGAAATATCAAAATATCTTGCGGAGGCCATCCCTTGCAACGCCCGAACAGTCCAACGCCGAATCGCTGACGCCGAGGCTCAAGGATACCTCTCCAGGCTCGCTTTAGGAGTCTTCAAACTGACCAAAAAAGCCGATTCTGTGCCTGTCATTCTGGCCGATTTTGATGACCCATTGGTTTCAAACGAGGATGACAAGGAGGACGACAGAGAATGACAGGTTGTCATTCTGTCATTCCAACGCACAACACCATAAATATGAGGCACTTACCCATATTTCCTGCACAATGCAAACTGCAAAGAATGACAACCCAATGACAGGTAGACGGTAATTTTGCCGAATAACGGATGACAATGACACACCCCTTAGAGGGGGTGTCATTGTCATTCGTTGCGGATTCGTCATTCATGAAAACCCGTGACGAATCGTAGGCTGGTTACCGCGTTCGATTCCGTATTGACTTAATCCCGCGCCCAAGCATTGTCACTACGTAACGAATCAACGTTGCACCGACCGAGCGGTACTCGGAACAGAAGAGACAAAACATTGAAAACGAAAGACGTTCTAGACCTGGTTGGCCGTGCACCCTTCCGGCCCTTCAAACTCAAACTCACCAACGGGGCAATTTACCGATTCCCTACCCAGAAGTTTCTTGGGAATACCCAGGACGGAAATTTGATTTATTGGTTCGGCCCGAAAGGTGAATCCGTCCTTATCGACTCCGAGGCCGTCGCCGAGGTTTCGGAAGGCAAGCACTTCGAAGCACGCGGACTCCTCTGACAGACACTTAATGGCAAACGGCCAACCCAAAGCGAACAGTGGCCGCCCTCCCAATGACGGGGAGGCGGCTTTGTCTTGGATTCAGCTTCGGACTACCACCCGGCGCAAGAGCGCCTACGTGCGCGCAGCTAACAAACGAAAGCTAAGCGAGTGGGTGTTTGAGCATCTCGACAAAGCCGCCGGTTACACACCCTCGACTCAGGACCAGTAAACGCGCCTTCAGAGGCACCCCAAACCCGGCCACCCTCGGCCGGATTTTTTTTGCCCGTTGCTCATTATTCACGCTTTGTTATTAAATCCTCGGGTTTCTCAAATGATTAGCGTTAAAGTTACCGGCTTGGAGCAGCTCACCGCAAACACCGCGGCAATGGCAAAACAACTCCCTTTCGCCGTCTCAAAAGCCCTCAATGAAACCGGCAAAATCCTACAGAAAAAGGTGATTGAGGAACTTTTGCCCGCCGATTTTATCCTGTCCGGCCGGCAACGACCCGCCCGGGGCGCGCCCTGGTGGAAACCCAAAACGGCTCTCGGTTTCAACCTGCAATTCTCCAAGAAATCCCAAGGGGAAAACATGCAAACCGTTCTAGGCTCGCGCGCTAACTGGCTCGCATTGCACGAGACAGGAGGCGTCAAACGATTGAAAAGCCGTGTGGCCGTTCCCTATGGCGCCCGGAAATCCAAATTCGACATCGTATCTCGAGCCCGGAAACCTCGACGAGTCCTCGCCAGGAAAGCCTTTATCCTCCCCACAAAGGACGGCACTGAAGGCATTCTTGAGCGCACAGGACCTAACGATGGCGAACTTCGCCTCCTCTACCTCCTGCAACCTTCGACCGACATAAAGGCCGACCTGCACTTTGAGAAGTTCACCACCGCAGAAGCTCAGAAAATTATCGGCCCAATTTTCGAGCGTGAATTTGCAAAGGCTATCACCTCGGCGAAGCCCAGCAAATGACCGAGGCAACGACAGATTTCCCTTTTGAACAGCTTGAGCAATGGGACACCCGAGAACCGGAACGCGGCGCAACACCGCCTTCCGAGATTGCCCGAGCCCTGCTCGCCTGGCTTGTGCCCGCAGGCGCCTACCGGCACACCGTCCGGGCTCGTGCCGCTGCGATGCGTTTCGTTGTAGATCCTGGATCTATGGGAAGCCCGACGATGCACGAGGCCGCGGACATCGCAGGCATAAGCCGTCCTCAATTCGTTTACTACGTTCAACAGTTTGAAACGTTGTTTGGGATTCACAGGCGCCGATCCAAACGTTGACGCCGTCCCCTCACCGGACGCATAGTCAAGTTATGGCCACATCAACACTTGCCTCGGCGCCCGTAACCGTGCCCGCCGCTTCCGCCTCGCCTTCACACACCAAGCCCGGCCCGGCTTCACCCGTCTCGCGTAACTGGGATGCCGAGAGCCCCGTTTATTTTGATTTGCCAGAACGTTTCGCGCCCAACAGCACCGACTTAATTTGGCATGTTGCACGCGACATTGAGAACGCTGGCGTCAAACTCACCGTGGGTGCGGACGGGCGATTGCGTTCCACTCCAGGCATTGACATTCTCGCCGAACCCTTGGCCAAGAGCATTCGCGCGAGACAATTCGAGTTGATAGCATGGATTGAAAGGGATTGGGCATGGCTTGTTCTATCAAAGCATCAGCAGTATTGTGTTTATGTGGCCCGCCTGATTTTGCATCACAACTTTGATTTGTTTCCTGCTTCCCAGACCGAAATCGACAACGTCGCGGGAATGCTGCTCCACGTTCCACATCCGACCTGCCTCAAGGCTGTTGAACTCTTGCTTGCTCTGACGCCGGCCGAACAACGACCAATTGACGTGGACGCAGGCCGCTTGCTTCCACGCAACATTGCGACTCACGAGGACCTCGTCGCCCTGCAAGCGAAAGAGAGGGAAGAGACCGCCCGAACCAAGACTTACCCGCCTTTGAGTTTTTGGGAATCCGTCGCTCGATAATCTCTCGAGACCCGAGGCGCACAAAGAAGCGCCGTCACCGTATCGCCTCCAGTGGATATGGTATCCCCCCCCAGCTACCCCATAAGGAATCTATTGGGGCGGAAATTAAGCCGTTTGGGTTACGCGCAAAATCGCTCTGCCCCTATCTGCAAGCCAAAATGAGCGTAATTGTAACCCAACACAGTACTTGGACCCTCTCCGGCGATCAAAATGCGTGAAATGGTCCCACCGCACCTAAAGGAAACGGATTCTCCGCGCCTCTTTAACCTCGGATTCACCTTCCGAATGCGTAATGGCTTTACCGGAATGGTTCTGAAACGGGAAGGGAAGGTGATCCTAGTAAAAAAAAATCACCGCCAGATGCCTAATAATGACTTTTACGAAGTCATGGTGATCCGTACATCGACGGTTGAACGTCGTTTTCCAAATGGCGCTGTGCTTCCTATTGGCACTGAACGGCTACCATCCACCGAGGAATGGGGTAAATATGGCTGGACACCCCATAACGAGGACCAAGCCCGCGAACGCTTTCGCCAAACCTGTGACCGATTCAACAAGCCGTGACCCCGACCATCGACGCCAAGCAGTTTTGCAGTCTCACCGGCTACACAGATCCCTTTCATCGTCGGATTGCCAAGGAAGGCTGGTTCCCGGAACCCATCCGGGGAAAGTACCAGGCCGTTGCCGCCATTACTGGGATGTTCAAATACCTCCGCCAGAGGACCGATGACCCTATAAAGAAGAAAAACGGCGAGCTTAAGAACGACATTTTGCAGCATGCTCTCGCGGTGAAACGTCGCGACTACATCAAATCGACCGACGTACAACGCGACCTGACGCGCGCCATCGTCGCGTTTCGGACCCGGATACTCACAATTCCCGATGCCCAGGCCCCCAGGCTTGCCCTCACCAATGACCCGCACGAAATCAAAGAGGTTTTGCGCACCGAGATTATTGACGCCCTGAAAGACCTTGCCCGGCACAACTACGCGACAGAGGAACCGGACCCCGCCCCCGCGAAACCGTGAAAAGTTCCGCTTCGCTCACCAACGAGACCATCCGAGCCGCTATAGCACCCCCCTCGACTCTGCCTTGCTGGCGTTGGTGCGAGGAAAACATCACCCTCGACAATACCGGACCCATCCCAGGCCGATACCAGACCCGATACACCCCGCAAGTTCGCTGGTTTCTGGACGCTTGCCGCGACCCCAGGACCCGGCGCGCCGTTGCGCTTGTTGCGGCGCAATCGGCTAAAACCCAGACGGTTATAAATTGCCTTCTCTTTTGCGTCGCGGAGGACCCTGGCCCGGCAATGTGGATCATGGCATCGCAGGAACACGTTGAAGAATTTGCGAAGAAACGGCTTTTCCCCGCCGTCGAGTCCTGCCCGAAAACCGCCCCTTTGCTTCCAATCTCCCGAACGAAGCGCACAAAGCGGCTGATTCAATTCGACACGATGAACCTCATGCTTCGGGGTTCGAATTCCCGGCTCTCCCTGCAAAGTGATCCCGTTCGATACATATTCTGCGACGAGAGAAGGGAATGGAGGCCCGGCGCCATTGAGCTAGTTAGAAAAAGGACTCTTACCTTTCACAACGCTATCGAAATTTCCATAGGCACAGCCGGCAACGATGGCGACGAATTGCACCGCGACTTTTTCGAAGGCTCCCAAACCCATTTTCATTTCCGATGCCTCACCTGCAAACGTTCGCAGCCCTTCCGCTTTGGCCGGCGCCGTTCGATCCTATTTGATAAACCCCGCGACCGCGGAGGCGTCCATTGGCCGACCAACGAGGAAACCAAGCCGCGCGGTTTATGGGACTTCGAGGAAGTCCGTCGGCAAACCCGGTTCGAATGTGAGGAATGCGGCCGGCTCTATGAGGACTCGGAAAAAATGAACCTCCTCGAGACCTTGCACCCGGTTTCGTACAACCCGAAGGCGCCACGCGAGGCCGCAAGCTTTCATTGGAGCGCACTTGCGATGCCCTGGACCGCTTGCAGCTTTGGCGCTATTGCCGTCGAATTCTTGAAGGGACAGCAGCAGGCCAAACGCGGCAACATGATTCCGCTCAAGGAGTTTGTGCAGGAGACACTTGGCGAACCCTGGTCCGAACCGCTTTTCTTCATTCAGGAAACCGTCACTGTTCAAGGCGCCGCTTACAAACTCAACGGCACCGATACCCGGCCGGGCATTTTCTGGCCCAAGGAACGAACCCGGTTCATGGCCGCTGACGTTCAGTTTGATCATTTCTGGGTAGTATGCCGCGCTTTCGCACCCGACGGCGAAAGCCGGCTTGTGTGGGCAGGCCGGCTCGAGTCATGGGCGGACATCCGAAACCGGCAAAAGGCGCTTGCCGTCGAGGACTCTCGCGTTATCGTGGATCGCCGTTACCGGACCGACGAGGCCGACGATCATTGCGCGCTCTACGGCTGGCAAGGCATGATTGGCTCCCCCAAAACCGGCTTCACCCACTACAACGCGCGCCTCCGCCGGAAAATTATCCTCCCATATTCTACCGTTGTTCACGGCAAACCACGCAATTTCGTCATTGAGGGAAAACCCCAGACCCGCCGGCCGCGCTGGTTCTCTTGGGCAACCAAGGCCATCAAGGACCACCTCGGCCGACTTCAGGCAGGGAAGGGAATCTATTGGGGATTACCCGCGGACGCGCCCGAGGAATACATCGAACAGCTCAACGGCGAACGGCTCAGGGAAAAGATAAAGCCGAACGGCTCAACCGTGCATGAATGGATTGAGACCGGCCGCCAGGGTTGCCACCTCCGCGACTGCGAAGGGATGATCCTGACTTGCGCCATTGCCGATGGGCTCATGCCTCACGGCTTGCTTGCGGAGGACCCGAGCGCCCCGGATATCGACCTGGACGAAGCTATGGTTCCTGCTGCTTAACCGTTTTCCCCGTAAAACGGTAACAATCCGACAACCGCGCCCTAGAGGTAGTGAGCGCGTTTTATCGATTGCCCCTGGCTACCTTAAAGGAACTCCAGGCCGCTTACATTGCCGCAATCAAGGCGCTTGCCGGTTCTGCCTCCTATGAAATGACCGATGGCGTCATTTCCCGCCGGCTCACCCGCGCGGACCTCCCCGACATCAAAGCCACCCTCGAGGAGATTAATGCCGCAATAGATTTCTGGGAAGAGAACAGCCCGCGCCGTTCTACCTATGCCGACTTTTCCCACTTCGACAAATGAGGACGCTTTCTAAAATCCTCGACGCTTACGGCCGGCCCGCCAATTTCTCCGCCCTATACGACGGCGCAAAGCCCTCTCGGCATCGGTCCTATATCTGGCCCGTTGACACGGACAGCAAAGACACCCTCGACAACTGGACCCGGATAGAACTCCTCTCGGCCGCCCGGTATCTCTTCGCGAATATCGGTTTCGTCAAAGGCGCTATTCGCGGCCTCGCTCGTTATTCGTTCGGGTGTGGTTGGATACCTCAAAGCCTCGCCGTCACACAGACGGCCCGTGACGCTTACGAAACCTTTTGGGCGGACTGGTCCAACATTGCGGACACATCCGGCCAATGGACTTATGGCGATTTGCAGCGAATGCAATCCGTCGCCGTGGACGTGGACGGCGACATCGGCCGGAATTATGTCACCACTACCACCGGTTTTCCAAAGCTAGAACTTGTCCGGGCGCACCGGATTAAAAATCCGAACGACGCAGACAAAACGAAATGGACAGATGGCGTGCGCATATCCGCCCGCGGCTCGCCCGTTGCCTACTCCGTTGCCGTCGGTGACGGAAACTTCAAAACCTTTCCCGTCGAACAATTTGCCCTGGTCCGAGATGCCGACTCGCCCGACGAGTACCGAGGCAAGACCGGACTGCACCACGGCATCAATTCGCTCCGTGATATTTGCGAAATTCTAATAGCGGAAAAGCAGGGTGTTAAAATCAACTCGAGTCTCGCACTTGCCATCAAACTTGTGGCCCAGGCGGCCACGGACCAGGCCCCCGTTTTTGGTGCCACCCAACCCGTCACCACCGACGATGGCCAGACACTCACCCTGGAACGAATCCTTGCCGGCCAGATTCCCAGGTTGCAAGAAGGGGAAGACCTTTGGAGTCATACTTCCGACCGCCCAAGCCCGACCTTTACCGGCTTCCTGGACTACCTCCTGCGAGATGTCGCCGTAGGACTTGGGCTCCCATGGGAATTTGTTTGGGACCCGTCCAAACTAGGTGGCTCGACAAACCGCCTCGCTATTGGCCAGGCCGCCTGGCGCTTTGAGGAACGGCAAACCCAGTTTATCCCGCACGCCAACCGCGACTGGCAGTTTGTAATCGGCGCCGCCATTACCCGAGGAGACGTGCCCGCCGACAAAGACTGGTTCAGGGTCAAATGGCAAATGCCACGGAAAATCAGCGTGGATGCCGGCCGGGATTCAGCCGCAAACCTCAACGAAATGAAGTTTGGGACAAGGACCCATGCGGAGGACGCCGGCGAACGCGGCGCATTCTGGGAGGACGAACGCGCGCAGATAGAACGCGAGACCTCCGACATAATTACCCGCGCGGACCGCATCGCGAAAGCCACCAAGCAACCGTTCGAACTTTGCCTAGGACTTTTACAACAACGCAGCCCTAACCCGGCACCACTTTTACCCCCCGCACCGTCCACCCCCGGAGGCTCAAATCCGACAACCGGAGGCTAAAGGATAGAATCGTGCGCGAATCCTGGTTTGACATTAAAGGACAGGCAACCGGCCAACCGGCCGGCCACGCAAACATTTACATCCTCGACGAAATAGGCGGCTGGGGAATTACCGCGGCGCATTTCATCGCCGCCGTTCAAAGCACCGCCGCCACCTCGCACACCGTCTTTTTGGACACGCCAGGAGGCGACATATTCGCCGGCCTCACTATCGCCAATTTCTTAGCAGGACTTCCGAACGTAACAACCCACGCGATAGGCATGGCCGCCTCAATGGGTGCCGTGATTCTTCAGGCCGGCAAAACGCGAGTAATGGCCGAGAACTCTTACCAAATGCTCCATGACCCTATTGGGTGGGCAGCAGGTAACGCAGACGAATTCCGCGACTATGCCGAATGGCTCGACCGCCTTGGAGGAACCCTAGCCAAGACCATCGCCGCCCGAACTGGCAAGGACCTCGAGACCGTCGCCGGCTGGATGCAATCAAAGGAGACCTGGTTCGACGCGGCCCAGGCCAAGGACGCGAACCTGGTGGACGAAATCGCTCCATCAATGATGGTCCAGGCCCGCTACTCCACAAACCGCTTTCACTCTTTGCCGGCCGCATTAACCGGCCGACATGCCCCTAAAAATCAAACCCCGACTCTCATGTCAAAATTTGCTCAGCTTCTAGGACTTTCCGCGGCCACGCCTCCGCCCGCAACACCGCCACCCGCAGCGCCACCCGCAGCGCCGCCCGCTATTTCCGCCCGCGAGACTTTCCTAGCATCGGCCCTCGCCGCTTTTGATATTTCCGCCGAGGCAATCGCCACGGCCCAGGCCGACGCGAAACCGGATTTCGCCGCGCAATTTGTCCGCGAGAAAATCGAGGCATCAAACGCCCGACTCGCCAAGGTGGACGCCGCTTTAACCGCCGCGAGTCTCGCTATCACTGTCAAGGACATCGCCGATGGAACCAAGGATTTAAGAACCGTCCTCGGCGAACTTGTCGCGAAGGAAACCGCGCGCGCGATTGCCGCCGCTGGTGGCGACCCGGCCGGCCGCGAGATTTCAGACGCCGATGCTGATGATCTCGAGGCCGTCCGCGCGCAACTTGAGACGGAAACAAACCCGGAAAAACGCGCATGCCTCGCCCGGCGCGCTCGAAAACTTCGCACAGGCCAGGAACGAATCATCTAACACTGTCAACTCACTACTCGAACCTCTAACCGCAAAAGATTATGGCCGCTACACTTTCCACCTCGGAAGTTCTCATGGATGTACTGGACGCTTTCAAGGTCCTTTACCCCCAGCTCTATTCCTTCTCAACCGACCTCGGAAATGGGCAGGCCCTCCTTAACCAAACCGTTATCGCGCGAATTGCCCAGCTTCCCACCGTCGCAACTTACGACGCGGCCCAAGGGGGTTATAAAAACGGCGCCCAGGATGTTAACAATCTGGTTGTAGACATCCCCGTGACGGTGGATCAGCACAAGCATGTGCCCGTCAAGATTTCCTATCTAACGGCCATCGCCACAAAACGTGACCTCTATAAAGAGGCCATCATGAACATCGCTTTCGTCCTCGGTAAAGCCATCGTTGACGACGCCCTCGCTAAAGTAGTCGCCGCGAATTTCTCGCACGCCACGGTTGCAACCCTTGCCAACACAAACCGTGACACGCTTTCGCTGGTGACAAAGTCAATGAACATACAAGGCGCCGCCTTGATCCGTAACGGCATTGTTAGCTCTGATTTTTACAACGCACTCGACGAGGACGCCCGCATTGCTTCCGGCGACTACCACGGCCAACAACGCGAAGGCAGCCCGTATGGTGTCCTAAACAACGTCGCCGGCTTCCAGCATATCTGGGAGTATCCAAGCTTTGGCGCCGCACCACTTCCCGTCGGATTGTCAGGCTTCTTTTTTGACAAGCGCGCCATTGTCGTTGCAACCCGGCTTCCGGCCGATATCGAAGGCATTGCCCAGTCCGCAGGAGTCCCGAAAATCGCAAACTTCCAAACCGTTTCGGACCCGGACAGCGGCCTAAGCCTCCTTGGGATTCGCTGGATGGAGCCCGGAACCTTTGACGTTTATGTGACCATTACCCTTCTCTGGGGATCAAAGGCCGGTAAACAAGGTGGCGCAGCAGACACCCTCACCGACAAGGCAGGACACCGCGTGACCCTAACGTAACGCTTCGAACACAGGCGCACTCACACTCAACCCGCGCTCTATATGCTAACCGTTGTTATTGGCTTCGCTTCGAACTCAATCAAAAGCACGCCCACCGTCATTTATTGCGGCTACGACGGTGACGCGGCGCAAACCGCAATTAACACCGCCTTTGCGACCTACCCGCGGATTTATAAATACCCACTTCTAGACAAGGGAATCCCCGTGCAGGACAAGTCGCTGCCCCCGCCCCCACCCGAACCGCCAGGCGAGGAAACGCAATCGGCAAAAGCCGAAACGAAAGCCCAAAAAGCCGAGGCGAAACAGGCTGAACACGAAACGAAACACCCGCATCACGAGACGACGAGGTACCCTAAGAAGTGAATGACTTCCTAAAAGGCACCGAGGACGACGTTGCAACCGTTTTTTGTAATGAAGAGGAATTCGGGACAGAAGCCCTCTGGACTGACCGTGACGGCATCACGCACCCGCCCTTACCTTGTACTTTCGGCGACCCATACCTCCCGCTCGAGGTTGGGGACCCCGTACAGTCAGATAATCCTCGGGCAATCGCTCCTACGGTTTATGTCAAGGATTGCCGCCCAGGCGAAGTCTTCACCGTCGAAGGCATCGCCCACGAAATTCTTGAAAACCACCCGTCCGGCTCAGGCGCCTCGGTCCTCATCCTAAGCCGCGACCCGGCACCCAGACCTAAACCCGTGCCAGTACCTATCAATCGTGCCCTGCAATGATACCCAAGGCGCCGGCCCACCTATACGCCAACGAATCGTTGACGCGGTTTCCGCTGTTTTATCCACCGTCCCAGCCCTTGCCGGCCGAGTTTACGTTTTCGCTTCTACCCCCTTCCATGAGACATCCCTTCCCGCCCTCAACCTCCGGGACACCTCAGAAACGGACGAAGGGAAATGTGGGAATTGCTCCGTCAAAATCCTCGCCTTTACCGCCGACATCATCGTTGCGGAACAAGCCGGCTCCGATTGGTACCTCCGTCAATTCGCGCAAGACGCGCAATCAGCCCTCCTCAAAAACTCCACGCTCAATGGCCTCGCGGACGAAACGCGCCTTGTCTCAAATCAAATCGCCATCGGCCAGGCCGGTTTTATCGCCGCAGGAATCCGCCTCACCTTCACCGTTAGATACCGCGTCAAATTAAGCTAACCCCGAACCCCCTCGATTTATGGCAGGACTAATCCTCAACGAATTTTGGGTGCCCACCGCCGAATGCTGGTTCTGGCCCGAAGGCCAGGCTTTCACCATCGGGGACTCGGCCAACGGTGGCACCGGCGGAGGCTCCGCAAGCAAGACCGCCAAGCCCGGCGCGACCGACCCGCTTTGGAGTCAAAAATATAGGATGGGATGCGTCGCGACCGGAAACATAAAGGCCGAATCGGATCAAACTGACGTATTTTGTGCCAATGGCGCCGCCCTGGTCCGCGCGCACACATACCGCATCAAACAGAAGCTCACGGTTGAATTTACCTCCCAGGAAGTGGACCCCATCGGAGTTGAACTCGCTTTTGGCTCCCAACGCCTAACCGTAGGCACCGTCCAATTTAATCCGCTTGTCAAAGCCCCGTTCACAAACGGCTGGCTCAAGCTTCAGCTCTACAACCAGAACAACGCCACCCTTCGCCTGGTTGCGGATCTATGGGGCCAGCTCGCCTTGCCGAACGGCCTCCCGTTCGACCAGGAAGGACACATCGAATCCGCATTTACGTTTGACGTTTTGATTTCGCCCCTCGCGACAGTTTCTATCGCTTAACCGATCTAAAGCCGCGGCCCCTTTCACCCGTTAGGACCTATGGCGGACTTCACAAACCAACCGGCAACGCCCATCGGAGGCTCCGGCTCGCCCACTCCGCCTACAACCGTCCCCGCAGTCCCCATTGGCGGCTCCGGCGCGCCCACACCGCCCACGACCGCGCCCGCGCAACCCATCGGTGGACTTGCCGCAACGGCGCCCGTCATCACGACTCACCCGCAGAGCAAATCAGTTGTTCAAGGTACCCAGACTTCCCTAAACATCATCGCCCAAGGCTCCCCTCCCATCAGTTATCAATGGTATTTCAACGACGCCATTCAGCAGGAGGAAGCCAGCCTCATCGGCACCCAGACAAATTCCATTTTCTTTAACGCCATCGAGACCGGACGCACCGGCCGGTACAAATGCACCGCAACAAATCCTTCCGGTACCGCAACAAGTTTTGACGCCCTTTTAACCGTCACAGCATCGGCTGGCGTGCCGCCAAATATTGCGATGCAGCCACAGTCCAAGACTGTGAATATCGGCAGCACCGCCTCATTTGCATGCCTCGCAAATGGCTCCTCGCCCTTCAGTTATCAATGGTATCGCAACGACATTGCCATAGGTGGCGCCATCTCCAGTAACTTCGTAATTAACAACGTTCAGGCCGCCGACGGCGCCGACTATCATTGCGTCATTACGAACCCTTACGGCTCCGCCACCTCAAATAAAGCCCTCCTCACGACGACGACTTCCGGGGGTTCAGGCTCCCCAATTTATCTTGGGAGCGGAGGACAAACGGCCCTCGCCGGTTACACAGAAAACCAACTCAAGACCCTGGCTCAAGGCCCGCCGCAAATTAACCCCGTTTTGCGTAGCAATGTGCTAGGCACCTACGAAATCTCCGCGCCGCCTTCCGGCCAGAACGAGTACAGAGTTTTTGCGTGCCCCGCCATCATGGTTCAATCGAGCATCAAATTTGATAGCGCCGGCGCAACCCTCCCTATGCAGCAGCTTACGGACACCACCGTTGACGGGATCGTTTATCACGTTTACCGCACAACGGCCCGCTCCGTCGGTGACTTTACCGTCATCGGAGGTACCGCCATTAACGTCACCGACTAAATGAGACGCACTTTTCCGGCCCTTGCATTTATTGCGCTTTGCTTTGGCTTGGTCCTCGCCCAAGTCACACCCCCGACTTACCCCTACCCGAAACCGAAACCGACATCAGGCAGCACCCCAAACAGCCTCATCCGATACTCACAAAGCATCGGCCCGTCCGCCTACAACAACGAGAACCCGCTCGCTTGGGCAATCGACATTGCCGGCGGACTCCATAGCCGAAGCAATTCTTCGGACCGGCTTAACCTCTCTCCAAACTGGACGACAGAAGGCGCCCTCGTTTTCGATGCCTCGGATAAAATCTTTTATGGCGTCGGTTCCTCGCTCGTCGCGAATATTCCTCTCTTCTCCCTCGACGCTATCTGGAACGGAGGCGTCATAAACAGTAAGACAAACCTCTATTTGAACGCGCCCGGCGCTAATAAAATCTATCTCACGGCCGACGGAATCGACCTCACCGGAACCAACGTGATGAACCTGGACGGCGCCTCCGAGTTTACCATTACCTCCTCAAATCTTACTGCGACGGCGACCTCCAGAATGATCTTTGGTTCCCTCGGCCCCCTTTCGATGCTCTCGACCCGCATAACAAACTCCGCCGGCGACTACATCGTAAAAGGCACCAATAAAATCCAGTTTCAAACGAAGAAAGTTCTCGACGGTACCGCGCGACTTGGTCAGGCACTCAAACTAATGAACCCGGACGGCGACGCCGAATTTGGCCCCGCTGAAGTCGGCTTCATTACTGTCACAAACGTTGCTCAGCTTCTCACCACGCCGACGGACGCTTTCGGCTATGACAAGGCAATGACCCTCGGTTACTACACCATCAACGACGGAGGAGGCGGAATGTATTACGTCGCCCCGTTCTTTGCTTCCTCAACCAACCGCGGCAACTTCCGCTCGACGTTTGACCCCACAAAAATGTGGGCGCTTTTGCAACCGCGGGACGGGATTTATTTGAAGCAATACGGCGCCAAAGGCGACGAGAACAACGACGACACACAGGCCGTCAAAGATTGGCTCCACGATATTAATGGGAAAGTCGGTTTGATAAATGTCGGTACCTACTCAATCCAACCCATTTATACCGAGGCGAACGCTCTTCTTACCTTGCGAGGCATTGCCAAATTTGGTCTTACTTCGGCCAACCTGGTTTCCGGGCTCAGCTCAGGAAATTGTGCCACCTTCCAACGCCGCGCCTCCGCTGGCCTCGAGACCAATTCACTTTTGACCGTCACATCCAACGCAGTCTGCAACGTCTTCAACCTCGTTTTCGACGGAAACAAGAACGTCGAGACCCTCGCGACGAATGCTTACCTGTACCTCAACAACGGGGGCAAAGCCTCGGAACTCGAATCCTGTTTTTTTTATCGGTCCGCCGGCCACGGCCTAGGCTTCGCTGGCCTCGGCCCGAACTGGTCGGTTGTCCGAAATTGCCGTATCGCCGATGTAAACCGCGGCCTCCGCATTAATCAGACTAGCGGGCTTGTTCTCAACAACATCAACATTGAACAGACCCGCGATAATGGATTTTGGTTGCTCGGCTCCGCCACAAGCACCCGCGCGAATAACCTCTTTATTGCTCATTGCGCGTCTAACGGAATGGTTCTGGAAATATCCTATAAAAACCGATTTACAGACGTGACCGTCGCCAATACCTGGCAATCATCCGTTCTCTTTGCCCTCGGCAATGGCTCCATGGCCGATAATCACTTTGTAAATTGCCGTTTTGAGCAGGCCGGCTCCCCAAGCAATCTCAACGGCGCTTCACCTCACCCCGCCGGAACTTATTCAATGGTAATGGTAACGAGTCCTAACGCGACCGACAACGCCGTGCGAATTCGCTTTTCTGGATGCACCTTTGGCGACGTGCAAGGCGCCGCAGGCTCCCGCAGCAGATATAATTTCGAATGGACCGCAGGCCAAAGCGGAGGCCATTACGCTTGGGAAAATTGGATTTTTGCCGAGAACCAATACATGTGGAATGCGAACTGGATTTCGGACTATTCCCCGGCTCTTACTAATGTTGTCGCCGAAACGGCAACGATTCATGCCAACAACCAGTTCTACAACGTTTTTGGCGCCGCCGGCAAAATCGACTCGGCCGGCTGGCGAATGGACATCGTCGAGGCAGGCACCACCGGAGGCGCTAATGCAGTCATTTACGCAAACAACACCTCGCATAAACTCTTGCGCGATACCGCCGGCTTTGGAACTCCAGTTCAATTAATCGACCCACCTCCGCCCGTTATCGAAGTTTCGCCCGCCCCTTTCCAACCCGAAATAGGTCCCATACCGGACCCGTAACACTCACCCATCTATGGCGACATATAATCTGCAAGCTCCGACAATGGGAGCGTTAACACCCGAGAGACCGTACATTGAAATCCTCACTGTTCCACCGCCCGCCGGTTGGGGAACAACTGGCAAGGTGTGGGAATTTCGAATCGGTGGCAAAGTAACGCTAACAGGCAAAGGAGCCCTTTTGCGCCGCGAGCTTTATCTTGGGGACGAAAGAATAACCCAGCTCTTCACTTATCGAATAGGCAATGACGGCGACTATTACTTTGACGACGTGCACCTAGTGCCGCAGTACATGGACAACATGACGGCTACCTTTTCGAAGGCCACCTCCACGATTGATAAAGTTTCCGGCCAAGAAAACACGCCATTATCAACCACCGTCGGCTGTGGATCAGTCATCCAAGTCAATAATTCAGTGGTTGTTACGCCGGGCGCCAACTTTCGGTATATCATCAGCTACGACGGCGGCTCGCCTCTTCAGCCCGTCTTTCTCGGATATTTCACACTTCACGAACTGTAACTTTTGCCACTAAACACCGCGCTTTAACAAGGCGCCATATCGTCGCGGGAACATCATGAAGGCCGTTCCTTGACTCGCCGACATATCAGCAGGACCACCAACGGCCCACCATGCCCCGGCCGGCGCCTTGTCCCACGTTCCAAAGGAGGAACCGAGAGAAGATAGAAACCGCAAACTTGGCGCGCGCCGGCGCCGGACCCCATCCTAAACGCCGGCGACGCGCTTCCAGACAACACCCCAGCACCCAATGAAACGTTCAAAATTCCCCCCCTTCCGTCCTGTTCCCGAAGTTAAAATCTTTCCCGAGCGTAGTTCGGACTGGCCTGACAAGTACCCGGCCCTCATCAAACCTTGGATCGGTGGTGTGCGCGCCTATTGGCTCAACAGCATCCAAGCTTTTCAGCTTCAGGACGGGCGCCGGCTTCGCGTGGATGGCATCCAACCCTATATTCCAGAGGACCATCTTGGAGTCCCACCTGCGGACCTCCTCGGCGAATTCTACGAAAAAGGCGCCTCCCACGCGGAGACACTCGCTCGCGTGCTTAAGAACGAGCCCACGGATAATTTGGACTTCACAATTTTTGATGCTGAAATGGCTTTGCCGGCAACGGAACGCGCGTCCTATTGCCTACTACTCCCCGCGCAGTCCGATCGGCATACACGCATTGCCGAGATGTACCAGGCCGATACGCGGCAGACATTCAAGAGTTTCCTGGATGTGTGGCGCGAACGACTTTTCAACGGCGCGTTGACCGTCGGTTACGTAGATCCCTGGCTCGCGACTGAATACGAAGTTCAAACCCTCTTCCAATGACCACCCAGCAAGCCCTCATCCTGCTAGTCATTCTTGTGGTTGCTATCGGTATTTTCTTTTGGCTCCGAAAGCAAACGCCGCCGCCCGGCTCGCACCCATGAACCCGGACGCCTGGATAATTCTCACGATTTTTGCCGGATTTCTTACCGCCTCTTTTCTCTATTTCTGCCGGCGCCGTGACCCGCCGCCCCGCAGCCCGTGAAATGCGCCCGCAACAACACTTTGGGCGGACGCCTTTCCCTAGGGTGTGGGAAATATCCGGGACGCTGGATTAGCGGGATTCTGGTCCTGCTGGCGTCCGCCTTTTTCCTCTCGGCTTGTCATCACCAATCCTTTGCCCGCGACCACGTCGCGAAGGCCATTCACATTTTTGGAATTGGTTGGATCAGTGAAAAAGGCCGCACCAACACCACCCGCGCCTTCGCCATCGGAAACTTGGATTCCGTCCAATACTCGACCACCGTAAACACCGGCGCTCCCATGACCATCACCACCGGACGCCGCAACACCAACACCACACCCACAAATCAAATATGGACAACAGCACCCCCACCCCAGAACAACCCGCCGGACCTACCTCCCTCGAGACCTTAATGGGCGGAAATCAAATGCGAGTCCAATTCGAAGGAGGCAACTTCGAAATCGTGACCGTCCGACAAGTTCCCTTGAAGCAGTACCGCGAACTCATGCAGGCGCAGGACAACGAATTCCACTTCATTGAAATTGTCTGCAACAAGCCCGAGGGATGGGCGGAGAATATGAAGCCCGCCGACTACAACCTCCTTGTGGACGAGGCGAATAGGATTAACGCGGATTTTTTCGCCTGGTGTTCCCGCCAAATAGCCCGCGTGGAAAGACTGGCGCCCGGCTTCATGGAACGCGCAGCCCGAACAGCAACAGCCCCGGAGACCAAACCCTCGCCGACTTCGCGGCCGAGATCGCCATTGTTGCCGGCTTAACCCTGGCCCAAGTATGCGACCACAGCCTTGCACAACTCGAATTACTCTCCCGAGCAAACCGGAGGACGTTCGGCCTCGAGGGAATGCGCAACCTCAATACCGCCACCGCCGCAGCCGCCGCCGTGACCTCTAAACAAGGACAGGCCATGCACCGCAAACTTGCTGACCGACTTAAAAGTTTATGGCAACCGTAACTAACTCCGTTCAGATCGCCCTTACAGCCAAAGGAATCACGGCGACCACAAAGGCCCTCGGCGACCTCTCAAAAGCAACTACTGACTTTGGCAACGCCCTAACCGCCATTACCGGCTCCGTTGCGAAGTTTGGCGCTATTATTACCGGCGCAGTCACCGCCGCCGCGGGCGCCCTAGGCTTTGTCGGCTTTACCGCTGGCCTCCATGACCTGCTTGAATTCGCGACCGAGATTGACCGCGCCGCAGAACAGACCGGCGCCTCCATCTCAAAACTTGTAACCCTCCGGTCCGCTTTCAAGGCCGCAGGTATTGAGGGAAAACTACTGGCGGACTCGATTTCTAAAATGCAGAAGGAAATCGGCCACGCCGCCGACACTGGCCTCGAGGCCCAAGCCAAATTTGAACGGCTTGGACTCAATTTTCAGGAATTGCAGGAACTCGAGCCGGCCGCACAATTTGAAGCCGTAGCAACCGCGCTCGCGAATACCGAGGACAAATCCTTACGCGCCTCGCGTAGCATGGACATTTTCGGCAAACGCAGCACCCAACTCATCCGCGTTTTAGACCGCGTTGCTGAATCGGCCGGGAAAGGCCCTAGCAATTTCGCTCTTATCATGGAGCGCACCGCCCCCACCCTTCACGAAATTGAATTGATACTTGCCGCACTCCCGGCGAAGGCCCGCGGATTTTTTGCTGGCTTTGCCGAACCTTTCGCAAAGCCCGTGCTAGACGCTCTAAAGCAGCTCAAGAACATCGACCTCTCAGGCGCAGGCCAGAACGTCAGCAATTTTATTCTTTTCCTCGTTGACGCATGGAAGAAAGGAAACCTCGGCCAAATTATTTCCCTGACATTTGACGCCGCGTTTGAGCAGGCCGAAGCCTACTTTTTCCGCTTCGTAAATGTAATGCTCACGTTGTTTGCGTCGCCCAAGTTTGGCAACGCGCTCTCCCAAGGATTGCTCTTCGGGATGGCCTCCGCCGTTAAGGCTACCGAGCAGCTTTGGAGACTCACCGTTGCAGCTATTAAAGCCTACTTTGCCACCGCTACGGACTTCTGGCGTGAAAAGCTCGAGATCCTTGTAAACGAACTCAAAATCGGCTTGGCCGAGGCCGGAAACGTCCTCATTGACGGGATCAATAAGGCTATCACCGCGGCAAACTTGGTTTATTCGCGGAGTATTCCGCTCATTCCACCCATCCTAATTGACCCCAAACCCATCGCCGCGGCAATCACCTTTCAAGAGGCACTAAATCAGGAACTAGCTAAGACCACCGACCAGGCCAAATCCTTTAATGCACTCGTCGATGCAACGACGCTCGCTATTGCTAAAGCCCTCGGTATTGAAGTCAAACTTACCGACGAAGTTGGAAAGCAACTCACCGCCACCGAGAAATTTCTCAAACTATTCAACGCCTTCGTTGAGGCCCGAAACAAACTCAACAAGCAACCCGAGGACAAGCCGCCCGCGAAACCGCCCACGGCACCTTTCAACCTCGAGCAGAACCAGCTCGCCCTTAAAAAGCAGCTTTATGAAATCGAGCAGAAACGCGCCGCCCTGGACGCCGACTATTCCCAGACCTCCGCCGAAAAACAGATCCAACGCATCGCCCTACTCAAACAGGAACAAAAGGCGCTTAAGGAAAACGCCGACCTCCTCGACCTGCAAGCCGGCGCCGCGGAGGACTCGGCAACCGCGCTCCGGCTCAAAACAGAGGCCCAACAACAACGACAACAGGCCGGAGGCGTCGGAAACGAAGTCTTGCGACAAGGCCCGCCGGCCGAATCCGTCTCGCAAAATCTCATCGCGGAAATCACAAATCTCCGTGACCAGATCGGAACCGTTGCTCAGCAAATCGCGCGAAGCTTTGGCCAGATTATCCGCGGTGGTATTGACGCCGCCTCCGCCGGCCTCGCAGGACTCCTCAAAGGGACGCTCACCTGGAAAAACGCTTTGCAGGAAATCGGAACCTCCGTTTTCAACACCATCATCGACTCAATCTCCCGGATGTTTGTTGAATATATTACCGGCAAACTCCTCGCGTCCGCCGTCACCAAAGAGACCGCCGCGGCCGATACCGCCGCACTTGCCGGCCCCGCGCTCCTAACGTCCGTCGGTAGCTGGGGACTTGCCGCAATCGCCGGCATTGCCGCTTTTGCCGTCGTTATGTCAATGATTGGAGGATTTGCCCAAGGTGGATTTACCGGCCCTGGCAACATGAATGCCCCCGCTGGCGTTGTGCACCGGGGCGAATATGTCCTCCCGGCTTCCGACGTGCGCGACATTGGCCTCCCGCAAATCGAAGCTTTCCGCGCGGACCCGTCCGCCTTCGCCGGACCCCAGGCCCAGACCACGGCGCCTCCCATCAATAACGAGGTAAACGTTTACGCTTTCCAATCCTATGACGATGCCATGAAACGCTGGATGGAATCCTCAGAAGGCCGCGCCGTTTTCGTGGATATGACCCGGAAAACTCATCACCTCGTTTCCCGTTAAATGATTTTTTCGAACCCAGCTTTCGACGTAACGCACAACAAAGGCACCGCGCCGCCTGTTGGCTCGCCTTACGAATCCGTCCGCAAGCCCCTATCCCTGGTAGGCCGCTATCATGCCGATCCCGTTTTGGATGTCATCTATGCGCCCATCGGCCCGCGGCTCCTTGTCACCGTCAAGCACATCGCCGCTTTCATCGGCCAGCAAATCGAGATGCAAGGCCAAATCTTTACCGTCACCGGCTTCCAGCATTGCAGCTACCAACAAATCGGAGTTCCGGGCTCAGGCAACCCAGGCGCCATCTATAGCCCGGATATTTGTTACGTTTTCGTCGATCAGGATATCCCTCAATGGTTCAAAAGAGTCCAAACCTCAGACATTCCCAAAATAACCCCTGCCAATCTGCTATTGAACATCGCCGGCGGACGCGGAGGCCAGACCGTCGTGGACGGCGAAGGATGGCTCGTTTGTGAAGTCGAGCCGGACTACCAAACCTCAATCGGTGTCCGCTGGTCCCTTCAGAAGCTCGATTCGTTCGGACCGTACAACCCATTCCCACCTAACCCCGTCCAGCCCGAACCGCCCTACTACTTCAACGCCTCGGCAGTTTTCAAACATCATGACGACCCCGAAGGACATCCCGAATGCGCCTCGCCAAAGGATCAGGATTCCGGCTCCCCAGTTTTCGTAAATTGTGGTCCGGCAAATGATCCATGGGTGTTTATCGGTTGTGTCAGTGGCCCGGGCTCCGGCGCCGTATCGCCCTACAAAGGCGACGTTAAGCTCGGCACCAGTGCCGCCATGGTTTACCCGGACAACGAGACAGTCCGCCTAATCAATGGCGAACCGCCCGAACCGCCCACACCTTTGCCGCCGGACCCGATTATACCTCCAAACCTCACCACCCATAACGGCGAAACATTTTACCTGATAGACCAGGAACAAGACGCCTCCGCAGCTTTCGAGGCCACCC
>Ga0209593_10000373_pt1 | contig 22016 bp, 19 predicted proteins | sample PPLLaktember2015_3_FD_187260 | JGI IMG/M metagenome (GOLD analysis project Ga0209593, IMG submission 187260) | Freshwater sediment microbial communities from Prairie Pothole Lake near Jamestown, North Dakota, USA - PPLs Lake P7 Core (6) Depth... | ecosystem: Environmental > Aquatic > Freshwater...
CTGGTCGAAGCCCATCGAATCGAAGGCGAAGACCGGGGTCGCCCCGAAAGACCGCGATCGAGATCGACCGCGCCACGAGGTGAAACGGCGCCTTAGCCTGGTCATCCCTGGGAGCGCAGGCGTCCCGCCTGCTCGTGCCGTCTGCACCATCGATCGTAGTGGCGGTACGAGCAGGCGGGACGCCTGCGCTCCCAGGGCGGCCCACCCGCTGATATGTACCTGCCTTTCAGGCCTTTTGAACCCTTTGTTTTCACCCCTGCAGGCGGGGCTCGTTATTTCAGCTGGTCCATCGTGACGACGGGGGTATTTTTGCCCTTGGGTGTTCTAAGCGGCTTCAAGGCCTTGCGATCGAACTGGTATCCGACGGTCTCAACCAGCGGCCAGACGATCGGCGCCAGGCAGAGCACTGCCGCCTGGAAACCTTGAACCGTGGCCCCTAGATTCCCGGTGTGGGCCGAATTGTCAGCCTCATTTTCGATGACGAATGGTCCGTTGTACCCTTTGCCCATCAGACTCTGTAGGAAGGCCCGCCAATCCATACTGTCATTCCCTCCGAACCCTGGAAGCATGGGCTCGTAGTGATGACGGTCCCATTCGTGGGCGGGGACCGGCACTCCAGCTTTCCGGGCCAGGTCCGGATCAACCGCCTGCATCGGGTAAAGGGCGCCCCAATGAACTCGGGCGGAGTTCTTCAGATTGCGCGTTCCCTTTATGTGAACCCGGTGAATGCGGGACATGTCACTGGCGGCGATAACGTCAACCGGATCGATGTTCTGCCAGACGTCATGAGACGGGTCGTACGTCTCACCATGCGCGCGGCTGGGAATCAAGGCGTACATCAGTTTTCGAGCCGCCAGAGTGCCGGGCAGATTGTTGTACGTCGTCGGCGAGGTGGCCGGCCGCCAGCCTTCCATGGGGCAGTTCTCGTAAATCAACGTCACCCCCATGTCTTCGGCATACTTGATGATCGGCTTGAAAACGCGGGCGTATTCCTCGAGGTTGCGCTGGAATCCTCCCTCCTGAGCCCCCAACTCGGCGTTGTATCCGACGAATGTGCCAACCTTAACATCATTCTCGTCGCCGCCCAGCAGGTGAGCGATACGGATCAGGCGGAGGATGTGATTCTGGTTCGTCACACGCTCCGAAGCCTCGCCGCCGATCAGGTTGTCATACGCTCCAACCGAGAACCGCAGTCCTTCCGCTTCGCAGAGGTCGACCACCTTCTTCGCGTCCTCCGGTCCAAAATCCTCGTAGTCGAGATGGGTGGCTACATGGTCCTTGCGCGTGCCGTCGCGGCGGAAGACGCACAGCTCCATGCCCTGAGCATTGATCTCTTTCGTCCGACTGATGATCTGATCAAGTGTTAAACGCTTGAACGCCGATGTCATGACCCAGATAGGATTATTCATCTCGATCTCCTCTTCCCATTTAATAAGCTGTTGATCTAGCGAGTTTAGACGCAGGATCGATCTTCTGCAACGCCGGCTCCGACAGGAGAACTGGATCAGGCCATCCAGTTTCCTGACCAGGGACCCCGGAACGGTTACCTGCTTGAGCGCCACTCGGGTGTCAGATCGTGTTCGGTTAGATTCAACTGAATCCGAGGCTCTCCCTGGCTGTCGATGATCTGGAGGCTCACAGCACGGCTGCCGCGAGGGCCGGAAAAGGTCATCAGTCCGAAGTTATAGCCCCGGTACTCGGTCCCGATATACTGATGAAAACGATAGTGGGCCTGGCCCGTTTCCGCCTCGGGCGGTGGCGGCAGCGAGACGCCGGCATTGGAGGAAAGCAATTCGTAGAACGGATAGGGGTCCTGGGGCCGGTGCAGCCGATTTAGCGTCCCCACATGCCAGTCACCCGCGGCAAACAGGACGCCGGTGATGCGATTTTCAGCCAGCCAGGAGAGGAACTGGTCCCTTTCCTGTCCGAAGCTCGCCCAGTATTCCCCCGAGCCTTGCCGATCTACCAGCAAAGTGCCTCCGTTCACGATCACCTTGAACGTCGCCTTGCTGTCCTTCAGTGACTGTTTGAGCCACGCGAGCTGACCCGCGCCCAGCATCGTGTTGCGATCTGGGGCATCGTTCGGATCCCGGTGGTAACGGTCATCGAGCAGGAAGAACTGTGCATCGCCGATATCAAAAGAAGTGAAAACACCGGGCACGTCGGGCAAACCAGCCGAGGGGTTCGGGTAATACTTCTTGAACAAGGAGAGGCTCAGGTCCTTCCAACGAAACGTACGATCCGAATTGTCCGGACCGAAATCGTGATCGTCCCAAATCCCATAAGTCGGCGTTGTCGACAGCACCGACCTGAGGCCCGGCAGATCACGGAGATAGCGATGGTAGCGCACCATCGCATACTCGACCACGTCTTGAGTGGTCTCATAGGCGCCCTTAGGATTAGGCATGTAATTGTTGTCGCCGATGAGGAGAAGAACCGCCGGTCGATGGAGCGCGACCTGATCCCAGATGGGCTGCACCGGCACCCGCGCCGGATACATGCAGGACGCGAAGGCAACCGCGAAACTCGGGACCGGACCATTTTGAGCGGCCTCAGGCAAAAGGGAAAACACCTGGGGCGTGTTGGGTCGAACCGGTTTCCCGGCGATTTCAACCTCGTAATACACCAGCCAGCCTGGCTTCAGTCCCGTCAGTTCGATCACCCCGGTATGAGGCGGTGTCGGGGAAGTCCGGCCCTCCGCAGTCCCCCGCATAATTGGGATACCAGCCGACGACTGGAATTGAAAACGTGCCTCCAGCCAATAATGAATTTTGACCGCACAGGCCTCGTCGGTTTCGATCCATATGCGGGCCGATGTCGGGGTCGTGTGGCCGACCACGGGTCCACTCAAAAGCGTTTGCGCCTGAAGCGAGGGAACGATCATCAAAAGAACCAGGCAAGAGGTGAGTGTGATTCTGGTTGTCATAACCGCATCTTAACCCCTCACCGGGCAAAGATCGCGGGCGAGCCAACGGATCACACGGATAACACGAATCTGATTCGTGTTATCCGTGTGATCCGTTGGCTGGAAACGGTTGACATACATACTGAATTGGGGAATGCTGTCACGCCGTGTTCGGAAAAAGCAAGGACTCCTATGATGAAAACGAATCGCCGTAAATTCATGAATAGCGCCGCCTTGGCCGGCGGTTTGGCCGCATTGCCGTTGTCTGGCAGCACCGCCCGCGAAGCACAGAAGCCGGATTCAGGGACCGTAAGGGACCGTTATGCCAAGCTCGATGAGGTTCTCAAACAGCCTGTGCTCAAAAGGGAGCTGTTCAAAACTGCTGTCAAGATCGAGACTCTCGAACTGCTTCGTCGCGGGAACAGTTTCTTGTGCCGAGTGCGTTCGACCGAAGGCGCAGAAGGCATGTCGGTTGGTCACAGCGGATTGAGCTCTCTCTATCCCATCTTCGGCAACGCGCTTCAGCCTTTCTTCATCGGGAAAGATGCCCGCGATCTGGATCTGCTGCTCGAGAAGGTCTACATCTACAATCTCAATTTCCGATTGAGCGGCATGGCCCTCGGATTACCGCTGGCCACCATAGAATTTGCCATTCTCGACATGCTGGGACACATCGCCGGCCGCTCCATAGGCCAGTTGATCGGACAAATCCACCACCCCCGAGTGAGCGTTTACCAAGCGACCGAGTACCGTGAGAAATCAGTGGAGGAGTCGCTGGAGCTGATCAAGCGGGATGTGGCGGAATACAATGCCCACGCGCTGAAGATAAAAGTGGGCGGCCTGATGTTCATGACTGCGGATATCAACGCGGTCGGTCCCAAAGGGCGGACCGAAACGATGGTTCCTCTCATCCGCAAGACCTTTGGGGACAAGATGTTTTTGTACGCCGACGCAAACGGCTTCTATTCAGTGGATGAGGCCATCCGCGTAGGCAGGCTGTTGGAACAATACGACTACCGCTTCTTTGAAGAACCGGTCATGTTCGACTGGTACGAAGAGACCAAGCAGGTGGCCGATGCCTTGAAGATCCCGGTCGCCGGAGGCGAGCAGGAATACAGTCTCCACGGGTTTCGCTGGCTGATCGCCAATGACGGTGTCCAAATCGTTCAGCCGGATAACTACTATTTCGGCGGAATGATCCGCTCCATGAAGGTGGCCCGGATGGCGCAGGCGTTCGGGAAGGAATGTACCCCTCACATGTCGGGCGGGGGGCTCGGATACCTTTACATGATGCACTTCGTTTCGGCCCTTCCGAACGCGATGGCTCACCACGAATTCAAAGGGCTGAGGACCCAGGTGCAGTTCGAGTGTCCGACTTCGCCACTCCAAGTGAAGGACGGAGCTATCCAAGTGCCGACGGGCCCGGGTCTAGGCGTTAAAATCGATCCGGCTTTCATTCAGAAGCACGAGGTCGTCAAGGCTTAGATAGACAAGCGATACGGCGTCCGCGGGCGGCTATTTTGCAGCCGCCTTCGTCCACGCATCCACCGCCGCCTGAGCCACTTCGCCATCCTGTTCTGCGGTCATTCCGCTGACTCCAATGGCCCCGATCACTTCGCCTTGATGGACAATCGGAAGACCGCCTTCGAAGGGGAAGGCGCCCGGCAGTATCATGACCTGCGGTCTGGTGGCGACACCATCGGAATAAGCTTTGCTAGAGCGTTTGAATTTGATTGCACTCTCCGCCTTGCGCATAGCCACCTCGATGCTGCCGATCTGCACTCCGTCCATGCGGTGAAACAAAAGGAGGTTTGACCCGTCATCTAGAATGGCGACGGCAACGCTCCAGTTTTTTCCCCGGGCAAACTCTTCTGCGGCCGAAGCAAGCTTTTTGGCAGCCTCGAGCGATAAAGCCTTTTTCGTCAGAAGCTGCGCCGAAGACGGAACTCCGGCAAGTAGCAGCACCAGGGTCAAGAGGAGGGCCCGCGTGATTGTCGTGTTCATCCTTTTCTCCCTATGCGCCTTGTCACACTAAATAACCGGGTCGGTAACGCTTTCGATGGCGTGCGTTGCCGGGCTGTTGTACTTGTGTGCTGGAAACTTCAGACGCAGTTACAGAGCCGCGCACGCAGTGGAGGGCCGCGGAGCGTTTTGTGCGGAGCGAGTCCCGGAGCGAAGTAAGCGGGACCACCCAACGTGCCCTTGAATGTTCGTTGGGTGGTCCCGCTTACTTCGCTCCGGGACTCGCTCCGCACAAAACGCTCCGCGGCCCTCCACTGCGTGCGCGGCTCTGTAACGCGACTCCATCCTGCGACAGCCAGACATACCTACGACAGCGCTTTCTCCGAATAGACCGCCTGTATCAATCCTTTGATGTACCCGATAGCAAACAGGCGCCCGATGTTCGAGTAGCTGGGACGGCTGTTGTCGTCCCCTTCCATGGTCGGAACATGATCGGGGCGACAGATGCCGTCGAAGCCGATATCGCGATAGGCTCGCATGCAGGCAGCCATGTCCGTCATGCCGTCATCGTGGAAAGTCTCCTGGAACTTCTCCTTTGTCCCACGGACATCCCGGAAATGCACGAAGAAGATCTTCTTCTGTTTCCCGAACTGGCGGATCGCGGCCGGCAAGTCATTGGTCATCAGGGTGAAGTTGCCCTGGCACAGCGTGATCCCATTGACCGGGCTCGGCACCAGATCAAGCAAACGCTGGTAATTCTCGATGCTGCGCATGATCCGTCCCATCCCGCGCAACGGTGAGATCGGGGGATCGTCGGGATGCATGGCGAGCTTCACCTTCGCCTTCTCAGCAACCGGGATAACCCGATCCAAGAAATACTTGAGACTGGCCCACAACTGGTCTTCAGTAACGGTTCCGTACTCCGTGGGCTGCTGGTTCCTCGGATCTGCGTAGTCGAAGCCCGTCACCAGCGCGCCTCCGCGGGTGACGAGGTCGGTCGAAGTCCGCGACCAGTTAATGACCGGCATCCACTCGTAACACCAGACCGGGACGCCCAGTTTTCCCATGTTCACGAGTAGGTCGCATACCTGATCGATTTCGGCGTCACGACCTTCGAGGCCCAGCTTGGCCTTGTTGAGGGGTGGCCTGGCTTCGATCACGGCCAGTTCAAATCCGCCCTCTTCGTAGGCTTTCTTCAGCCGGGTCAGCGGGCCCAGGCTCCACGGTTTTTCGTCAGGCTGTCGGTCTTTGTCCCATCGTCCTCCGAAAGTGCCGACGACGTAATCGACGCCGCACTGCTTGACCATCTTCCACAACGGGCTTGTCGGAGGACCGAAGACCTCCGCGATCTTCATCCGGCCCGAATCAGCGGGAGCGGCGCTTAAGCTAGTCGCCCGAGCAGTCGCACCGGTCGCCAGCCCTCCCGCTACAACGGCGGAGGTCGAAAGAAACTGTCTGCGTGGTACTGTGCGTAGCTTCGAGTCCATGGAAAACCTCCTGTTTAATCCGGAGCCGGCGGGGTTTCGATGCGGCTCGCCGCCCAACGCAAAAAACCGCGTCACTCAACCGCCGCTCGGCGTCCTCAGCCCCTTTTCGCCTTCTGGGCGCCGTCGGCCTTGCTGATATGCTGCTCGTAAGTCGGCAACCCGAACTCCTGGAGAACGGTTGCGATCTTGATCTCCGGGTCCAGGCTCTCTATGGTGGCCCAGTTCTCGGGATGCCAGATCTTGATCCGCACCCGGCGGCCATACTTCTTCCGTATGTCGGCGAATTTTTGCACCTCGGGCCAGATGTGAACGAGCGCCTTATCGAGGTTGATCGGCGCCACAACCCATCGCTCGAAAGGTCCGCTCGAGGCAACGTCGTCGCCGGAGATGTCTATGACCTTCGCATCTTCACCCGTGCTGGAGACGATGTAAAACTGGTTCATCCAGGCGTGAGTCGTCAAAATCCGGCCACCAGGAAACTGGGACGGAAAGAAGACGATTTCCGCGCCCGCCGATTTAAGAGCGCGCCAAGAAGCAAACCAGTTGGCGTCGTAACAGATCTGGACACCGATCTTCCCGAAGTCCGTCTGCCAGACCGGCGGGTTCAGAGGTCCCGGCCAGACGCCGTCGTCCATCTCCCCTTCGGTGGGGTGAACCTTATGAAAAACGCCGGCAACCGCGCCTGTGCGGTCGAGAAGGACGGCACTGTTATAGATCTTTCCCTCACTCTTGGTCAGAATCGGGCAGATGACGTAGCAGCCATTGCTTTTGGCGTACTCGCCGATTCTCTTGACCAGAGGCCCCGGTACTTCCTCTGCCAGCTCTGCCGGCGATTTGCCGGTTCTCACCCAGGAGGTGTTGAAGGTTTCGGGAAGGCAGACGATGTCAGGGTGGAAGGCGATCAGCTGCTGCATCCGCTCCAGCGTCCGCTCGACTCGTCGCTCGACACTCGTTTCCGGATACAGATCTTTCAGGTCGATACTCGCAACCCAGACTTCCCGGAGCAGTCGCGGGCGGCGCGCCTCGGCCGGCCTGTCAGTCTGCGCCTCCAGGCCCGACCCGGCCGCACCCACGAGCCCGGCCCCGGCCGATGCACGCGCGATGAACTTCCTGCGCGAAACGACTCCACTCACTTTCATGGGCGCATCATAGCACGGGGGAGACTGACTGACAGCTGACGGCTGACAGCTGACAAAAAGCAAACTGCTCGCCTGTCTTTGTTTTGTCAGCTGTCAGCCGTCAGCTGTCAGTTTGTCAGGCTGTCAGTCTGTCAGCTTGTTAGTGCTTTCCAACTGCAGCCCGAACACTCGAATTGCGTTTTCACGCAAAATCATGCGCGCGTAATTAATCGCCTCCTCCTCGGTCCAGTAACCCTCCAGGACTTTGTCCGCGATAACCCGGCTGACTGTCTCCCGGCACAGCCTGGAGTGACCGTAGGTGCCTTCCGGGACCTGGTAGTCCCCGCCGAACCCGAGCAGCTTGTCGGCCGGCACCGCCTCGATGGCTTCATCCAGGAAGCGGTACGCGAATGAAGGCGAAATCACGTAGACCCAGCACATGTCGAGCACCACGTTGGGGAGGTTCTTCGCCATGGCCAGCAGTTCCGTCCCATACGGGTACCCGCCGTGCATCAGGACGAAACGCGTTTTCGGATGACGGATGAGGAGAGGAGTGAGAAGCGACGGGTTCGACTGCGTCACGTCTCTCCAGGTGTCGTAGAACAGTCCCGTGTGGATCTGAAACGGCAGATCGTACTTGGCGCAGTTGGCCGCGATCCTGCCGAACATGTAATCCTGAAGCGGCACGGATTCGCGACGCCACTGGTCGCGGGAAATCGCTCCCCGCCGGGCCGCCAGGCTCTTGAAGCACGCGTCGGCGTCCGCCTGGCTTACGTCTTTGAAGTCTAACGTTCGGCTGTACGCGATGCCGGATTTGATCGCCACAAACCCTGCTTCCTTGGCGCGCACGAATGCCTGATCGAGAGCGGCCTCCCAGTCGGCGAGGCTCGTAATCGTGACTTTGTCTCTTTTCTCTACGATTGGAACCGTGTCGGCGAGAAGCGTGAACTCATCAAGGCGGATAACCGCCCGGAAGAGTGCCGGGTCGAGCTTGGCGCCCGCCTGCCCGATATCGCAGATGGCAAGATCGACCCTCGCCCGCTTGCGCAGCACCTCGGCGTACCAGCCCGGACGGTTGGCCGCCTGGATCTTTTCGCAAAGCGCTCGGTATGACCCCTCGGAAATGTCGTCAACGCCGTACAGGTCCCTAGCCGCTCGCAGAAGCGCGCGGCTGTAGGCGGTATTTCGGACATTCGGCCAATGGCGGTTAAAGACCTGCCATTTCTCCTCGAGTGGCAGGGACCGGTTCGAGAAGGTTTTCTCCGAGAGAGCGCGGTCCAGACCATCCGCCCACATGTCGGAGCTGACGTAGTGGAGCAACCGGAAGAGATCCATCGGCTTGGCGTTTCTTTCCGCCTCCGGCCAGAAATGCTCATGGGTATCGATCAGGCGGATGGATTCGACCGCCTGCGATAAACGCTTCCGGACAGCGTCAGTATCCTGCCCGAGACCCAGGCAGAAGGCCGAGACCCCGACTGCCAAAACCACCCGCCACTTATGCTTTATCATTCTGCGCCTCCCGCCGCGTACTTTACCCAGAGTCAAGAGAACGCGCAACCCCGTGGCTATTCATCCGACCCGGGCGTACAATGGCCGCGGAGGCTGAGATGGCAGAGATCCTCGCACGCTGCGGTTTCAGATGCGACCTGTGTCCGGCTTACGCGCCCAATGTCGACATGATGGTCAATCGGCAAGCCGTGTCGGACGGGTGGTTTCGATACTTCGGTTTCCGGCTTCCGCCCGAAGAAATCTATTGCACAGGCTGTGCGGGCGAAGGCAAAACGCTCGACAAGGATTGTCAGATTCGAGCGTGTGTGATCGCCAAGGGGCTGGAAAACTGCGCGTCCTGCGAAGACTTCGATTGCGAAAAGATGAAGTCGCGGGTGGATGCCGCAGCGAAGATTCGAAAGAAGTTCCCGGACATGCCCAAACGGGATTACGCCCTCCTCGTCCGACCTTTTGAGGGACGGAAGCGGCTGGTCCGTCTTCGGGAAGGTGGACGTTAAGACGGTCTCTGCCAGCTGCGTTACCAGCCTTCCGCATAAAACGCTGCGCGGCCCGGGTGGCAAGCCACACGCTCCGAGGGTGTTGAAAAAGGGACGGAAAAAGCCGATTACGAGCACGAGCACGAGCACGAGCACGAAAAGCTCAGTCGGCAAGTGAAACGAGTGCAATCAATTAGACGGCCTTTGCTTTTCGTGCTCGTGCTCGTGCTCGTAATCGGCTTTTTCCGTCCCTTTTTCAACACCCTCGCTCCGTGCGCGGCTCGCTAACGCGACTCCAGCCCCACCCTTACCTCTCCTCCATTTCCCGCAGTTTTCGCACGCGTCTTCGGAATTCCTCGTCGGTGCTGAACCTGGCTTTGAGGAAGGCGGAGAGAACCTCCTCGACTACCTTCAGCCCGATGATCCAGGCCCCAACGCATACAATATTCACGTCATCATGCTCGACCGACTGGTGAGCGGAGTAAGTGTCGTGGCAGAGAGCCGCGCGAATCCCCCGGATCTTGTTGGCAGCAATACAGGCCCCGACGCCAGTGCCGCAGACCATGATCCCCCTCTGCGCTCGACCCGTCAGAACCTCGTCACAGACTCGTTTTGCGATATCCGGGAAATCCACCGGTTCGGGCGTAAACGTGCCGCAGTCCTTGACCGCGTGTCCCCAACTCTCCAGCAGCTTGATGACCGGTCCTTTCAAAGGAAACCCGGCGTGATCGGCTCCGATCGCCAGTTTCATCCCTTCTGTCCCGGCCGCGGCCGAACGGGTTGCGGCCAGCGGCAAGGCCGCCACTCCGCCGAGAAACGCCCGCCGTTCAAGTCGTTCGTCTGCCATCGTTACTCTCCTTCAGCTCTCGTGAGAGAGCATGCGCTCGGCATAGGCTTTCGCCTTGTTTAAACGGGACCGAAAGGCCTCGTACAGGCCATCGGACGTTTGGCGAAGCGTTCGTTGCGAATTGGTGTAGCGGTTGAGACTCGTTGCGTAATCGACCTGCCTGATCCACTCTTCAGGGACTGATCCCGCGCCGTCCAGCGCCCCGGAAATGCCGGCGGCGATGGCAGTAACACAGTCGGTGTCCCTGCCCATGTTGATACCTGCGACTAAGGCCTGCTTCAGGTTCCCGTTCACCATCCGGAAAATGCAGACGGCCTTGGTCACCACTTCGTTCGCGTACGAAAATGCGTAAGGGACGCCGGCGCCACTATAGAGCGAATCAAATGCCTTCCTCAGCTCCCGGACATCGCGGCATTCGGCCGTTCGTTTCAGCCCGGTCTTGATTTCGTTCGCCACTTTGGCGTCGCACTGCTCGAGAATGGCCGTGATGACGCTTTCCGCCGTTGCTCCGGGGTTGGTCGCAGCCGCGATGGCGGCGGCGGTAACAGCCGCCCACTTAAGCCCGCGGCTATTGGACGTCTGGTACAACTGGCCGACCTCGAACACGTCCGCGATAGCATTAGGCACGTCTCCGGCGTTGATCAGACCTATCGGATGGCAGGATCGGGCCATCGAGACCAGACCCGCGTAATCGCAGTACCGGCCCAGATCCCGTGCCGGAATCCCGCTTTTGGCCATCGCCAACAGCACGGCCTCGAAAGGCTCCGAGACCATTCCCGCCGATTCCGGCTTAATGTCCCGCAGCCAGATGCTCCTGACGTCTTCCGCTGTGACCCGGTCCTTCTTCTCGATGATCGCGGTGATCATCAACTTCTGCCGTTCGACGCCGTCTTCGGTTGTGCCAGGTTCACGCTTCCAGCCGTTGCGATAGTGTTCATAAGGCAAGAGGCGCTCGAGAAGACCGTGTTCCTTCTCGATCCTCTCGAATGGCCAGCCTTCCACCGGAGCCCCCATCGCTGAGCCCAAGTGGCAGCCGACTATGCAGCCGAAAAACCTATCCCGCAGACTCGCCTTCACCGATCCAGGCGCCGCCGCAGCAGCCCCGGCTTGGCCCACTCCCACAGCCGAAAGAACCCCGGCAGACGCCAGACTCTTGACGAACTCTCTGCGTTTCATTTTCCCCTCCTCCTCAAAAGCCGCAATTCATTCAGGTTTCGACCCGCCGTTGATCCATATCTCGACTGGTGCTCCACGAGGATCGAGTTTCATGTTCCAATTGGCGCCGAACAAATCCACGTGTCCGTCCCCATTCAGATCAGCGGGGCGCATGCTGTGCGAGCCAGACGTTGCAATGTCGATCCGTTTCCACGACGCGCCTTTTCCCAGGTTGAGAAAGATACTCACGAGATCTGGATCATCTCCCTGATTCATTTCCGCCGAGGCGATATCCGGGGAACCGTCTCCGTTGAAATCAGCCGCATCTACGAAATGCCAAACCGCCTGGACGTCCTCCAGGACCATGTGTTCGGTCCACAGGACCGTTCGGTCAGGAGGCGCTTCAAGCCAGGCGATTCGCTGGCCCCGGTCATGATCGCGTTCAGAAGGCGAGAGGACGATGTCGGCGCGGCCGTCCGCATTGAAGTCCGCGACTCCTATGAAAGTGTTGGCCCACGCGTAGGAAGACGTGTATACATGCTTACTCCATTGGTCGACTCGCCCCACGGCGTTCTGGTTCTTCAGCCAAACCTGGTTCACAACGATGTCAGGCTTCCCGTCCCCGTCGAGGTCCGCAATCTTCAGACCCTCGCCGTTTGGAACTTCCAAGGGCACCGGGGCGGAAAAAGAGAGACCTTCTTTCTGCCGTAGGAGAAAGGCTTTTGATCCATCGCCCCACTCCATCTGATCGCGCGCGATGATATCGAGCTTGCCGTCGCCGTCCAGGTCCGCAACCTCCACGTCATGCGAGGGAACGGAGCTGATATCGTGCCTGCGCCACGTTAGGCCTCTGCCGTCCGCGTTTTCATACCAACGGAGCCCCTCATTGATCGAAACGAGGTCAGAATCTCCGTCCGAATCCAGGTCACAGACTTCGTGATCCGTCGAAAACCCGGCCCCTTCGGCGATCAGATGCCTTCGCCACTGGCGCATGTCTCCGGTATTCTCATACCAGACGAGTCCCCCGCCCTTGTGCCCGCCGGTAATCAAGTCCGGCCGGCCATCCCCATTAAGGTCACCGACGGCTTTCCCCCATGGATCGAGTGGTCTCGCTTCGGTCGAGTCGACGATGACGTGCTCAAAGACGGGTGTCTGACCAAGCAAAGCTCCCGCGGCGGTTACGAGCAGCATCAGTGCAGAACAGGCTAAGAACTTACGACGGTCCATTCCCCCTCCCTTCCTGGCGCCATGATAGAGGTTTTTGGGACGATATCAAGGTTCAAGCGCGGGGAAGAAAGAGACGACTCAACGGAGAGCCGACAGAGGCAGGAGGCAGGGACCGGGACGTCACGATCGAGGTGAATTATACGCCGCGCACGGGTGAGGAGGACCGGATTCGCGAAACCCTCCGCTTCGTGCGCGGATCCGTGACCCACCTCGTCGGTTCCCGGCTAATCTCCAGCAACGATGATGACGAGAATCAGAACTGCAGTGCCAAGGGCGATAACGATGTACGTCAACTCCTGATTACTCAGAGCGCCAGCGGCAAAATCCGCCTCTATACGCAGTGCTTTTTCGGCGAGCCGCGCCAGTTCGTCGTCGCTCAGCACCGCGGCAGCCTGCATGATCTTTTTGGGACTTCCTACGGTCTTCTCAAGCGTCCTGGCGACCTCGGGCCGGGAGAAAAGCCGTTCCAGGCTCCCCAGACTCGTCTGTCTGTTCGAGCTGTGCTTCACGAGCTCGTTGCGGAGCTCTCCCGGAGTCACGACATGATTGGATTCCGCAAGAAGCTCATGGAAAGAAGGATGGAGCAGGGCCACAGCGGACAGAAAGGAGAAGGCAACCCTCGCTTTGAGCATCAGTGGTGAACCTCCTGAAGGGTTTGGTGTTCGTTCAGTATAGCCCAGCAGGCTCAGAGGTAACAGCGCCGCTTCCACACCTACCCCAAGGTCGAACCAACGAGCGCGTTCGGTGTCAAAGTCAGCAGAGGAGGAGATATGCGAAGCGGGTATCAACGTCCTCGGCCAAACGCCACGATCAACATCACGCCGTACATCGACATCCTGCTCGTGCTGCTGATTATTTTCATGGTCATACAACCGACCAAGCAGTTCCAGCTGCCCGCGAGAGCTCTTGAGAAGGCGCCCAAAGCCGCGGAGCAGCGCCGCGCGGCTCCGCCCAACCTGATCGTCGTCGCAATCGATGAGGGATTCCAGATCTCGATCAACAGCCAGCCCGTCGCCTTTCCCGATCTCGGCAGGAAGCTGTTCGACATCCTCAACGCACGTGCTGACCGGACAATCTATATCAAGGGACCGGCTGACCTTCCCTTCGGGGATGTCGTACGCATCATTGACATTGCGAAAGGCGCAGGTGCGGGAAACATCGGGTTGCTGTGAGGGTGTTTTCAGGACGGGAAAAGAAAAGGCCCCAAGTAACCTTTAGGGCATCGACTTCAAACCTTGTCCACTTTTTCAAATGAACTCGTATTCGATGCGTCTTGGATCTCTTGGGGCCAATTCCTATTGTGCCGATTGCTGAGAACCAGTTCAAGAGAAGCGGCGAAAAAAGTCTGGGAGGCAGCGGTGCACCTGACGGCCGCTAGAACGCGTTACAGAGCCGCGCACGCAGTGGAGGGCGCGGAGCGTTTTGTGCGGAGCGAGTCCCGGAGCGAAGTAAGCGGGACCACCCAACTCAGCGGCGGTTGAGTGACTCGCCGTGGTGTGGCGAGTCGTATCGAAACCCCGCGCCTCCGAAGAGCGGCAGTTGCGGTCAGCACGTAGGATATGCAACTACTGTTACCTTAGGGGCGCGGGGTTTCGATACGACTCGCCACACCACGGCGAGTCACTCAACCGCCGCTGAGTCGGGTGGTCCCGCTTACTTCGCTCCGGGACTCGCTCCGCACAAAACGCTCCGCGCCCTCCACTGCGTGCGCGGCTCTGTAACGCGTTCAAAGCCTCAAGCCTCATGCCCCAGACCGTCCCCGTACGGACAATCCGGATAGCTCAGGGCCGGCTCGAGCACCGCGACTCGTCTCACGGCATAATCACGTGGAAACCCTCCCGTTCGGCTGCAGTTCTCAGCCGTTCGTCCAACGTGACGATTTCCAAGCTCGCCGGCTCGTGTTCGGCGGCCACAACGGCGGCAGCGAGCTGAAGCGCATCGGCAGCGCGAAGCGGGTGGAGTCGGACGAGTCGCCTGGCCTGACTTCTGACGGCAACGGAGGGCGCCACCTCATCCCAGGCAGTTGCTAGGGAGACCAGGCGTTCAATAGCAGCGGTCGTCTGATCGGCCGGCATGCTTCCCTCACGTTCCCGCCTCGCGAGAGCGGAGGTGCATTCGACCGGTGTTCCCCACCAGACCAGCAACTGCTGGTCACCCTCCAGCATCTTGAGCAGACTCTCCGTACTCGCTTCCTTCACTAAAAGCGGCACGATGGCAGAGCTGTCCCAGAACTTCATCGGCCTTCTCTCCTCTCATCAAGCAAAGCCGCGAGGACGCTGCTCTTCGCTTGCGGAACTTGGGTCCGAAGCAGGGCGAGGGGTAACGGTTTGGTCGCTCGACTGACAATTCCCTTGCTTTCAAGCCGCGCCAACCTGGCGTCCGGACGGATCTCATCGGGAACCTTTTCGAGGCGTGCTACCGGCTGGTTCCGATCGAGAATCACGACCGTTTTCCCCTCTCTCACCAAACGCAAGTAGGCGCTGAGGCGGTTCTTCAACTGGGAGATAGTGGCCTTTTCCACATGTCTATGTTAGCCATGTCTACCCGCCCAGATCAACTGAGAACTAAGATCCGCCTCTCACGACCTCATGATGCGGCTTTCTCGAACAGCCCAACCGGCTGCGGCGGATGGAGGTTCTCCGGGATGAGTCGCGTGGCACGCAGCGGCTCGCTCTGCTGCGGGGTCCAGCCAAGGAACGACAGGATTCCTCCAGTAGCCCGCGCCGCTTCCATCGCCCGGTTTTCCTGGCCGAGAGTGACGACCAGGTGAAAAGGCCGCTGGTAGACTCGGTGCAGACGGATCAGGGTTCCCCAGAACCGGCAGAGATCGCGAAAGCCGGCTTGGTCCAGGGCCTGCGCAGGGTCATCCATCACGAGGCAGGCATGCGAGAACCGGCCCCGAGTCAGGTAGCGGGTGAAGAACCATCCGAGACCGAGGATATTGACTTCCGACTGATTGAGGATGTAGCGGGCCAGCCGTCCTTTGACCTGTAGCGTCGATCTTTGCTCGCCGCGCTTGCATGCCACATCGATCGATGGACGCTCGGGCAGCAGCCAGGGCGCCGGTGTGAGGTTCAGGAAAAGCTCCGACCAGAGCGCACCAAGCGTGCGCGGCAGGTGTTGATTGACGATGTCAGCCAGCAAGGTGGTCAATTTCTCCTTGACCGGTTTCCAGTTGCTGGGCGCCTCGAACATCTGTCGGGCATCGGCGAACTGCCAGGCGAGGTCGCGGGCGACACGTCCCGCTTCATGTTCAACGTCAACGTTGGCTGGGATGCCCGGGTTGTGTTTCAGTGCCAATATGACCCCGACCAGCTCTTCGCGCTGGCTTTTAGCGGCAATCCACTCTCGGAAATCTGCCTGCCCGGGGACAAGCCATTTTAGCGCTTCGACTATCCGGGCCTGCTCCCCGGCGCCGATCGGGCAGTTTCCCACGCCGCTACCAGCCGCCCCTTTCTGCAGATCATCGATTTCGGTTTTCAGCCGGGTGTATTCCCGGCGCAGCCTCTCCCGTTCGGCCGCCGTTTGCTCCCGCCATGACTCGATCACCGACACTATACCGCCCTGTTCGGGGTGACCAGCCCCACACGTGGGGCACAGGTCCGGGTGCTCCTTTGCCCAACTTTCGCGCACATAGGCGTCGACCTGAGTCAGATGATCGAAGTGCCGGGCGGCGTTTCGACCTTGCTCGACGATCCGCTGCTGCTCAGCCTGCAGTTTGTCCAGTTTCCCGGCGAGGGGGCTCGGTTCTTGAGAGTCTGCAGAGGATGCCGAGCTTGCGGCTTTATGAATTTCCAGCCATTCACCCCAACTCGTAATGCGAGTGGCAAGCTGGTCGAGCTCCGGGCGGACGGCGCCAATGCCCGCCTCGACATTCTTGAGAACCTCGCGGGAAAGCGCGACGAGGTTGTTGAATTCCTCCAGCCAGCTGCGAATCTCCGCCTCCAGGTTCGACGGGCTCGCGTCCATCTGGGAAAGCCTTACGCCGAGCGCATTTCGACTCGATTCATTGCCCCACTCCTGCCACCGCCACGCCAGTTGCGCCCCAAGCTGGATCGTGTCGAGCCATTCGACCAAGGGGCGAGGAAAGCCCGGGAGCGAGCGATCTATCTCGCGTCGCGCCATGCGCTCGAAAGCCGTGTCGACCTTCGTGATCGATGTCGACAAACCGAACGTCCTCAGGAAGTCCTGGCGATTCGTGTTGGCGTGGAGGACTCCGCTTTCGGCATATTCCTCGATGTAATCGGCCAGGGCCGAGTACCCCCGGAGGATTCGGGCGCCGAGCTCCTGGGCTGGCATGTGCGCAAATTCAAGGCTCGTGCCTTGAGGGAGAATCGTCCCATCCATCGCAATCTCGGCACTGCAGGTTTCGGCCGGCAGTGCGAGTTGCGGCGGGGAGAGGGCCTCCTCATTAAGCGCAATCCTGGGCCGGGCGGTTTCCCCGGATCCTGACGCCGAGTGAACAGAGGCCAAGTAACCTCCCAGATACTCGCGCCCCCGGTCGGTGACCGAGACGTCCTTCTCGCGCGTCCGATCCGCAAAAGCGCGATAGGCCGAAGAAGAGCCGAACATGGCGAGCGAAATCGCCTCGCACAGGCTGGTTTTCCCCGTGCCGTTTGAACCGTGGATGATCGTGCCGCCAGCCGGTTCACTGCCGAAGTCCAGCGTCAACCTCTCGAGATTGCGGAGGTTTTCGATCCGGATGCTGTTGAGCAATCCAGGCCGGCTCGGTCCGTTTTGAAACTGGACGACGTTGGGTGCGACGGAGACATCGTTGAACTTCTCGATGGCTTCAACAACGCCCTTGGCCAGCTCGCGTTGCTCGGGCTTTTGGAAGCGAGAAGGGAAGCCCATAAGCGCAGCTCTGACGAGATCGTCGGCACTCATCCAGTGTGTTACGTCTTCGATATGCTGTTTTTTCAGCACACTGCGTGTCTGGAGCAGCAAGCGAGGAAACCCGTATCGATTCAGTTGACTTTCGAGATCCTCTTCAGTGCCTAGAAAAATGGCATCAAGCGAAACATCCTCCGAGAACGGAGTCTCCCGTCGGACTTCGGCAACATCCTCGATCCAACTCTGACGGTCCTGCGCATCGACCAGCCAGGTCACGATCACGTGCCAGGGTCCGCGGGGGTCACCCGCTCCCGTCACTGGAGCTTCAGACTCGGCTTCTATTGACAACCGGGAGCCCAGGGCCATTGCGCAAATGATCTGTTGGCGGAGGCTCGTCCGGGAGTGGAAGGGCACCAGGTAAGAAACAAGCCCGATCTCCGGGTCAAGCAGCACACCAGCGGCACCGTCTCCCGCATGCGTTTCGCTCGTCAAATCGTCGGCCGAGACAAACCGCCAGACCGGCTGGTGTCCGGTCTCAACCTGGCAGATCGAGTCGGAGAACTCCGTGCTCAGCTTTTCACGGTAGACCTTCTCGATGTAACTGCGACATCTTTCAAGAATGGCAGGCATGATCTATAAAAATATCGCAGCGGGCTGAAAAACGGTGCAGGAATTTGACGAGACCCTCAGGCAAGCGAGCCCGCTCGCTTTCAGCAAGGACCCCAAGGACCTCAAGGACACCAAGGACCTCAAGGACGCCAAGGACTCCAAGGAGAGTGAGTCCTTGGTGTCCTTGAGGTCCTTGGGGTCCTTGAGGTCCTTGGGGTCCTTGGGGTCCTTGGGGTCCTTGGGGCCTTTCCCCTACTGCACCGAACTGCGCCGCTGCAAATCCCTCAGGTACTGCATGATTTCCGAGCGCGGAATGCTGTGTGAGACGTCCATCAGAGTCATCGCGCCCGGGTGCCTTTTCTCGACGTAGCAGCCTTCCCAGAGGGTCTCATTCCACAGGGTCTCGTAGAACTCGCACGGCGTCAGGTGTTCGAATCCGATCAGGAATACCCTGACGTTTGCCAGTGCTTCGACGATCTCCCTCAGCTTGTCAAGGCTCTGCCGTTGGTCCAGATCTTCGGGCCTTGGCAAGTTCACCCCGTGTGCTTCGAGTCCCTCGAAGAGGCTGGGACCCGAACCAACTGACTCGAATGCGAGAACATCTTCCAGGTAAGTCTGCCTGTCAGCCGTCGGAAAATCCGGCGAGGCCCAGGACGACATGTCTCCGTCCGCCAGATCGGTCAGCCGCTGCTCGATCCCGTCAATGGTTGATTGTCTCTCCTGATCGGCCGTTGACGCCCAGCCGTCTCTCCTCTCCCGCTTCGCTCTCGATTTTCGTCCCATAGCGTTCCTCCTCCAGGGGCGCTTCATTCCCCCCTATATAAAGAACGCTCGAGTTGAAAAATCTACGAAGGAATTTTGAGAGGCTTGCCGGTCCGGCTAGAATAGATGTTTCTCGACACATGGATAACGCGATCGCTTGCAGGGAACTCTACAAACGTTACGAGGACGGGAAGAAGGCCGTGGACGCTCTCAATGGCCTGAACCTCACGGTCAGGATCGGAGAGTGTTTTGGCTTGCTGGGCCCAAACGGTGCCGGCAAGACCACCACGGTGGAGATCCTGGAAGGTCTTATACCGCCCTCCTCCGGGGAAGTCGAAGTGCTCGGCGTCCGTTGGGGGACTGGCCAGGACCAGGAGCTGAGACAGCGCATCGGGATTACCCTCCAGGAAACCCGCTTTCAGGAAAAGCTGAAGGTCTGGGAGATCCTGCAACTGTTTCGAAGCTTCTACACGCGCGGCTTGACGGTTGAGCAGGCCATCGCGACGGTTGCGCTGGAAGAAAAGGCGAATTCCTGGGTCCGCGATTTGTCGGGGGGCCAGCGCCAGCGGCTCGCGGTGGCGACGGCGCTCGTCGGGGAACCCGACCTTCTATTCCTGGATGAGCCAACAACCGGGCTGGATCCCCAGGCACGTCGCCGCCTGTGGGACGTCATTCGCGACTTACGGGAGCGCGGACGCACGGTCCTCATTACGACCCATTACATGGACGAAGCCGAAAAGCTGTGCGACCGGGTCGCGATTGTCGATCACGGGAAGGTCATCGCCGAAGGGTCGCCCAACCAGCTGATCTCGCAGCTGGGAGGCGAGCATGTCATCGAATTCAGCCTGGAGAAGACCGATGGCCACGCCGTTCAGCTGTCCGAATTTCGCGAGCTCCCGCCGGTGATCCATGCCGTGCAGGAGGCCGAAGGGTTCTTGCTCACGGTGGCCCAACCGCACATCGCAATTCCGGCTGTCCTCGAGTTCCTGGACGGCCGGCAAGCCAGGCTGAACAGCCTGACCACCCGGCACGTGAACCTCGAAGACGTCTTTGTGAGCCTGACGGGGAGGTACCTCCGCGATGAATAGTCTTACCCCCATGCTCCAGCTGGTTGTCTGCAATCTCAAGGGGTTCTTGCGCGAGCCGGAGGCCGTCTTCTGGACGTACGGGTTTCCGCTGCTTATGGTTGTTGGCCTTGGGATCGCGTTTTCAAGCTCGAGCGCTTCGTCTGTCCAGTTTGATGTGGTCCAAGGCCCGGCGGCCGAGAAGGTTGTAGCCGCGGTCGCGAATAACCCGGGGTTCAAAGCAAAGGTGAATCCACAGGACGTCGCCATGGCCCGACTCCGGACCACCCGAACACTCGTGGTTGTCGCCCCTTCCGAGGATGGCGGCTATCAGTACTACTTCGACCCCTCCAACCCGGAGTCCATGGCCGCACAAAGCGCCGTAGACGACGTTCTGCAGCGGTCGGCCGGCCGCAAAGACGCCTTCACCTCAAAGCAAGTCCGGGTGGAGGCGCCCGGTTCCCGTTACGTGGATTTTCTGGTCCCCGGCCTTATCGGCATGAACATCATGGGCGGCGGCATGTGGGGCGTCGGGTTCGTGCTGGTCGATATGCGGATCAAGAAGCTCCTGAAGAGGCTGCTCGCCACGCCCCTGAGAAGGCCTCATTTCCTTCTCACCGTGGTCGGGACCAGGCTCGTTTTCTTCATTCCCGAGGCCTTTTTCTTGCTTCTGAGCGCTTACCTCATTTTCAAGGTACCAATACGTGGAAGCATCTTCGCCATCGCTGCGGTCGCCTTCGTCGGGTCGCTCTCTTTTTCCGGCCTGGGGCTTCTGTCCGCCTCCCGGGCGCAGCGAATCGAGACCATCTCCGGAATTATGAACGTGGCCATGCTGCCCATGTGGCTTTGTTCGGGGATCTTCTTCTCCTCGGAGAGGTTTCCGGATTTCATGCAGCCGGTGATCCAGGCCCTCCCGCTGACTCAGCTGAACAATGCGCTCAGAGCCGTGATCCTGGAGGGGAGTTCGCTCTTTTCGCAGGCATTACCAATCGGCATCCTGCTAGCCTGGGCTGTCGTCTGCTTCGCCCTGGCGCTGAAATGGTTCAGGTGGGGATAGGCGCAGAGCCTCTGGAGCGCCTGTAGTTGCGAAGTCTCTTTCGAAGTGCGGTGGCCCTGACACCGCTTTGTGTTCGCCGGCCTTGCCGGCGGCCTCTTCCACTATCGATGCCCTCAGAGGCCGCCGGCAAGGCCGGCGAACACAAAGCGGTGTCAGGGCCACCGCACTTCGAAAGAGACTTCGCAACTACAGGCGCTCCAGAGGCGCCGGGTTTCGATACGATTCGCCACAAAACGGCGAATCACTCAACCGCCGCTGAAGCTGTCACCCGTCACCTTCCACCCCGGTCATCCCTCCCGCTGGAACCTTGACCACACCGCTACTATCGCGGCGTCGTGACGCGAGGCATCGGCCACCGGCCGAAGCACGACCGGATAACGGCCTGGGAAGCCTCCATGAATATAGGACAGGGGAAGCAAAAGCCCCACACTGGGATCATCGGAATCGATCAAGGCCGACGTCTGCGGCGTATCGTTCAAGACCATGGTGTTGTCCTGCGGCTCCCCGAAAAAGAGCGGATCTCGAACGCTGTCCACGGCCATGAGCCAGGGGCCGAGCGTCAGCAGACCCCGGATGGATTTCGTCCCCAGTTCGCGCTGCGCCAGTCTTGTGCCGTCGGCCAGCTGAAGCGCCAGCCGGCAGCGGAAGACTACTTCCAGCCGGTCTCCGACAGCCCAGGCTCGTTGAACTTTCGAATAACCATCTCGGACTTCCATGGTGATCGGCCGGCCGTTCAAGAGAAAGTCAGCGCGTTCGGCCCATGCCGGGACTCGTACCAGGATCGGACGAGAGTCACTCGCGGCACGAGTCATCTCCAGAGATACGCCCCAGTGGAGAGGCTGGAGCTGGCGGGAGGAGCGCCTGAGCTTTAAACCGAGCGTCTCGCCCGTCCAGTCCACTTCTTCGAACAGACTGATGCGGATTCCCTCCTCCGCCTCGGTCACCACCGACTGCAAAATGTCGGGAAACGCTCGATAACCATGCATCGTGCAGCACCACCAGGCC